>Ga0209427_10002780_pt1 | contig 20546 bp, 19 predicted proteins | sample DeeMarSWOR136_30_FD_187465 | JGI IMG/M metagenome (GOLD analysis project Ga0209427, IMG submission 187465) | Marine sediment microbial communities from White Oak River estuary, North Carolina - WOR-1-36_30 (SPAdes) (version 2) | ecosystem: Environmental > Aquatic > Marine > Intertidal zone >...
AATTTTAGATATTCTTCCCAATTTTTTAAGATTTTTCCCATAAATCCCTAAGCATTCTCTCAAAGCCATTGCTAATTCATTTAATACCGCAGCTTGACTTCGTGCAGGAGTGATCTGACCCACATCAATTAAAAAAGGTACTACTTTATCAACCATATTTGATTCACTTGATATTTCTATATTATTTTTTAATTACGGTTTAATAATTAAAGTTTTGGATTTAAGACAATTTTAAAGAATATATATTAAAATTATAAATATAGTAAATGAAAAATTATTATCATTAATAAAAAGATAATTCTAAATTTTATAGTCGGAGTTTTATTATGGAACGATTTCTAGAAGGAAAAGGATGTCTCATCACAGGAGGGGCCTCTGGATTTGGTAGAGGTGTAGCTTCTGCTTTTGCTGAAAGAGGAGCTGATTTAATTTTAGTTGATATAAACGAAGAATTACTTCATGAAACAAGTAAAAACATCGAGAAAGAAACAAAACAAAAAATAGTACCAATCGTATGCGATGTGTCAGATGCTAAGCAAGTTAAACAAATGGCTGAACAAGCTTTTTCAGAACTAGATAATATTTATGTTCTATTTAATAACGCAGGTACTGGAGCAGCCTATGGAGTAGACATTTTGAAAGTGGGTGAAAAAGCGTGGGATTTAACTATGAATGTTAATCTTAGAGGTCAATGGTTAATAGATAAATATATGTGGCGTAAAATGAGTCGACAAAAATTTGATCCATTAAGAGGGAAAATCATCCATACTACTTCAATTGCAGGAAGGGTTGTTGATCCTTTAATCCCAGTTTATAGTATTAGTAAAATTGGAGTAATAGCTTTAATGCAACTTGTAGCAAAGAGCCTTGCTCCTTATATTACTTCAAATGCGATAGCACCGGGATTCCATGTTACAGGTATCTATGGAAATAAAGAGGATATTATGATTCAAACCATGAAAGATGGAAATGTTAAAACTCCACTAAATCGAATAGGCACTATTGAAGATGTGGTTGATATAATGATTTTTTTAGCTTCTCCAAGGAGTGATTTTATAACCGGGCATACATTCCCTATAGATGGGGGTATCGTAGATGTAGGTGTCCCCCCGAATATACTAAAATCTGATATTTAAAACTTTTAGAATTATGATTTAAATTAAACAACAAAATGGAGATTATATAATGGAATTGATAATTGCTGGATTAGAAATTTTTTTTGCAGTAGGTTTCATTGGATTTTGGATCTATTTCTTTATTGTTGAAAATAAAAAACCAGATCAAAGAGAAGGATATCTTGAATTTGAAAGATCCTTTCCATTACCGGATTTAGGATGGGCTGTCCCTTGTTTAATTTTAGGTGCTATTGGACTTATTATGAACGAAAAATTTGGGGAATTTTTCTCAATTGCAGGTGGGAGTGCCATGGTTTTCTTAGGCTTACTTGATATTTCTCACAACCTACAATATGGGGGATATAAGGGTGAAAAATTTGAAATTATTCTAAATCTAATATTGAACCTGATTTGTATAATTTTTGGGCCTATTTTGATGATTTTTGGTTGGATTAATATATAAAATTTGAGGATATTATTTTTATCAAAATTTTGAAATGATTAAAGTGAAATAATATGAAGAAAGAGAAATTAGTTAGACAACAACCATTTAAAGACAAAATTGCTATTATTACAGGCGGATCTCAGGGATTAGGAAAAGCAACAGCAAAATATTTTGTAGAATTAGGGGGAAGTGTATGTATTATTGCGAGAAGGATAGAAATTTTACAAGAAGCTGCTAATGAGATTAATGGATTAAAACGTAATGAATCCCAATTTATCGAGATCATTGCTTGTGATACCACAGTTATGGATAAATTAAAACCACTATTAACTAAATTTATCGAGGAACGTGGAATTCCTGATTATTTATTAAATTGTGTTGGATATGCATATGCAAATTATATTGAAAACATATCTCTCAGCGATTTTAAACAGAACATGGAAGTGAATTATTACGGTCAGTTAATACCAATTCTAATTCTATTACCTTACTTCATGAAGGAAAAAAAGGGGCATATTGCAAATGTTTCTTCTATATTGGGGTATATGGGTTTAATGGGTTTTGTAACTTATGTTCCATCTAAATATGCCGTGGTCGGTTTATCGGAAACTGTTCGGAATGAGTTAAAACCTTATGGAATTAATGTATCAATACTTTACCCTCCTTCAATGGATACTCCTGGATTTGAAATAGAAAACAAGACAAAACCTGAAGAATGTCGAATAATGGAAGCAAAGGGAGGACTTGAAACTCCTGAAGATGTTGCAGAAGTCTTTATACATAGTATTTTAAGAAATAAATTTAACATTTTACCTGGTGAAGCTAAATTCATCTGGAAAATGAATCGTCATTTTCCTAAAATCATTAGATATTGGTCAGATAAAAGCTATAAAAAGGCAAGAAAAAGATTAGGAAAAATTTAATAATCCAATGTTTTCTTCTATTTTTTTAAATAAAGTAAAAGATCCTTTTTTTTCAAATTAACCTTTTTTCAAAAGCAATATTTTATAGTAAGAACATCTAATTTTATATCTATAAAATAAAAAAATGTTATATTTTTGGTGTAAAAATAATGGTTAATGTAAATGGAGCTCAATTAGTAGTTCGCGCTTTAGATAATCAAGGGGTTAAAGTTATATTTACTCTCTGCGGTGATAATCGGATAATCTATCACTATTGTCAAGACACCTCTTGTACTGAGAGAGGAATAGATCTTATCGACTTTCGTCATGAGCAAGCAACAGGTCACGCTGCGATGGGATATTTTCTTTCTACTGGTGAGGTAGGTGTGTGTTCAGTTCAATCAGGTCCGGGAATAACAGATTTATTCCCTTCAATTCCAATAGCTTATGATGCTAGTATTCCTCTTGTTGCTATTTGCACAAGCACGGCATTAATGGATTTTGAAAAATTAGCTCAAAATGAAATTGATGTTGTACCATCCTTTCGCCCTGTAACAAAATGGAGTGGATATTGTTATGAAACCGCTCGAATCCCGGAATATATTAATATGGCATTCAGAATTGCCACAACTGGTCGTCCTGGTCCTGTCCTTTTGCTCATTCCTTTTGATATATTAATAAAGGAGTGTGATGATGAATTAGATATAGTGCAACAAGCATTTAAACCTGTAGAAAAACTTCGGTCTTTTTATGGACCCTACGGGAATGAATATCCAGTAATCCAAGCAATTGATCTGTTGTTAAAAGCAAAAAACCCATTGATAATAGCAGGTACAGGAACTGCTTTTTCTGATGCATCTAAAGAATTACTGGAATTTGCTGAATTTATGCAAATTCCTGTGGGTTCTTGGGGTTTCGGTTTAGGGGAATTTCCAGTTGATCATCCTTTATTCTTCGGACCAGCAAGTCCTTTAGATGGTCCAGGAACAGCTTTACTCCAAAGGGTAGACGTAGCATTGATATTAGGATCAAGAATTACTGAACTAATGAACTATGGATATATGCCTTATTTTTCAGATGAAGCAAAAATCATTCAGGTGGATATTAAAGCTGAAGAAATTGGGAGAAATCGGGCAATAGATGTACCAATCGTCGGAGATGTGAAGGGAGTTCTTACCCAATTAATCAAAATTAGCAGGCAAAAATTGAAAAGCCCTAAAACAGAAACACAATGGGTCAAAATAGTTCAAGAATATTTACAAAAATTTGAAGTCCGTTTAGAGAAGGAAGGATCTTCAGAAAAAATTCCAATTCAACCTCAACGTCTTGTAAAGGAAGTACGAGAATTCATGCCTGATGATGGAATAATTATTTTAGATGGAGGAGATACAACAATTTGGGGACTTACTTATTTAAGAGCTCGTTCACCTAAATCACTTTACTTTTCTGGAGGTTTGGGAATCCAACATCTTGGAGGAGGTATTCCAATGGCTATAGCTGCTAAATATGTTAATCCTGATAAAAAGATACTAGTCTTAACTGGAGATGGCTCGTTTTTGTTTAATGGAAAAGAAATAGAAACTGCCCGAAGGTTTAATTTGCCTTTTGTAGTTGTTATAAGTAATGATAGGCTATGGGGAATGGTCGCCAGAGGTCAAAAAATGTCTCATGGTAAGAAGTTTTTTGGTTTAGGAAGTTCTTTAAGCAGTGAAACCCGATATGATAAGTATGCCGAAGCTTTTAATTGCTATGGTGAACTAGTAACAGATCCAAATGAAATTCGTCCTGCTTTACAACGAGCTTTTGATTCAAATCTTCCAGCAGTAATCGATGTGAGAATAAATCCTAAGGTGAATACAGTTATGAATTATCTAGCTAAAGAAGGTCACAATCCAGAGAGCTGGGTACGAAAGGTTAAAAAAAAAATTGAAGAAGTCATCGAACTAGCATCAGTCAAAAAATAAAATTTTATTCTAATCAAATTTTTAAATTTTTTGTAGTTATGAAGAGAATAGGGTTGCTTATTAATCCCATAGCAGGTATGGGAGGTAGTGTTGGTCTTAAAGGTACAGATGGAGATATATACCAGAAAGCATTAAAAATGGGGGCAAAACCAATAACCCCACATAGAATAATAGAAGTTCTAACCCAAATTAAGCTCAAAGAAAAAATATTTATGTTCGCAGCACCAGGCAAAATGGGGGAAGACGTTATTAAAGGAATAGGAATCCAATATGAAGTGATTGGTAATATTGGTGAAATAACTACTGCTGAGGATACGAAAAGACTTGCAAAACAGATGCTTCGAGAAGATATTGATCTATTGATTTTCTGTGGTGGAGATGGGACTGCAAGAGATATATATGACGCTATTGGGTTAAAAAAGCCTGTAGTTGCTGTTCCTGGCGGAGTAAAAATGTACAGTTCTGTATTTTGCTTTAACCCAAGAGCTGCGGCTCAAATAATTGACGGATTTCTAAATGATTTTATTCAAATAGAGGAAAGAGAGATATTAGATATTGATGAGGAGCTTTTTAGAAAGGATATGTTAAAATCAACTCTATATGGCTATTTAAAAGTTATTAATTTCAGGAATTTAATACAAGCAGGAAAAGATGGGTCTAAACTTGGAAAAACTATTGAAGAAAACAAAAAAGAAATTGCTCAATTTTTAATTGAAGATATGAAAACAGATACACTCTATTTATTAGGGCCTGGTACTACTGTAAAGGCTATAACTGATAACTTAGGGTTGCCTAAGACTCTACTCGGAGTTGATGCAATTCACAACAGAAAGATTATAGAAAAAGATTTGAATGAAAAAACTATTCTTGAATTATTAGAAAAGTTCGATGAGTGCGAGATAATAATCTCCCCGATTGGAGGACAAGGCTTTATTTTTGGAAGAGGAAATAAGCAATTTACTCCGAAAGTTATTAAAAAAATAGGGAAAAAAAACTTAATTATCATTTCAACTGAAGATAAAATGAGAAATCTTCGTTGCTTAAGAGTAGACACCGGGGATAGTGACTTTGATGCAGAGTTGAAAGGACTAGCAAAAGTAATAATAGGTTATAAAGAACAACTAGTTATTGAAATTGAATGCTAAGATATACTTATAAATTATATTTGGAAGGGCTTAACTTATAATATGAATTTGGATTTTAAGATATCATATTAATTTGACTTTCAATGGAAAAACTATGGAAAAAAGCGAAGTAATCAAAAAAGCTTTAGAATTGGGTTTTGAAGATATTGGGTTTACAACTATGGAGCCTTTTGAATCCCAAAAAGAAATTTTAGATACAAGAAAAGAAGAATACTCGTGGGCTCCAAAAAAAGGTATCCAACTCATTAAAGGTCTGGATCCTGAAAATATCTTACATGATGGCAAATCTATTATCGTTTTAATTGATCTTTATTTTAAGGAAGCTTATCCCTCTTCTTTAGAAGGTTACTTCGGTCGATGTTATTTAGATGATGACCGAATAACAAGGGGTCAGTTATACCAGCGCATAAAATCATTCCGTACTTATTTACGAGATAACGGAATTGATTCAAGAGCACCTTTTAATATTCCACATAGATTAACAGCTGCAAGAGCAGGATTGGGAACCTTTGGGAAAAATAATTTTCTTTATTCAAACAGAATTGCACGGAAAAGTTCTTGGATATCACCAATACCACTAATAGTTGATTATGAATTTGAACCAGATGAACCTACTATTGAAGTTGGCTGTCCAAAATGGTGTAAAAATACTTGCATTGCTTCTTGTCCTACTGGTGCCCTGAGAGCCCCAAATAATATTAATCCTCGTAAATGTATTTCTTATCTTAGTTATTATCAAGAAGGAATAACACCAATAGAGATTCGTGAACAGATGGGTACTTGGGTTTATGGATGTGATCGATGTCAAGAAGTTTGTCCACGCAACAGACCATGGTTATCTCAAAATTTACCTTTTAATAAAAGAGTATTAGAAAAAGAAAAGGATTTTAACTTATCTAATTTACTTCATATGGACCAAGATACTTATCAAACAAAAATTTGGCCACACATGTTTTACATGTCTTTTAATGAAATATGGAGATGGAAAATGAATACAGCAAGAGCAATGGGGAACACACTTGATCTAAAGTATATACCTGAATTAATTAGAGCATTTGAAGAAAATGAGGATGAACGAATAAGGGGTATGATTGCTTGGGCCTTAGGACGATTAGGGGGAGAAGAATCTAAAAATGCTTTAGAACACTTCAGAGATAATAATAATGGTTCAGTAAAAAAGGAAATTGAGTTAGCTTTACACAATTTTACTTAAAAAAAAAAAAAGTTAAATTATATTTAATTCTTTCAGTTTTTCTTCTGTAGGTCGCCCTGTTTCTGAATCCCAACCTCTAAATTCATAATATTTCTCTAGGTTTTCATCTAATTCGATTTTTACGTCAGTAGTCTTCCCAGATTTTAAGACTTTTAAAACATGATCAGGTAATCTATCATCTGCTTTAGTTATCCCTAGATTACAATTTATAAGCCTCTTTAAAGTATTGATTCGTTCACCAAGGGATAAAAGCGAAGTAATATCATAATTAGAGCCTGTCGCTGCATTTATATGTCCTATAATGTGTTCTAAACTGGGATGAGGAAAATTACAGTTTACCGCAGAATCATCGATGGCTCTTATATCTTGTAATGACATAACACCTTTCTCTCTTCGTTTAATGCTTGTTCTATCCCCAGCCTGAACTTTTAAATTAGCAGGAAAATTAAGAGAACCCATTTCTACCGTGTACCAATCACACTTCACATGATTAGCACCAACACAACAGGTTATATAACTTAACGCTTGTCCGGCAAAGGCTCTGGGATCATGCATAGGTATTTCTAGCCCTTTTACGTGAGCAGCTAACTCTGGGTCAACGCCAAGTATTTCTGCCATCAATCGTACCCCATCAGCAAGTACATTTCCAATACCTTGTCGTTTGGAGATCATTTCTATTAGAGATAAAATTAAAGTTCCATTGCCCCAATGAATATCTTCAATGGATAATTTGTCTAAATGTTGTTTTATCTGATCGATACCAAGTTTATTCTCAACTAAGAATATTAAAAAAGCGATACTTACACCACATGAAATTGTATCAACTCCATAAACATTACCTAAATGGTGAGCTAGTATGACATCTTTAGAATCAAATACGCCACATAGGGGACCAAAAGCAGCAACAGATTCATATTCAGGACCGTCCACTAGGATTTCTTTGCCATTATCTTCCACAACTGTTCTTTTTCCACATTTTATGGTACATCCCGCACATCCATAGTCTAAAACAGGGTATTCTTCTCTTAATGTTTTTCCAGTTAATTTTTCTGCTAAAAACTCAGTTTCTGTAAAATAATACGCGGGAGTATCTCCTAGCACCATTCCTATATCTAGATAACCATTTGTACCATATAACGTAAATAAAAATGAACCTAAACTCGCTGTTGCATCTCCTTTTAAAGCATCTTCAGCTTCCTTTATTAATGTTTTTCCAATATCACTGTCGGATAATTTTACTCTACCACTTCCTATAACTGCTATAGCTTTTAAATTTTTCGATCCCATAAGAGCACCTAATCCACATCTTCCAATCGCTCTTCCTTCATCGTTGATCATTGCAGCATATTTCACTAAATTCTCACCTGCTTGACCAATAGTAACCACTCTTACTCGTTCATTATTCAACTCCTTTTTTATTGATTCCTGTGTTTCATAAGTATCTTTTCCCCAGTGAGCATTTGCATCTTTAAACTCAATAGTTTTATCATGGATATATAAATAAGTAGGAGTTTCAGATTTTCCAGTAATAACAATCGCATCAAACCCACTATTTCTTAAAGAAATACAAAAGAATCCTCCAGAAGTACTCTCACCCCAAATTTTGGTCAGAGGGGATATTCCTGTTACAGTATACCTACCTGATGAAGGTCTTATTGTGCCTGTTACTGGACCAGTAGCAAAGATTAAAGGATTAATTTCATGAAATGGATCATTTTTTAAGGTTTCATAATCATTTTCTGATAATAAATCATAGGTTAATTTGGCACTCAATCCTGTTCCACCTAAATATTCTTTAGCAATATTTGGATCTAAATCTTTTGCTTCCCATTTCTTATTATTTAAATCGACAAATGCAATCTTTCCATTATAACCATCTAATTTTTCACTCATTTTCATTCACTTCTGTTCAATTATTAAAAATCTATTTCTTTTCCATCCCACGCATATTCATATATTTTTTTATAAAGATCTCTGCTTAAAGGTCGATAAGATAAAAGAGAAACTACATCATTTTCAGCATAATCCGTTAATAAATCAAGCTTTTCCATATATTCGTCTTTAGTAATTGAGGGATGACTCAAATCCTTTACACACGTAGGACCATCTACTGAATGGATAAAACCTTTAACGGCATCCATAAATTCCCGAAATAGTATATTTCTTTCTTTATTTTCAATACTGACGTTAAATAAAGGACATAAATCTTTCCATCTATCTGTCACCTTTGCCTGAAATTCTAATGAATACGGTAAAAACAAACCTACTGAGAGACCATGATGCACATAGAAAACTTTTCCAAAGCTATGGCCTAAAGCATGTTCAGTACCAGCAACAGTATTACCAAATCCAAGTCCTGCTACCAATGCAGCTTGTTGCATGTGGGCTCTTGCTTCTAGATCCTCTTTTCCATATTTATAAGCTCTTGGAAGATATTTCATTACTTCCTTTATTGCAGCTATGTTAATAGCATCAGCGAGCGGATTTCCCCAGTTTGATACATAGGCACCGAAAGCATGAGCGAATGCATCTAATCCAGATCCTAATGTCAACAAAGGAGGCATATCTTCAACAAAATCTGTATCTAATATTGCTATATCGGGAACGAGTTCAGCATTATTAACAACCAATTTTTTATGAGGTGTTCTATTTGTATCTGTTAGTACTGAAGTTCCAGTTACTTCTGATCCCGTTCCAGAAGTAGTAGGAATTGCTATTAAATATCTAACCTTTTTCCGTAGTCCTAATGGACCCCCAATTGGAAGGAGCATAAAAAAATTTGCATCTGGTTTCTCATATTTTAGCAAAATTGATTTTGCGGCATCCATAACGCTGCCACCTCCAACTGCAATAATCACTGTCGGCCTAAATTCTTCACATATTTTAACTCCTTCATCTATATTTGCTAAAGGTACTTCTGGTTCGATACCGGGAAAGATTTTATATTCAATTTCATTGAATTCAAGGTCTTCAGTTACTTTGCTTGAAAATTTTTGAGTAAAAGAATCCATTACTATTAAAGCTCTTCTATCTTCTCTATTCATATTAGCCTTTATTAGTTGTGCCATTGAGGAAACACCCGCTTTACCCATATATACTATAGGTGAATTGAATGAAGATGTAATTCCTCTAATGGCTTTACCTCCAAATAATCCCATCATATCTTTAACCATTTGCATTTCATACCATACAGGTTGCTTTCCACTCAAATATAATCTACTCTTTTCAGTTTTTTAAAATTGATTTTCATTTTTTTTTAAAAAGTATGTTAATATAGAATTTGTTTGAATCCTTAATAAATTCTCAATAAAAAGAAATTTGAAAATTTGAATTTAAAATGAAAGGTATTGGTAATATTTGATAATAAAATTACGAGATTTAATTAAAATTATATCTTCTTATGTTCTTTTAATAATGTGATTAAAACCTTATCTCTAAATTTACGTAAAGTTTCATTATCACTACCAAATTCGCGAGAACGGTTTGCCATTTCTTTATTAACTTCTCCTTGAATAAAATTAGCATAAAATTCTAATTCTTTTATCGCTTGCTCAGTGGGATCCTCAAGGTTTGCTTTTCCAATATGTAATGTGAGTCCTTTAATACCACCTTCACCTCCACCCAATTGACCTACTAAATATGGACCGACAATAGCCCAACGCAAACCTGGACCAAAAGTCATAGCCTTATCGATATCTTCTGGGGTGCATACTCCATTCATTATTAATTCTCCACACGCAGTACCTACAGCACTTTGAATTTGGTTTCCTATAAAACCGGAGACATCTTTTTTTAATATTATTGGTACTTTATTTATCGATTCAAAAAATTTAGCTGCAACTTCGGCTGTTTTCTCAGATCCCCTTTCTCCTTCTGGTATAGTTATTTCTACTAATGGGATAAGGTGTGGCGGATTATAAGGATGAGCTCCAATGCATCTTTCAGAAAATTCTGAAAATTTAGATATATCACTAATTAACTTATATGAAGTACTGCTAGCATAAATGGTGTCTGGATTTGCATATTTGTCAATTTCTGCAAGAAATTGCTGCTTTATCGCTAAATCTTCAATTATCGCTTCTATAATTAATTGAACATCTTTTACAGCAAATTCAAGTGAAGTTATGAAATTTACTAATTTCATCATTTTTGGAATTTGATCATTTTTAACAATACCATTTATTGCTAAGCCATCAAGATGCTCTTGGATTGCTTGTTTTGCTGTTATTTCCTCATCAGAACTAAAAAGCCATAAATTCACGGGATATCCTTTCCATATAAAATTTGCAGTCCAACTGTTTCCAATAACTCCTGCTCCAAGCACTGCAATTTTTTTAATTTTTTTTGCTTCCATTTTCAAAATACCTTGTAAAAGAATCAATTTTGAGATGTAGGATTATATTAATTTATTATTATTCATAAAAATAATTATTCAAACTAATAATGTAAAATGGTTAGATATGAGTGGAAAGATAAATATAGTTTCTATAATAGGAGTAGGTTATTTAGGAAAACAAATAATTGAAAAATCTCTTTTATATAATTATAATATTAACGCTTATGATACTAATCAGGAAGATTTAGATGTTTTTACAGAAACTATGAGAAATAGAATTAAAGAAGAAAAGTTGAATGCTAATATAACTCAATATTCTACCATTGCTGAAGCTGTTAAAAACGTGGACCTTGTGATTGAAGCAGTACCTGAACGACTTGAGTTAAAGAGAGAGATATTTTCAAAAATAGATGAAGCAGCTTCACCTGATACGATAATAGCTACAAATAGTTCATCAATTCCAATTTCAAAAATAGAAGATGTTGTTAAACGAAAAGACAAAGTAATGAATATTCATTTCTATGACCTTTTTAGAATTCCTTTGGCAGATATTATGCGTGGAACGCAAACTAGTGATGAAACATTCGAGGAAGGAAGAGCTTGGTTAGAGAGTATTGACATAACTCCTCTTGAAGTTAAGAAGGAATGTTATGGATTTGTTTTGAATAGAATATGGAGAGCTATCAAGAAGGATTGCCTAAAGATATGGGCAGGAGGACATGCAGATATTGAAACTGTTGATAAAGCTTGGAAAACTTTTTGTCAATTCTTTGTAACAACTGAGGTTGGACCTTTTCAATTTATGGATCGAATCGGATTAGATGTAATTTATGATATTGAGATGTCTTATTTCAAAAACAGCGGTATTCCTGATGACAAACCACCAGATGAATTAAAAGAAATGGTCGAAATAGGTGAATTAGGAGTAAAATCTGGAAAAGGCTTCTTTAATTATTAGAGTCAATAAGTTTTTTTTCTATTTTTAATTTAAAAAGGTAATCCTTATAGTTTTATTCTTTATTTACTATCACAAATGTCAGAAAAAAGAAAAAAGGAAATACAACGGATCAAAGAACTAGAAAGCATTAATTTGGCTACTGATGGTATCAGAGACCTTGTTGTTCAGACAAAAATGGAAGTAGAAAGAGATAATGAGCTTTTAGCTAAACAGAATAATGAGGAATTAAGAGAACATAAAATTAAATCTGTAGATATAGTTGGAGCTATTGGTGCGGGTAAAACTGCTTTAATCGAGAAAATAGTAGAAATATTATCAGAAAAATATAGGATTTTAGTTATCTGTGGTGATATTACTACTAGAGTCGATGCGGACCGAATTCAATCGCATAATGCTGAAACAATTCAGATTAATACGGGTCGAGAATGTGCCTTAAATGCATACCACATTCATCAAATTATTGAGAATAAAGAGTTGGATGATTATGATTTACTATTTATTGAAAATGTAGGAAATTTGATTTGCCCTTCAGATTTTACTCTTGGTACTGATAAACGAATTACAGTAGTTTCTACAACTGAGGGAGAATGGGTTATTGAAAAGCATCCTATGCTTTTCAAGATGTCTCAAGTGGCAGTTATTAATAAAGTTGATTTAGCTGAAAGATTAGGAACTAACATCCAAAAAATGATAGAGGACGCAAAAGAAATAAACCCAAATATAGAGGTTATTACTACCAGTGCAAAAACTGGTGAAAATATTAATAAATTAATTGAGATATTAGAATTATAATTCCTATTTTAGAAGAGCAAAAATGAAAGAACTACTTAAAGAATTAGAACAACTAATAAATAAAGAAGATTTAGATTTACCAAAAATCCAAGATTTAAAGACTGAAATTCTAAAAAATCATATAAAAGGATTAAGAATTGAAGGTTATATAGGAGATTATCCTACTTTCATGGAACCAGTGATTCTTGGAGATAAGATCAAAATTGGCGATGATGTACTCATCGGACCAAAAGTCTATATCGGTAGTAATTCAGAAATTGAAGATTATGCAGAGATCTCAAATTCCATAATATTTGATAATGTAAAAATAGGAAAAAACTTCAAATTGGATAATTGTATCATCTTAAAAGATAGTCACCTTAACTTTGACAATTTTAATAAAAGTAATTGCATCTTAAAAGGTGTTGCTGAATCAGAAGATAATATAGAGATATATTCTCTTTAAAATAATTTGTATTAATATACTAATTTTTGTCCAAAGACATATCTCAAAATATGTTTGTGTGGTCCTCCACTACCATGATTTTCAGCTTCTTCAATAATCCCTGTTTCAATAATTTTATATTCTTTAAAATGGTCAATTAAATCGTTTTCTGTAAAATAATGAGTAGGTCTTCCTGGTTTGCTTTCGAATGTATTAATCTCTAATTCTTTTCCTTTACCAAAACTGGATTCTTTTTCAGAAAAAACTGTAAAAAAAACAAGACCGTTATTATTTAAATGATTAAAGCAATTTTTAAGAAATAAAAAACGTGCATCTCTAAGAAATAAATGAAGCGTATTAAAACAAAAAATCGCATCAATATTGGTTTCAAACTTTTCCATCTCCATAACAGAACCATTATAAAATTTTGTTTTAGGATCTATTTTCCTTGCGATTTCAATAGCAATATCGGAAATCTCAATTCCAATAACCCAATACTTATTTTCTGAAAAAAATTTAGTGTGTCTTCCATAACCAGAACCGGGTATTAGCAGTTTTTTTATTTTATTTTTATTGAACAATTCGAGGCAATATATGGCAGATTTACTCGGTGAAACTCCCCAAATTTCTCCTTCTTTTAAATATCGATTGTTCCAGTAAGTCTTATTACCTTTTAACTCCATTATAAATTAATAAGAATTTTGTAAACATTAATCTAATTTTTCTTTATATTTATATAAATTAAGGAATGCTTTAGCTGCTCTTTGAAAACTAGGAAAAATAGGAACACCCATTTCTATTATCTTCATCCTATAACCTTCTCTACGTAAATAATTAGTAAAAGGTAAAGAGAGAAAAAATGGCTTGTTTTGTCCATGACATAATTCTTTAAGAAACTTTAAATTATCAAAGTAGTTTTCTAACATGTTTTCATCCCAAGGTTTATATGTTTCCGCTAAAACACATCCAATATATGGTTCTTTTATCGCAATCTCTGCAATTTTTGAATATTCATCTGAAAAATTTTTCCAAGGAAGATCTAGTGGATTCACTACACCACCAAATCGAATTAATTTTTTTAATTTTTCTTTAGTTTCTGGACTGAATTCTGGAATGCTTGCTCCGAGTTGTGTTATCAAATCTGTGGCTATTGTAGCATTTCCTCCCGACCATGTTATTAATAAAATCCCTTTTTCACGGGGGATCTTATCTTTACAATAATAAAAAGCCAATGTTGTATCCAATAATTCTTCAAATGAATTTACTTGAATTGCATTCGTTTGGGAAAACATGGCATCCCAAATTTGGTTAGACGTGGTTAAACTTCCAGTATGGGACTCAGCAGATCTTTTACCTGGTCCAGTCTTTCCACTTCTTAAAAATAGTACAGGTTTTTTTACACTTTTTAACAGGTTATACAATCTTCTTCCTTCTTTTTTATGATATCTTGAAAAACCCTCAAAATAAGCACAAATGATCTCAGTATTTTCGTCTTCATTGAAAAATTGTATTAGATCGGTCACGTTTAACGAAATTGAATTACCAATACTCGCTGCTGCAGAAAAATCTACACCAAGATAATTTAAATGTTGCACGAATCTTTCTGTGAGATCCCCAGATTGTGAAATAAATACTACATTACCGACAGGATCTGCTTTAAAGGAAGGATTAAATGCAAAACGACCTCCAGTAGAATATAATCCCATACAATTAGGTCCAATTGCACGAGTAGAGCTGTTTTTTAGCATATTATATAGTTTATCCTCTACTTTTTTCCCTTCTTCATCAAATTCTCCTGTTCCTGCTGAAAAAATATGAATGGTTGCAAAATTTTTATCAATACATTGCTTTACAACATCAATTAATTGGTCCCTATTTACAGCGATTATTGCGAGATCAATCCCATCAGGGAGTTCAGATACATCATTAAGACATTTAATTCCAAATATTTCTTCATTTCCTTTGGAAACAATATAAAATTTGCCGGGAAAACCTCTATCAATATAACCCGCAACCTGCCACATCCTTTTATTAGAAGCACCAATGAATGCTATCGATTTAGGGTAAAATAATTTTTCAAAGTAATTTATCTGTTCCACGTCTGTATTAATATAATTTCAAAATTAAGTTTAATGAAAGTCATATATTTATCATGTTTAAATGATTAATTTTATCATATTTCAATAGAATCTTGACATTGATAGTAAAAATGAAAAATTTCCAAGATCTTTATCAGTTAAAGTATTTACCTTTGAATAAAGCAGCAGAAGTTATTTCACGAGCATTTTATGATGATCCTTTATATTCATATATTATTCCCGATGAATCTGAAAGAAAAAAACTTTTTCCATATATATTTAAAGCTTATATTTGGTATTGCCTTCAATTTGGAAAAGTATATGCAGCATCACCTAATGTAGAAGGTATCGCGCTATGGCTTCCTTCAGAATTTTCATATATCACACCAGAACGCTCTAAAGAATGTGGAGATGAGGTTTTTTTCTATATGTTAGGTAGGAAATATCTCGAAAGATTGTCAGTTACTTCTCATCCCAATGAGGTTCATGAGCAGCTTATAAAGGAACCTCATATCTATCTTATGGTTATTGCAGTAGATCCAAAATTTCAAAGGAAGGGTTTTGGAAAAAGTCTTCTACTCCCAATGCTTGAGTATTTAGATAAGCATAACCTTAAATGTTATTTAGATACAAATAAGAAAAGCAATATTCCATATTATCAAAACTTTGGATTTGATATCTTGAAAGAATTTAAAATTAGGAATACAGGAATAGCAAATTGGTCAATGTTAAGAATACCTAAGAAATAAATATGAACGATAAAAAAAGGATATTATAAAAAGGTGTATAGAAAAATGCCATCAGAAGAACCAGCTCCAATAATTTGGATTCGAAATAATCAGGATAAACTTATAAAATTAATCCAAGATTTAGTTAGAATTCCAAGTGTATCTGGGAAGGAAGGAGAGATTCAGAAATTTATACATAAAAGACTTACAGAATTGAAACTTGATCCAAAATTTGTCTATCCAAATGTTGAAACCTTACGAAGAAGTGATGATTATTTTGAAACAACCTCTTTTACTAAATTTGGTTATGAAAATCGTCCAAATGTGGTAGGAATCTTAAAGGGAACTGGAAAAGGTCGATCTATTTGCCTTAGTGGACACGTTGATGTAGTGAGTCCAGAGCCTATAGAACAATGGAGTCATAATCCATGGAATGGTGATGTAGAAGGTGATTTCATATATGGGCGTGGTGCAGGTGATATGAAAGCAGGAGTTGCATCAATGATCTTTACTCTTCAAGCATTTAAAGAAACAGGAACTAAGTTAAAAGGAGATATATATATTGAGACAACTATCGATGAGGAAGATGGTGGGATTGGAGGGAATCTATATATGCGTCTCACTCAACCAAAGACAGATGCTGCTATAATTCCTGAGCCAGGAGGTTATGCTATAAGCATCGCAAGTGCCGGAGTTATGTATTTTCGTGTATCTGTAACTGGTTTACCCGCTCATGCTGCAACAGCACATTTTGGTGTAAATGCCATTGTAAAAATGGTGCTAATAATCGAAGCTCTTAAATCATTAAATAGTAAAAGACAAAAAGAGATAAGGTATCAATATGCTGAAGTAGATCCAAGTATGAAGGGAAGAGCTACGACACTTAACATAGGAGTGATAAAAGCAGGAGATTGGCCTTCGACTGTACCAGCTTTATGTGTTCTTGAGTGTAGAATAGGTTTTCCTCCTGGTGAAACTCGAGAAAGTGTCATGAATCAAGTTGAAAATGCAATCCAAGAAATTGTGAAAAAAGATGAATGGTTAACTGCTCACCCTCCGAAAATTGAGTGGTTTGGGTGGAAGGCAAGACCTCATGAACAGGATCCTGAGCATCCTTTTGTGAAATTATTAGATAAGAAGATTCAAGAAGCCTCAAGTATCAAACCAGTATATATCGGGGGAACTGCAGGATTAGATGCTCGATTTTTTGTAAATAATGGTATCCCCGCAGTATCTTTCGGACCACTGGCAGAGAGGGTTCATTCTATTGATGAACGTGTTTCTATTAATTCAACTCTCAAAATAACTCAGATCTTAATAAGTACAATAATGGATTGGTGTGAGGTAGAATAGGGAGTCTTTAAAATTATTAATTCTTGTTTTCTAAGATTTGAAGGTTCTCTTCCATTATTCTAAATCCTTTTTCCAAATCTTCATCATCTATTACTAAGGGCATAAGTAGTCTTATCGTGTTTCCATATTTTCCGCAAGTAATAACTACTAAACCTTTTTTATGACATAAATTAATCATTTCTGTAGCTGTATCTTTAGCTGGTTTTTTCGTTTTAGGATCAATTAACTCAAATGCCATCATTGATCCAATGCCATGAATTTCACCCACAATTTCAAAATCTCTTTGCCAGACCCTTAATTGATGGTTTATTTTTTGTCCTAAGATTTCTGCTTTGGTTAATAAGTTTTCCTCTTGAAATATATCTAATACAGCTAAAGCAGCTCTACAAGCAATGGGATTACCACAAAATGTTCCTCCCAACCCACCAACGTGTGGAGAATCCATAATTTCTTTACGTCCTATAATTGCACTTAGAGGCAAACCAGCTGCTAGACTCTTAGCAAGGATGATAATGTCTGGTATAACATCCCAATGTTCAATTGCAAACATCTTACCTGTTCGTCCCATTCCTGATTGAATTTCATCAACAATAAATAAAATACCATTTTCTTGACAAATATCAACAATTTGAGGGAAAAAGTCTGAAGGTGGAATGATAAATCCTCCTTCACCTTGAACAGGTTCTGCGATAATAGCTGCAACGGATTCTGGAGCAACATGGTCAATTAGAAATGTCTCGAATAGTTTAATATCACCAAATGGTATTCTATAAATTTCTGGAGCAAATGGTCCAAAACCCAATTTATAAGGTTTTACTTTGCTCGTTAAACTCATTCCCATAAGAGTCCTTCCATGGAAAGCATTTTCAAATGTAATTATCCCTGTACGTTTTGTATAATATTTGGCCACTTTTATCGCATTTTCAACTGCTTCAGCACCACTATTTGCAAAAAAAGCCATTTTTGGGAAATCTCCTGGTGCTATTTCACAGAGTCGCTTTGCTAACTCGATATATGGTTCGTACATTGCAACATGAAAGCATGTATGGATGTACTTTTCCGCTTGGTCTTTTATAGCATTTACAACTTTAGGATGGCAGTGACCAACATTGATTGTAGCTATACCACCTGCAAAATCTATCATTTCGAAACCCTCTACATCAACCATCTTAGATCCATTTGCTATGTTTATAAAGGATGGAAGTATATTGTAAACTGCCTTAGGAACATATTTTTTTCTTAATTCAAGCAAATTTTCATTCTTATTCATAATTTTATTTCAATTCATTTTTTTATTTTAATATAATTCATATTTTTTTATTAAACGTTGGACTTATCTAAATGAAGGGATTATTTCTTCTGCAAACTTCCTTATTGTATTCGTTATATTTGTAGTTCGTTGAAAACTGGCTAAAAAGAATTCTGCACCAGAATCTGCAGCTTTTTCCACTGTTGTATGATAATCTTCTATTACTGTAGGTCCCATTTCTCCTGCCATAAATGCTATTTTATCGGTCCGATTATGAAGTTTTGCTGATTCATATATAATTTGTTTCATATCATCTGGGTTCTTCCCAGGCCAAGGAGGTAAAAAGCAAATATCTCCAAGTTGACCAGCAAGTTTAAGCATTCTTGTCCCTTGACTTCCAAAAATGAGTTTTGGATATGGTTTTTGTAAAGGTTTAGGATCTAATATAGCTCCTTTAGCTTGATAATAATTGCCTTCAAAATTAACTTCATCCTTAGTCCATAATTGGATCATCAAATCAAGGCCTTCATATGTTTTGTTCACTCTGATAGCTGGACTACTCCACTCACTATATCCTTCAAATTCTATCTGAGACCATCCAGCACCTATTCCAACCATCGTACGTCCACCAGATAAAACGTCTGCTGTAGAAATCATTTTAGCTAACATACCTGGAGGTCGAAAAGGAATAGGGGTAACTAAAGTGCCTATCTTAATATTCTGAGTTTTTCCCAACAAATGTGCTATTGTTATCCATGTTTCAAGAGTTCTATTACTATCTGGTCGACGATGCCATGGTAAATCCCCCCACATATAGTGGTCGGGAAGTATCGCTCCATCAAAACCGCATTTATCTGCTTCTATAATAGCCCTTTCAGTAAGTGTATAATCATTATACCAATTTCCTAATCCACCTAAAATGAATTTTATCATACTAATATTTTATTCCTCAAGCTTTATTAATTATTAGAGAAAGTATTTTTCATTTTGAACCAAAAAAATGCATATAATTATATAAATTTATTCGTGAAACAGCCATTTCACGTTAATAGCTATATAGCTCAGTATTATTCTTGTATGATCCACATATTACCTTTACATTCTTTACGTTAAAGTAAATGAGTAATTTTTTCAAATTAGATTAATTATCGATCTTATGAAATGAGTTTGTTTTGAGAAGTATCACTATTATTTACTTCAAGAAATAACAGGTTAAATAATTTTACTAACAATCTTATTTTATATTTGTATTTTATGAATTTCTAAGCATTAACTATAATTTGCTTTACGCTCGTTTTTTATTACTGTTCCTTTGAAGGATGTAAATTGGTTAAAGATTTTAGCATCTCCTTCAATTTTAGCGAATATATTTACAGGAGACGCTGCTTTTGGTTTGTCATTTTTACTAGCAGGTGTTGGTCCAAAAAAGATACAAAATCCATTTCCACTCGGCCAAAATCCTATATCCCCTATTTCACATATAACTTGGGAATTTTCTTCACCCAATGAAACAGGAATTTCACCATACAATTCTTCTCCCCATCTAGCAAGATTAACTTCAAAAGGTAAAGTGTTCCAAATTGCTTCACATGTTTTAGGATTCTTATCGACGAGTAATTTAGCTTTTATTTGTCCGATTTTTTCATTTTCAATGATGATATATTCCATTATAATTTCACAATCTACATTAATTTTTAATAGAGATTAAGCAATTTTATTATTTAAACGATCTTGATATTAAATAGAGTATATGATTTTAGAAAAAACTGTTGAATTTGTTGAGCAAATCTATAAAAACCATGAAATAAATCCTCCTAAAATTAGTAAGGTTGTTATTGGGTTGG
>Ga0209427_10002781_pt1 | contig 20546 bp, 13 predicted proteins | sample DeeMarSWOR136_30_FD_187465 | JGI IMG/M metagenome (GOLD analysis project Ga0209427, IMG submission 187465) | Marine sediment microbial communities from White Oak River estuary, North Carolina - WOR-1-36_30 (SPAdes) (version 2) | ecosystem: Environmental > Aquatic > Marine > Intertidal zone >...
GTGTTACACGTGTAACAAGTGACACTCAATGACAATTCTGTGACAGATACCTTTTTACAGATTCCTGTGCAGTTGATGGAGGGTCCCTGTGTCGGCTCCAAGCAGTTTGAGAGCCTTTTGGCAAGACCCGACAAAAATTGACCCGTACGAGGTCGGATAAATTGGTCGAGCCAATACACCCTCCACCTTTTAATGGACTCAACCGATACCTAGATGAAATCGGTAAGGCTCAATTGCTGTTGTGTCTCATGGAATACTAAATCTATCTCCTTTTCTACTAATTCAATTCTCTGTCTCACATAACCAGATATATCGTACGTTTGTACTAACTCTTTGACAACAGACAAGTACTTTTCCACCGAACCTCTGGGAATGGTTAAAACAATCTTCCCTCCGCAGCGGGTACATTTCCCTACTAAGGGGACCCTCCTGTATTTCTTGTTGCAGTTCACGCATCTGAAGGTCTGTTTGGAAAAAGAACGTAAGTTCCCGATTAGATCAGGCAAAAAATGGGACTTGATCAATCTTTCAGCAGTATCATCGATGTCAACTGCTCTGATCCTTCTGGCTATTTCAAACTGGGCGGAAATTTTGTCTTTCATAACAGGTAAGGTCTTGTACGCACTTTCAGAAGGTCCCTGGGCAATATCAGTGTTGGAGTGGGTGAATTTGAATCCGTAGTACTGTTGGGGAGTTCCCAGTCGTTCTTTCACTGTTTCTACTTTGATATCAGAAGGAGACACAAATTCGGATGCGTATAACTCAAGAGGGTAGCACGAGACAATATCCAGATCGTGAGCTTCTTTGTCCACTTCTCTTGGGTCGATCTTGGTGGTCAATACCAGGGGGGCATCCATTTTTCCTCCTCGCTTTTCCGGGAGGTAGTACTGTGAAAAGTTCAACAACGCATCGAGTGCCATGATAATGGCATCCTCATCCCCATCACAGTTTCTCCTTTTGGCTGCATGGAAGAAAGGATGGGCGTACCCCACTTTTGCATCCACAAATCCAATGATCCTCCCTAAGACACCTGCAGACGTGTGGGGAGCTAACCCAACAACGAGGTGGCCTAACAAATCTTCTGCAGTTTTCACATTGTAATGGCACGGTAGTCCATAGAATTTTTGCAGCAGCTCATCCAAGAATTTTGTTACTCTAATCAAGTATTTGATAGCATTTTGAGAAATGACAATATCCTGCACTTTCAACTCCAGAATTTGATTTTCACTAGTTAAGGGGTTCCCCAGGTAATCTGTGGTGTACCCTAGTTCTTTTAACTTCTCCACAGATACTCCCACTTCTTTACTCGTAAAATGGGTTAAAGGCATATCAGTAGCGTCAAACCGGATTGTACCATCCTTGAAGACGTATACCTTATTTTCAGCTCTCAAAATACCTTTCATGACTGGTTCAGGGAATTTATACCCGGATGTCATGCCAATGACTCCTTTTACCTGTTCTGGCACCTTTTCACCAGTTTTTTCTAATTCTTGTGCTACTGACAGCTTTTTCCTGGAGTACAACTGCAAGGGAAGGTTACACGCAGGGCATAACTCGTAATCCGTTTTAATTTTGTCTACTGTGCAGGATCTGTTGGTGCAGGTTTTAAACAACTCTGTCACTGATCCGCAGCTGGGGCACGTTCTCTTGTAGGTAATCTCTCCGCACTTGGGACACTCCAAGTTCACTACTTCCACTTCAATGGGCCGATGTCCCGCTTTGACCAGGTTCCGCGTCCTCCCCCCGCGGTTTCCCACCGGGAATAACACATGTACCGGAGGCGACATCACCCGGTATTTACTCTTTTCAGGTCTGCCCATTCTCACCCCTACCGTGTATAAGCATTTCGCTCTAACAGCGAATCCTGCCATGGCACTGACAGCCTGTAATACGTCTAATTCTGGATTGTACAGCTCCTTGTTTAAACAGGCGAAAAACGCCGGAGATTCAATAATGAATTCACCTTCTCTCACCTTGTGGGGAACTCCTAATACCTCCAAAATCTCTTTTGTTTTATGGGAATACGTTTTTTTGTCCCATTCCAGAAGAGCTTCTAAATCTTCTTTTTCCAAATAATTCCAGAAGTACGTATACTTGGGATGCAGCGGTGTACGGTGCTGTTCACTGATGGTGATTGCCTCCTCTTCAGACACAGAAAAAGGGTTTACCTCAAACGGTACTTCCTGCACCCACCATTCTTCCACATACCCTGACGGTAAGATCACGTGGCTGTTCTGCAGAAAATCCCCATATGATATTAGCGCATCTCCCATGTACAAGATTTCATCTATATCGTTTTTCGCAGTTTCAGCTTCTTGGTACGTTTCCAGCCGTAACACATCTCCATTTTTCAACTTTACTACAGGCCCTTCAATACTGTCTACAGGGGCAGCTGCAGCAGCTTTTCCCGGCCTCTCAGTTTTCAACTGGGTCCCTGTGGCAATGAACCCGTTGCACACCGACATGGTGGCAGGATGCACTCCCCAGGCTCCCAATCCAGTATTGCGCGATCTGCCAAGACGAATGCGGAACCCACCTCTCCGCATGGGATACGAGAGCACGGGCCTCCCCGCAATGACATCCTTTAAATACTTGTCATTCTTTGTAATAACACCCTCATTCTGCACAGTAACGGTATGCAGATCGTTTAACCACTCCCAGCCGGATACACCAAATTTTTGTGCGTATTTATACACTTTTTTACTCTTTTGGATGACACTCTCTGCCAGCGCTAAAATAGCACCTCCCCTCACTCTGTTGGTCTCTATTCGTTCCATATTCCGATGTCCTGAGACTTCTTCCTGTTCGGTAGGTTCTCCTGTGATTTCCACTGGTATCTCCTTCAATGATTTTCTGGTCTCATCAGGGGTAGGAAAGTACTGAAGGCGAGTAATCCTGTTGTATAACTCCACCTCTTCTATGTACCGCTCAATTTCATCATCGGTAATCTTGAATGTGTCCAATTGAAGCTTCTGCCTGATGTAGTCCCCCAGTAACACCACTAAAGCGGCTGCAGTACCTCCTGCACTCCGAATAGGACCTGCAAAGTATATGGCTAAATACCTGGTGCCGTCAAAGTTGGATTTAATTCTGACCTTAGCAATACCCTCCAAGGGGGCAGCTACCACTCCTTCTGTGAGAATAGCTAACGATGTTCTGATACACTGTTCTGCTGTTCTCTCTCCCTGGAAATCTGACCCAATAATTTGATCGATAGCCTTTAGTGAAATTTCTTCCCTGGAGAATCCTTGGTTATCTAAATCCCGTATAAAATCTGCAATTCCGTGAGGACCCACTAAACTCTCCACTCGATCTGCCATATCCTTGGCCAGGGGTATTTCCACCTTGGGAGCGGGGTCTTTCCACTGTTTTCGCGCTTTTTCAGCTATTGTATACAGCTCTTTTAACTGGGTTTCCAACGTTGAAAAATATTCATGGTACTCCAAAGTTCATCACCGTGGTATTATGTGTTTTCAAATTAAAGATGGGAACCTTATAGGGTGTGGGATTAATATTTCTCTTCTTCTGGTATTCTGATTGGCTCATCCAGCATCCTGGATTTATTACTGTGGTCCCTCTGTAACTCCCGTGGGAGTATACGTGGATGTGTCCGGTAACAAACACGTCAGGCACATCCTCGATGACCAGCAAATCTTCCTCTAACGGAACTACGGGCACGTTCCCATACAAAGGGCATACATGCCTTTTTTTGAGCATTTCAATCATGGGGTTGGCAGCATTATCATGCTGGGTCTGCTTTGCCAGAAAATCAAAGAGGCTCCCCCCGTGGTACAGCAAGAATTTTACTGAATGCAATTCCAGAAAACAGGGATTACCTACCATTTTTACATTCTCCATACTGTACAAATCTGGTGCATAATCCTCCAAAATGGGAAGCTGCGGTTCACCAATTCGGGTGGCATCGTGATTCCCGGGGAGTAAAACCACAGTAATATGTGGAGGAATCAATTTTAACAACTCTGTCATTTTTATGTACTGCTCTCGCAAATCAGTGATAGTCAAATCCTCCTCCTGCCCGGGGTATATACCAACACCATCTACTAGATCACCTGCTATCAACACATATTGGATCTTTGAGGCTAATTCCACCTGCCTGGAGTACTTCAAGTTTAACCAGCGGATGAACCGCAAAAAGGCAGCTTCTGTAAAGTTTTTGCTCCCCACGTGGAGATCAGATGTGACCGCTACACAAATATCTTCTGTTGCCCTGTTCAACTCCCTTCCTACCGGTATATCAGGGAACTCCATCTGTCTGACAAAGATGATGTCCTGCCCTAAGGTGCCTGAAACACCAATGACTTCATCCTCTAACAGCATGCGCGCCTGTTCTATAAGATGTTCATTCCTGCAGTGGATTAATGCTTTAATGGAATCTGTTTCGTCCTCTAAGGTTACCATAATGTGGCCGTTCCTGGTTACTCCCTGTTCTGTCACCATGCCCACCGTTTTGACTTCATCTTTTGGTTTCATCTTCTTTACGGTGGATATGGTCTGGTAGTCACGCATGGAAGGCTTTGCTCGAAACATTTTTGAGAGCTTCTTGTACCTGCTCTGGAACATGCTGACGAAATTCTTGCAGTTCCCTTCAGATAGTGCAGTACGGGTGATGTCTCTTATGATTTTAATGTCACTTTCAATGACAGGGCGAGTATATGGAACAAAGTTATCCAAAGGTCTTTTTTCTTTTTCGTATTCTAGGGGATTCTCTTCTTCTATTTGGGGGTAAAAGAATGATTCAACGTGTTCCCTCTGCACAAATACAATGTTATTCTCTCTCAGGTAGTTGATAAATTCATCCAGTCTTTCCTGATGGAGTAATGGTTCTACACTCTCTGTGGTTAAGAATAAATGGTTTCTGTTGAATTTTTCGTTGATGATTTGCGTGGATGATGACGTTTCAATCATTGTATCAACTGCATCTTATTAAGAGTTTTCATTCTTTTCTGAATACTCATCATTTATACACCATGTATATAAACCTTTTGCACCAGACATTAATGGTAACAGAGTTAAATTGTTGGGGGTTATCTCACCTTTGTTACACGTGTAACATCGCAGTTGTAGATTTTGATGCTTAGAATTGATGATCTGAGCGTGAACCTATGAAGGGTTAAGAGAGTTCTAAAGTACTGAGAAAGGATAAAAAAGAAAAAGGGAAAATTATACTCCTTTGACGAGAGCACCGAGAATCAAAAGTATATTGGATATAACCAGACAAAGTTGGGCTAAACTGGTAGATATCGTATGTACGCCACCGTACAGACCGATAAGTCCGATCAAAAAGAGTAAGATAGCTATTACCAGTGTCACAGATTTTGGTGCTTGTGTTTTCATAAAGAGAGAGGGAGAGAACAACGTTATAAACTTTTGGTTACAGTATGATCAAGTTATTAGCTTTTGTCTCACTTTTGTTACACGTGTAACAAGAATCTTAACTATTCTTTCCAAAGATAGTATTAAAAGATTAATTTCGTATACTTGTATACCTGGGTTTGACAACTTTGTAAACAAAAGATGAATCCTGAAAGGAAACCATTTTATTCTAAATGTAAAACTATTATCATGACATCTATCTCCTACAGGGTTCCACAGCTGTACGAAATTGGTGTAAGGGTCCTCCGTGGGAATACCTTATCGTTGAGATACTCAAAGATAGCTCAAGAGATTGGCAGAAACAAGAAAGTGCTCGATCTAGGATGCGGCACAGCACTGTTGTACCCTTATCTGGATTCGTGTGAATATATTGGATGGGATTTGAATGATTCCTTTGTTAGATATTGCCAGAAAAAAGGATTAAATGTAAATAAAAAGGATATATTTCAATTTTCAGAATATCCTGCATGTGATTATATTGTTTTATGTGATATTCTCCATCATGTATTCCCTAGAGATGAATTATTGTTGAAAGAGGCAGTAAAGAAAGCGAATGTCATTGCAGTAGAGCCCTGTTCCAAAAGAAGGCTTCCTAAACCATTAGTATTTCTGTATGATCAAGTAATAGGAGATGCAGATGGTATCAATTCTTTTGAAAATCGAATGCAGTGGAACTACAATGAACTCACGTTGACCCAGAAATTTTTGCAGTTGGGGGCAGTGAAGGTGGAACCTCTGAATAATTACATCTTTGCATTATTTGAACAGAGGACTGTCAACCCTTTGGGGGATAGAACTTTTCAAATTTAATAACCTTTCCTTTTATAGAAATCTAGGATAGTAAATGATAAAATGTACAAAATGTTACAGGTGTAACATATTGACCTTCAAGACTGACAACCGCGAACAGGTAATTCTTAAATAGGAGGAAAACCTTCTTACAGTAATGAAACCCTTCCTCACCGTGGTGACAATCTGCAGCATAGTCGTTGCTGTTATAGCTCCTCCCGCATTCAAGTTAATAGCTATCTTTTTTTTGTTCTGCATACCAGGATTTGTTATTGCTACCTTTGCACTGCCCCAGAAAGATTTTGTGGACCAGGTGATCCTCTCCATATTAACTGGATTTGCTTTTCAGATCGTTTACGCCTATATTCTCTCTTTGGCATTCCATTTTTCTCTAGTGAGTCTATCCTTACCCGGGTTGTGCCTTTCCATTCTTTTTGATTTTAAGGGAACCTGGAACCCTAAAATAACCAAGAAAGCATTCCTTATTTTTATCCCTGCACTCCTCTTTGGAGTTTTAGCCCTTAACTTAGTCCCTGGTGAAGATGCAAACTTCCACATTCTGGCCTTGAATGAAATTGTAACTGCTGGAAAAGTCCCCTCAACCTACCGATTGTACCCTGAAATTCCGCAGGTCATGTATCCTTTAGGGTTCCACATATTGACTGCACAGCTCCAGATCTTTTCTGGTGTGGATAACCTCATTTTCAATTGTGCCTCCATTGTTTCTGCTTTACTCTGCTTATCTGTTTACTGGTGTACCAAAAAGTTATTCTCTTTCGAGGTCGGATTGTTAGCTGGTGTACTCTCTGTCTTTGCCACGCTACCCCCATTCCATAGTATCATTCTGAGTACGTACGCCAATTTAATGGCTTACATATTTACCTGTGCAGCCATCGGAGTAATTGCAGATTTTGATAAAACCATGAATTGGAAACCCTTACTTCTTCTATCGCTGATACTGGCAGCGGGTATAGAAACCCATTTATCCTTTTTCTTGATTGTAATACTTGTTTTCATGTTTTTGGTGACAGTCCTCGTAAAAAATGGTTCTTACAAAAATGTGAAATATGTTATAATTCCTTTATTTTCTTTAGTGTTGAGTATACCATTTCTCATACGTATTTCTCCAGGGTACAGCCAGTACGAAATTGGACAGTTCCTCTCTTTGTGGTATGACCCGTTACAATTGACTCCACAAATGATTCCCCATCAAGTTGGTATCTGGATCACCTTGATTAGCATGCCCGGGTTCTTCCTCCTGGAGAAACACAGAGTCCTCTTTTTATCCTGGATAGGTGTTTTCCTCTTTTTAGCATTAAATACAATTATACGGATTCAATTTCCCTTATGGTATGTCTTTTTTGCCACCAGAATGGTGGATCAGTTATTTCTCCCGTTTTCCATTTTGGCTGCTTTTTTTATTGTGAAAATCTGGAAATTCTCCAGAATTGGTGTGGTATTATTATGCGGAATCCTCTTATTCACAGGAAGTTCCCCCTTAATGCAAGCACCCAGAGCAGACAGAGGTGATTTATTCCCCACTATCTCCCATTTTTTTGCTGCAGATCAAAAAGGAATGGTGTACTTATTAACCGCAGATGAAGATGCAGTCATTTTAAACGAATGGTGGACTGCCACTGGCTCTGCATGGATTCCCTCTTTGGCGAACAGACGCGTTGTCTTTCCGTATATATTCTCTCTGGAGCATTACATGGACGTGTTAAACATTCCAGAAAAGGAACAGAAAAGTTTTGTCATTGCAGCTTTCCCCGATTCAGAAGAAGCACACAAGTATTTGAAAGAATGGGGGGTGGATTACATTTTCCTTTCCAGTTATGTACTCGAAGAAGCCAAGTGGAGAAATAATTTGTGGAACCCTTTCGTGTTAATAGAAAGTCCCAATTACGATTTGGTATTCCAGGAAGAGCATACATACATTTTTAAAGTGAATCCACGCTTTGAGTACAGCAATACCTTTGGTTTGAATGCGTTTGGGTTCATTACCGTAACTCCTGATAATCCTGTGACGTTAGATGTTTCATTAAATCCTGTAAGCTTTTCTGTAGATACAATACTGGACATGTACATTGAAGAAAGTGAATGGGGGGAAATCAAAATTGAAACTGAAGAATCCATTTTGGCAGTAATACCTTTAACAGAAACAGGGTATAATGTTCACGTCGCAATGAGAATTCCTGCAGATGTCAATGAGGTAACAATCTCGGTGAGCAACCAATCGGTAAGATTGTTAACATCTGTGTCCACTGCATTTCGTGACAGCTTTCGATATTCCTACAATGTAGCCTTAGTAGGAGAATGGGAAAAAGCCAGAAAAGGGTACGAGTTGAAGGATCAGGGGCACATTTACTTGTTTAATATTTCAGGGACAATTGAGTTAACCTACATAGACACAGGGGAGGGGAATGTGGATTTCAACATGTTTATTGATGGTAAATGGGAGAAGTTAACAACCATATACCGGGAGAATGATGGAGAGAAGAAAACGATTCTCTTGGAAATACCTGAGGGGTATACATTGCTGGATATTGGTATCAATAACTGGGGAGATCCTTTCGTTTTTATTGGATTGAATTGAAGATTCCAAAATAGTTATATAATTACTCGCTAATCCAATCGTTGTTTGTTACATAACTGCAATACTCCCACGTGAATCAGATGACATTTCTGTAACCAGAACTGTCGAATTTTCAGGAGATGGAGGTCTCTGATTTCATAAATCATCTTTTTGTCGATGAAATACAAACAATAGAGATAAATTCACAAAATGTTACACGTGTAACAAAATTGAGACAAATCGATAAAGATAATCTTACTGTACCAAAGGTTTATATATGTAACAACGATAACCTATACGAGGTGATTCACATAAAAAAGAAAATAGACATGAACTCACCTGAGTTCAGAAAAATGGTTGATGAACTCTTGGAAGAAATAAAGGGAATTCCAGAAGATCCAGAAACATTAGAAGCTGCAGAAAAACTCCACCGAGAACTCAGTTATTTGTCACCTGAGGATTTGCACAAACCTTTTACAATTTGAAGAAAGATCTCCAATGAAAGTATATTCACTTGACCGAGTACAGAAAGACTTAGGGCATTCTCGTCAAGCTCAATACTTGTTTAATTATGTAAGAGATTTAAAGGCAAAAACAGTTATCCTTGAGGAACAGTATTTTGATAAGGATTATGTAGTCGATTACTCTAAATTCTATGCACGTTCCTTTACAACTCATGAAAGATTTACAAAGCGGCTGCATTTCTTTTCGCATTCATTTTCTCAAAAAGAGTTCAGAGAAGTATTAGAAAATAATAACATGCAGCTTTCACATATAGTAAGGGAATCATATCTTGGTTTTGTCGTAGTTAAACCCCTTGTTGATGCACGTGGAAATCCTCTGATAGGTCGCACTATTTTGAAGCCATATTCTCCTTGTACGGAGCAAGATTCCTGCAATTTCGTGGAAGGAGAATATTCAGCATCCCTGTATGGCATTCCCCTCCATGTGAAATCGCTACCTTTCCAGGTGCAGGACATAGCCGTGGGTGCATGTTCTACCGTAGCTTTGTGGGTGTCGTTACATCCTCTCTATGATCTTTTTGGAGTCCCCATGCAGTCACCAGCAGAGATTACTGAAAGATCTGCTTCATTTCCCATCGAATATCGTAGTTTCCCATCTTCTGGGTTAACTCGTGAACAAATGATAGTCTACATTAGATCTACGGGATTGGATATTGAATCGATTGATATCGAATCCAAAATAGAATCTGAAATAGGAGAGTGCATTGTCCCCGATGTGATAAGAGCATATATTAAGGCAGGTCTGCCTATTATCGCCACTGTTGAACTGGAAAAAATGAAAAATACGTATTGTCATGCTGTAGTGATAAGTGGTTACCGCTGTGATCAGACTGGCGTGATCAAAGAATTGTATGTGCACGACGACCAGATAGGACCCTACAACCCAGTAGTATCTGATGAAGGATTCATAGAATGGAAAAATAGATGTGTCTTAAAATATGACAGGAAAATAGTTGAAAAATTGCTCGTCCCTGTTTATCCAAAAATCAGATTGACTTTTGGCCGCATTTATGAAGTTTATTTGAGGGAAAGGAAAGGTTCTCTTTCTAAAGAATTCAGTACAGAGTTATATTTAACACAAGTGGGAGCATACAAAGAATTCTTACGGAATCATTTCATTCAAGATAAAGTTAAGATACTTACCACCTCTTTACCACGATTCCTTTGGATTATATGGTTTCATCTGAATGGAACACCAGTTATTGACGATGTCTATGATGGGACTTCAGTCTTCCCTAAGAGGCTATTAACTGTACGGTTCCATGATAAATAGAGGGAACATTTTTGTCAGGAACAGCCTAATTCCATTCCTCAAATAAAGTGTTATGTGAACGAGGGTGTAAATTGCTCCAATGTAACAGATGCGCAACACCAAAAAAAGAATAATTTCAATGTCGGAAGAAGAGAATACGTGGTTATCCTACAGATCGTTCAAGTGTTCTACTGCGTCACATTGATAGAGTATGACATTTAGTACTTCATGAGGCTTTTGTCGTGCCTTTTCCAGCACTCCAATCTGAATAATTCACAAACCTTTAAGTTCAGTGAACCGATACATAGTTCATGACTGAGGATTCAGTTTTCAGCAAAGTATTGCATCCCTTCCGCTATCTTTCAAGAGCTCTCCAGAAGATCAAGAGCCTTCTAAAGAAGGAAAAGCCTGTCCTGATAAATCTGACGCCTCATGATGTGGTTATAAGGCAAAATGGGGAGGATATTGTGATCCCAAGAAGTGAGAAGGTGGCACGAGTAAGAGAAACAGAAATACATACAGAGACTATAAATGGGGTACAAGTGACAGACATATACTATGATAAGACATTGAACCTTCCAGAACCCAAAGACAACACCTACTACATTGTGAGTATTGTTGTAGCGTACGCAAATTGTGATCGTCAGGATTTAGTGTTTCCTGATGGGTTGAATGCATATCGGGATGAAAAGGGACAGATAGAAGCAGTACCTGGGCTGAGAAGAGTTGTTGAAGCACCTGGTGCCACAGAGAAAATTGCACGTTTCTTTAGTCTTGACAAAAAATAGTCTGCCTGATTTCACATTAAAAATCGTTGAGAGTGTAATGCTGCAGAAAAGGTGTTCTGGCTGGAATTAAAAAGGTGTGCAGCATAGTATTTTAGGTTCTGGTTTCTTGTAGGCTCAATATCACCTGCATTTTTCAACTTGGGATTGTACTTTGACTGATACTTTTCTGCTCGGAGATTGCCAACTGTGGGTGTTTATCCCATTTTGTTACACGTGTAACAAAAAATTGGCTTTTATTTAATTATATCCTATTTCTATGATATTTTAAGACATGTAAGATTTCGGGCACTGCACTTTTTGACAACCCCAACCCTCCCATAACTATAAAAATAGGAAAGGGAATTTAGTGTAATGGACGTGAAACAGATCAAAGAAATGTTCAGACAGATAGCCTCCAAAGAACCAGAGAAATATTTCGGAGTGGAAACCTTAAAGAGTTTAGGATTTACCAGGAAACAGTGTAGTAACTGCGGGAAGTACTTCTGGAGTGTTACTGAACGGAACGTGTGTGGTGATGTGGTATGCCAGGGAGGGTTCCACTTCATTGGGAAGAAACCGTACAGACCATTAACGTACATTGAAGTGTGGCAGGAGTTTTCGCGAATATTTGAAAAGTTAGGGTACACGCCCATACAGAGGTATCCTGTGGTGGCCCGCTGGCGAGATGATACTGATTTTGTACAAGCTTCCATCTACGATTTTCAGCCCCACGTGGTATCAGGGGCGGTAGATCCTCCAGCAAACCCATTGGTGGTACCACAATTCTCGTTGCGATTTGTGGACGTTGAGAATGTAGGGATCACTGGTGGGCATTACACCGGCTTTGTCATGATTGGCCAACATGCATTTGAGCGTCCAGAAGATTACGATCAGAACGTGTATTTAGATCACATCTACCAATGGTTAAAGGAAGGGTTGAAGATACCAAAAGAAGAAATTGTCTTCCACGAGGATGGATGGGCAGGAGGAGGAAATGGCGGCGCCTGTATGGAGTACTTCTCACATGGGCTAGAACTGGGAAATCAAGTGTACATGTTATACACACTGACTGAACAAGGGTACCAAGAATTAGATTTGAAAGTGCTGGACATGGGCATGGGTCAGTGTAGGGTTGCCTGGTTTTGCTCATCTGCTTCAACCTCGTACGAGGTAGTATTCCCCACAGTCATGGAAAAGCTGTACAAAATGACTGGAATTACTCCTACTCGTCATGTACTGGAGAAGTTTGCCCCTTATGCGGGTCTTTTTAACATTGATGAGGTGGATGATATAGAAAAAGCGTGGATTCACACTGCTGAAGCCATAAATGAGAATGCAGAAACCCTGAAACAGGAAGTGAAAAGGCAGGCAGCCTTATATACCATAGCAGAACATGCCAGAGGATTATTAGTGTCCCTAAACGATGGTGCCTTACCTTCCAACATTGGCGGAGGGTATAACCTTAGAGTGTTACTACGACGATGTTTCACTATCGCACAGCAGTGGGACATCCCCTTAGAGGACATATTTGAAGAACACGCCCGGTACTTACGTCCCCAGTACCCTGAATTGCTGGAAAATTTAGAAGACATCTTTAATATCATCGAGGTGGAAAAGAAAAAATACAAGAAAGCACGAATAAAAGTAGAAAAAGAGTTGAAAAAGGTTATCTCCTCAAAAAAGGTTGACCAAAAAAAATTAATAGAGCTGTACGAATCCCATGGGGTGGGCCCTGAATTGCTCCAGGAAGCAGCAGAAACTGCAGGAATAGCGTTTACCATTCCTAAATTCAAAGAGGTTTCAGAGACTAAAAAACCAGAGCCAGAACACGGTCCTTCCGTGTTCCCGTCGTACGAGACAGAGATGCTCTACTACCAGGATGAGAACCTAAGAGAATTCACAGCAAAAATAGTAGATACGAATGATACCCTGGTTGTTTTAGACAAAACTGCTTTCTACCCAACTGGTGGAGGACAGGAAAATGACACGGGTTGGATTGAAGGTATACCCGTTGTAGATGTCTTCAAGGAAGGCAAAACTGTTATACACCGAATAAGGGAGGGAACTTTTGAAAAAGGACAGACGGTCACCTGTGCAATAGATGCACACCGGCGAGATACCTTGATGAGACACCATACTGCAGCCCATCTGGTGAATGGAGCTTCTCGATTAGTGCTTGGTAACCACGTGTGGCAGGCAGGGTCCCACATCTCAGAAGAGTTCGGGAGATTGGATATCACCCATTACGAGACATTATCCACAGAAGAATTACACAAAATAGAAAAAATTGCCAATGAAATAGTGTTGAAAGGCTTGCCTGTTGACAAAAAATTCGTGGATCGAAATAAAGCTGAAAAAGAGTATGGATTCCGGTTATACCAGGGAGGGGCCGTCCCGGGGAAGGTGCTCCGCGTTTTGAATATTCCTGGATTTGATGTGGAAGCGTGCGGTGGAACTCACGTGGACAACACGTACGAGATAGGGATTGTCAAGATTCTGGGCTGCGAGAAGATATCGGACGCTGTTTTGCGGCTTGAATTTGCTTCTGGATTGAAAGCGCTCCAGTATATCCAGGAAGATTATGATCTTTTGAGAGAGGTGAGTAACGTCTTCAGGGTAGAGAAATCGCAGGTAGTAAAGACTGCTCAGCGATTCTTTGAGGAGTGGAAGATGAAATCAAAGGAGATCGACAGGTTAAAGAAAGAATTGTCCCAGTTAAAGAAGGTGCACCTGAGAGAGTGCTTTTTAGAAAAAGAAGGGGTCTTATTCTTAGAAGAAACTATTGAAGGGGACAGAGATGTATTAAGAGAGACTGCACTCGCCCTGTTACAGGATGATACAGTCATTGTCCTCTTCAATGAGAGAGGGGATCTCGTGGTATTTTGCGGGAAAAAAGCCATTGATAAAGGGTATAAGGCCAATGAGTTGATCAAAGAATATGGGAGAGGAGGAGGAGCTTCTGAATTTGCCCAGGGAATAAAAAAGGAACAGAAACAAAAATAAATTTCATAGATAAGATACACAATACGAGAAAGATAGAAAGACTCAAAAAAATAAAAAAATTAATGAGATTTGATTTCATTCTTGATGACTATGCCCAAACGCTTTATTCCTTCTTTGATATTGTCATTTGATGCGTAAGAAAAGCACAGACGCATAGTATTGGTCCCTGACCCATCGACGAAGAATGCAGCCCCATGCACGTACGCTACCCTCTGTTTGATAGCGTCTGCGACCATATTCTTGGTGTTGATGTATTCTGGTACCCTCGCCCACAAGAATAACCCTCCATCAGGTTTGGTCCAGGAGCATCCCTCAGGAAAGTACTCTTCCAGACTGCTGAGCATGATATCTCTTTTCTCTTTGTATATTCCCCGGATTTTCTTGATGTGCTCATCGAACAAATCCCTGCGGCAGTACTCATACAAAATTCTCTGTACAAAAGAATTGCTGCACAAATCTGTGCTCTGCTTTGCAATGACAAATTTTCGAATGAATTCTTCATCACCGATAATCCAAGCCAACCGCATTCCTGGAGAAAATATCTTGGAGAAGGTTGATAAGTATATTACCCTTCCTTCATCATCAAATGCTTTGATAGCTTTCACTGGATCCCCGGAATATCGTAAGTCACCATACGGGTTATCCTCCATGATTATGAAGTCACACTCATGCGCTAAATCCACCAGTTTTTTCCTCCTCTTTTCTATCATGGTGACTCCTGCAGGGTTCTGGAATGTGGGCACTGTATACAGCAACTTTGGCGGCTTCTCCATTTTTTTGATCGTTTCCTCTACTTTGTCGATGATTAATCCATCGTCATCCATTTCCACAGGAATGAGCTTGGGCTGGTACGTTCTCATGGCTCCCAATCCACCGAGGTAACTGGGGGCTTCCACAATAACGGTATCTCCCGGGTTCAAAAAGACTTTTGCGCAGATATCCAGGCCCTGTTGAGACCCGCTCACAATAACCACGTCATCAAGAGATGCATCAATACCTTCTTTCTTTGACCGGTACGCACAATACTCCCTTAACCGGTCGTAACCCTCTGTGGTTCCATACTGCAGAGCCTCTTCAGGAGCAGTCAACATGATGTGGGTGGTCACCTCTGCAATATCTACAGTGGGAAATGATAAAGGACTCGGCAACCCACCTGCAAAAGAAATGATATCAGGTTGCTGCGTCAGCTTGAGCAGTTCTCGGATTTCAGATGCTTGCATTCCTCTGGCCCTATCTGCGTATCGTGATTCCCAATCCATATGAACACCTGTTGTCTCTTTTTGCATGTACTTAAAAGGTTTTTGATTCAGGGGGATTGGTTAACAGTATTTTCTATTTATCTCTATTCCATGGTCGGAAATCAAATATTCTAAAAGTGTGGCCTGACAACTACGGTGCCATGAGGATGGGTTGGACATACTTTTTGGTTCGTGGGTTCATTTGTCCGAGAGAACATATTTGATAACCTTTTATAGCGTTTTCTTACAGATATTCCTCAATTGAATGACTCTTTTTCAATGAAGAATCAAATCCACCCTGAATGCACTCATTATCTTCTTTTATGTGCCTCCTATCTTATCAAGGACTTTTTGTGCGTCAGGAACCATTTCAAAGAACTTACTAAGCTTTTCACATGCATAGTCATCGCAGTAGCCGCAGTTGGGTATACCCTTTTCTTTTCCACAGAGTCGTATCTCGCACACATTGCAGTGGTGAAAAACTCTTTCATTACTGATGCATCCATCGCAGTTAATATCCTCAAAAGACATGTCTGCATTAAACTCTTTGGACCACATTTCAGCAACTTTCCTCCGTTCAGTGTCATCATTCTTCTGCGTTGCCAGGTAAGCAGGGCATTCACTGCAGATCAATCCACAAAATGCTATTATTTTTTCCATAGGGGCTACTGATCCATGAGAATATAAATGTTTTGATTGACTGGTTGTCAAGGTTTTAAGGAATGGAACATTTTTGAGTTCATAAATTATCTTTTTGTTGATCAAATACAAACAATAAAGATAAATTAACTAATGTTACACGTGTAACAAAAGCAAACTCATAGATTTGGCAACCCTGATTAAATTCAGGTGATTACTAGTAGAAGGTTCGCAAGACTCAAGGAGTCTGTATTGTGAATTCTTTACTCCTTCAAATAAAAGCTCCAAATAACTAAAAAATGTTACACGTGTAACAACTTAAGAGAAAAACCAATTGGAGAACGTAAGCAGTAGAAAAGTTTATAAAGCTGGAGTGATAAAAAGGAAGGGATTTATCAAAAATGTATGTATATCCCAGATAAAATCTCACGAGAATAGGAGGAGGTAGAACAATGCGCGAGAAAGAAATAAGAAGCTGGAGAGCGCCAGAGTTCTGGTTAGTTGTTGTCATGTTACTGGTACTGACTGCTTTAGTCTTTATTGTGCTGTGGATGCCGTTTGATAGTTCTGAGACTGGAGTGGGCACGATGCCTGCGCCTGAGAAGCTTAAGACAGAAGACTTAGAGACTGAGGACTTACTTAAGTATAACGAAGACTTACTGGAATATAACAAGAGCATATTTGAGTACAACAAGGATTTACTTGAATATCGCAAGACCATCTTAACTGTTATTGTGACCGCTTTTGGTGCTTGGGTGGGTGCAGGGGCTGCTTACTTTTTTAGTCGTGAGAATGTGCGTGAAACTGCTGAAAGCATGCTGAAAATGCGGGAACCTACACCACGGGAAATACTCCTCAAGACTCCAATTCGAGAAATCCCACCGAGAGAGATCAGGTGGACTGTGAAAGTAACTGATACCTTAGAAGGTGTCTTGGAAAAATTAAAAGCTGTGCCCACGTACTGGTTTATCCCGGTTGTCGATGATAAAGGCAGGTTAGACACAGTCATTGAAGAAGAGGCTGTCTGGCGATTTGTGGACAAAGAAAGCGAAAACAAAACTCCTTACGAAGAGATCAAGAAGAAAAAGATCTCTGATATGCTTGCTTACCTTGACATGGAGAAAAAACTGAAAAAAAAGGTCATAGATAAGTTTGTATCAGTCACCATGGATGAAAGTGCTGGTCATGCCAACGAGCTAATGCAGAAGAAGGATTGCTCCGTGGCTATCGTGGTAAATGAGAAAGGAAAACCAACACATTTCCTTACCACTGGCGATGTGAGGGAAGTGCTACTGCGAGTTGGTTAGATAAAGAGTGGCTGCTGTGAGATGTTATTGTTCGCGGTATTGTGACATGAAATCGGGTTGTATTAAGGACCAAACAGAGATGCTATGAGAAATCCATTTCTTCTATATTTGTATTCCATAAAAAACGGATTTGATTATTAATTTCCCATTTAGATTTCAAAATTTTCTTTATATAAGATATAAGTATGTTTAAATCTGTTAATTTCCTGGCAATGTGTGAGGTGACCACAAATTATAAAAAGATTGAAGAAAGAGTATAATGGATGAGGTAGATTTCATGAAGAAATACGGTTGGATTCCCATTTTAGTATGCCTGCTGATACTTTCGTACCATCCTACAGCAAGCCAGGTCGTCACAGTGTGGACAGAAAAGGGTTGTGACGCTGTGTATAACCCTGGAGAAACGGTAAAGATCCACTACAGAATCTTTGACAGAGGATGGACACGCGTGTATAAGCAGTTTCCAGATTTACACGAAGAAGAAATTTCCGGATGGAAATACTTTCCTACAGGAGGAGAGTACGTGGAGTTGGATACATTGGGGCCTGAATGCGGTAAGGTCACGTATACGGTCACGTTCTCGCAGGAAATTTCACCAGCATGCTTATGCTGTCCTCCGTGTAATTGCATTGTACCTTGTTACTGTCCCCCCTGTACCTGCTGTAATCCTGCACTGTACGTGATGGAATCGGGCAAGAGTATGTGTTCTATTACTGTCCAGTGCGACATGGGTGCGTCCCTCTTTACTGATAAGGCAGAATACATATCTAGTGTAGATTCTGAAGCCAAAATTACGCTGCATGTTACTGATATTCATGGGAATGCTATAGATGCTGATTCTGTTGTCATGGACGTGAACGGACAGAGAGTGATGCCTTTAAGGTCTTTAACCAATGTGTACACTGCTTCTTTTACGCTGACAGGGAGACCACAGGGGGAATACACGGTGACGGCCAACATTTTCAAGAGGAATTACCCGCAAACAGTGAAGACCACAAGATTCGTGTTGGTAGTACCTGTATCGGTGGAGTTGTCAACAGATAGTCTGGAGTATACACAGAATTCACAGGCGACAGTACGGGCTGAGGTGAGAGACTTTTACGGGAGAGGTGTTTGTGGACTGCTGTTTAACTTGTCTGTTTCAGGGAAAACGGGAGCATTTACTGACATGGGAGGCGGAATTTACGAGGCAGTACTAGATTTAACAGGGTTTGAACAGGGGGAGTATACGGTGGATATTGGTGACATGGAAGAGTATATTCTGGTGGACAGTGTGCGTAGAGCAGCACTTACGGTGAGTGGACTCCCTGAAATTGTGGTGGATTTGCCTGGTCAAATAGAGGTTGAAAAGGGTTCTGCAGAGGAGGTCTTGGTTGTACTCAAGAACACAGGAAATGGAGAAGCTGTGAACATTTTAGTTTTTGTGGAGGCTTCTCCAGAAATTGATGTCATAGGTGTTTCTGGATACAGGGTTACTCTTCCTTCAGGAGGTGAAACTACTGCAGTGATAACAGTCAGGGGAAGAGAAAAAGGAGAGTACACGGCGGTTTTAACAGTTTCATATGAGGACAAAAGCAAGGGTATACATACTGCATCAGGGTTACTCCTTATCAGTATTGTATCAGGCATCCTCTTGGTCTTGGTCTTAGCGACAGGAGCGGTAGCAGCTGTGGGTATAGGTGTCTACATTCTAATTAGAAGAACAATAACGAAAGCTACTCAGGAATCCTCTGAAGAAGGTGAACAGAAATAGCATAGGCTCCAAGGAAATAAAGACAGTATCAGAAGCTCCTAAATAGGTTAAGCCAGAATCAGAAGCTGCAGAACAAGTGGACTCTAATCTTATTGGTAAGGGAGCTATTTAGCATCAATGGTTAAATCAAATGCTTAAAAATAGCAAAAAATTCTTGAGGCCCCCTGAGGTCCAAATAAAAATAGGGATTGTCAAGTTTTCGGGCGTTGTAACCATCTGCTCACATGAATAGTTCCATTATCAACAGATTGTAAGTAAAAGAGACAGTTATTGAAGTGTTACACGTGTAACAAATGAGACACCCGACGATTGAACAGCTCCTGAAAACAGAAGAACTTTATAAGTAGGTTTTTCTACATCAGCGTTTTAAGGTGAATAAAATTTGGGCACCCTTAGTATTTATACGGAAGTATCTGGAATTGGAATAAGAAGTAAATCGATACTATATAGTAGTAGGAATATTGCTGGTAATACTTTCAGCATACATTGATTCAGACAGCTAGACGTATAATTTGAGAAGGGAAATTCTTCTTGATTCTTGGGATGTAAGAAACTGAGGTTTGCACAAAATGAGCAAACCCAAAATTTAAAAAAATGAGAAGCGTCATTATTAGTGTGAGAAATCACCACGAGTTTCTCCTACACAATATCTACCAATGAAATAGAGGCGTTATATATGCAACGGATAAAAAAGTACGAAAACTGGGGTCGAAATTGGAAGCTGATCATTCCTGGAAACTTTCCCAATGATGTCAATACGGATTTGCTCTTTTTTTACGATCCACTTTCTCATCTGCAAGGAGGAGTAGGTGAGATATACAGATATTATAAAGGCGGTAGCATCAAACTGTTAACGAAGTACGAAACTTTTAGAAGGACATGGAAGTTGATTGTCCCTGGAGCCTTTGGTGGGTCTAATGGAATCGATTTACTTTTCTATGATCCGTCCTATGCGGGCAGCGGCAAATGGGGCATAGGTGAGATTTACACTTGTAGTGAAGACAGTTGGAGTCTAGTGAGAGTACACAACAACTGGAGACGCGTTTGGGAAATGATCATACCGGGTGACTTCGGAGGGCAAACTGGATACACTGATCTGCTCTTCTATGATCCGAATAGCGGTGAGATTGAAATCTACAAGTGCAATGGAGGCGGCAGAATTGAGCTGATGAAAAAGTACGAAAACTGGGGTCGAAATTGGAAGCTGATCGTACCTGGAAAAACTCGTCATAGCGACTACACTGATTTGCTTTTCTATGATCCATTTACTCATCCCAGTGGTGGCGTGATTGAGATTTATAGATG
>Ga0209427_10002782_pt1 | contig 20545 bp, 22 predicted proteins | sample DeeMarSWOR136_30_FD_187465 | JGI IMG/M metagenome (GOLD analysis project Ga0209427, IMG submission 187465) | Marine sediment microbial communities from White Oak River estuary, North Carolina - WOR-1-36_30 (SPAdes) (version 2) | ecosystem: Environmental > Aquatic > Marine > Intertidal zone >...
GAGGCCAGCCCTATCATTTCTGTCATTAGGTCAAATCCTGGCCCGCTAGTGCTGGTCATGGACTTTGCACCAGTCAACGAGGCTCCGACTGCCAACCCGACCGAAGCGATCTCGTCCTCTGCCTGCAGAAAGACGCCCTTTTTCCGGGATAGTCCCCTCTGCATTTCTTCCATAATCTCAGCTGCAGGTGTGATGGGATAACCGAAGAATGAGCGGCACTCGGCGTCGCTCGCTGCTCGCGCCATTGCAGCGTTACCGTGAAGAACCACTTTGGCTGATGGATCACGTGCCGGAGACAAGGTAAGCTCAGGGAGAGAGTACTCCCGAAACAAATGCTCTCCCGCTTCAAGGGTCAGGAGATTCTCCTGCAGCAATTTAAGTTCTTCATCCTTTTCAATAATTTCCCTGACTTGGATATTGGGGAGAGCCAGAATTGCCTTCAGTAACCCTAGTACCACGATGTTCTTGCTTCGGGTCGATCCAGTTAACTCTTGACTTCTTCTGGAAAAGTCGATCCAAAAGCATCGTTTTGGCAATTTCATTTCCTCAGGAAGGTCATTTTCGTAGGCGATCAGAGTATCTTCTGTCAGTGCCATCTCCTGCTTGAATTCCAGATACCTTTCCCAGGAAAAACACACCAATATATCTGTACTGTCTTTCGGCAAGGACAAGCGTTCTGCATCCAAGCCTAGTTTTACTGCTGAACCACCGCCCCTTATCTGGGCGCCGTAATATCTGGGCATCTGACTGAAATACCCCAGCGCCGCGGCAATTCTCTGTAAGAAACTGCCCAATACTACTACTCCATCACCACCAGCCCCGACAATCCCGATCGTTAGATTTTTTCTCATTTGTGTCTCTACCACAGATTATGCTTAGGGAAGTCTAAATGCCGGACAAAGTATTGATCGAAGTCGAGGCGTGAGGAGAGCTCAACGTGCTCGATGAAATCGGAAAGGCTATTTGCCTTCTGCCAATAGTCCTTGGAGAGGAGCACCATTGATGCACCGGTGCTGGCAGCGTTACCTAAAGATGATACAATGACCGGATCGAATTGGGGGATGAGGCCAATACGTATAGCGCTCAAAGGGTCAACATAATTCCCCAGCGCGCCGGCGAGATACACATGGGCAATGTCGTCAGTCCCTAGGCCCATCTCGCCCATCAGGAGGCTTACGCCGGCCGCGATGGCTCCCTTTGCCAGCTGTAGTTCTCGGACGTCTTTTTGCGTAAGATGGATCGGCTTTCCTGTGTAGCTTTCCTCAGGGGAGGCAACTAGGAAATCATGAACCCCAGCCCGTTTGACTATTCTTGCATTCAAGCTGTCTGGCGCGCTTTTCTGGGGGCGACGAACGAAGCCCTCGTGGTTGATATTGCCAGAGTGCAGGAGCACTGCGACCAGGTCCACCAATCCGCTGCCGCAGAGCCCTTTGGGTTTGACATTCCCGATAATCTGATAGCGCAACTCGCCATCTTCGAGGTAGGCACCCTCGATTGCTCCGGCCTTGGCGATCATTCCATGGGAAATTGTAGCCCCTTCTAGGGCAGGCCCAGCCGCGGCTGAACAAGTCATCATTCTCTTGCGATTGCCAAGAAAGATCTCTCCGTTGGCGCCGAGATCCAACCCCAATATGCTCTCATCTTCTTGTTCTGAGGCACCGGAGGCCAGGATGGCGCTGATTAGGTCACCGCCTATGTAGCCCGATTTGGTGGGTGTAACATATAACAGGGCCTCTGGGTGCAATTCGAGACCCACGTCCTTTGCTTTCACAATCAGCCCGTCAGTTAAAACAGGCGTGAAAGGAGCTTCGGCGATCGCCGAAGGATCGAGGGTTAGCAGAAAGTGCTGCATTGTGGTGTTGCCTGCGGCCACGGCAATGAAGATGTCGTCGGGCTCGAGGTCAGCCGATCTTAATAGGCGTGCGGTGATACGGTTCAGATCCCTGACGATGAGGTTATGGAAGCTCTCCAGACCGTGTGTGTGCTCTTTTACGTACTGAAGACGACTAATAACGTTTGAGCCATATCTCATTTGGCTGTTGAGGCAGGAGACGGCCACGGTTTCGCTACCATCCACCAAATTGATGAGCTTGCCCACAACGGTGCATGTCCCGATATCGAAGACCAACCCGTAATAGCAATCCACCTCTTTCTGCTCCTGCCAGGCCATCAAGCAATTATCGTGGAGTACTGCCGCTCCACTGAACTCGGTTTCCCGCAGCATCTGGGGTAACGTTTGCAGACAGTGAAGGGAGGCCTTTAGGTCTTGGTATTGGGGAACCATCACCAGTTTGATCCGGTCGAAGTCGGAAACCCCCTCTTCTTGAAAGTCAGGAGGCAAAGTGATTAACCTCTTCGTTACCAGCGGCTGGGGATGTACAAGCGGCCGATGGCCGGTTTTGAGAATCTGGTGATATTCTATGTCGAATTCCGTTTCATCTGTGGAGACCACTAAGTCCTTATCAACCGGGGTGCGGCAAGCGAGGCGGATTCCTTGCTGCAACTCCTCTTCATCGAGGAGTTGTTCCTCTACTTCGGACGGGGGGCCTACCGACGAGAGGACCTTGACCTTGCACTTGCCACACTTGCCCAATCCCCCACACTCTCCCCCTAGTTCTATGTCTTCCGTTTCCAGTGCCTCGGAGATAGTTGCTCCCTCACGAACTCTTAGCCAGAGGTCGTCAGGTAAAACGTTCAACCAGACGTAGCCCGTCTTGGTTTTGCTGAAGGTAGGAGAGCCTTTCGGGCGTTTTCTCTTCCTGAGTTTGTCCTCTCGAGGCTCTTCGATGTGGGCCTTCTCCATCTTCACTGCTCCTTAAAGTGCCAGCTCTCGGTGAAAGTGACTTCTCGGGCATTCTGCATATGAATTTCCCTTCAAAGCAACTGGATGAGCGCCTTTTCGAGATGCGAGTAATCTGCATCACTAATGGAGAGCGAGAGTTCTAAGAAATCCGCCAGTTCACACGCCTGAGACATAAACTCGGGGTCAGTGGGTTGCCTCACGTATAGCAGTTGCTGGTAATGTTCAAAATAACATTTCCGCATTTCCACGTCATCTAGTTCCAGCGGCTTAATGCAATACTCTCTGAAGTTAAAGAGCAGGTCTTTTTCCACAAAGTAGGTGCCAGTCGTTTCATCCATGAATTGTCGGAACCTATCGCTGCCTAGAAGCATTTCATAGCAGCTATATCCGGGCACCTTCTTGATCCCGTGACGCTGGCAGAAGTCGCAGATATCGGGGAAACATTCTCCATAGAGGCATATGATGAGCTCATCCTTTCTCTTGGCGGCGATTACTCTTTTCCGCAGGTACTTCTCCAGCTCTTGTGGTCTTGTGTGTAGAACGGGTGGCAAATAGGTAACCCGCAGATTGGGGTATCTCTTGCCCAAGCGAAGATGCTCAATAGTTGGTTTGAACACCCCACAAGCGAAGATTCGCGTGATCCTTCCTGTTTTAGTCGTCATTTTGCTGCTAGATAAGGCGACTGCCCGGGAAAGCCCGTCTTATCTCGGAGATTACCTCGTAATCCAAGAGACCCTCTCTGCCATCCTCCAGTATTTTTCGGACTCTTGCGTTAGCTTGGCTAAGCATGTCCGGTCTGCCTAGCCCTTCCCAAACGTCGAAGTTGCAGCGCACACTTAATGTGGGGTAGAGGAACTCGTCAGTCATGTGATTGATCGTATGGTCTTCAATGACGAAGTTCCCTCCAGGTCCGACGCGCTCAATTACATTGAAGGCCATGGTATCTTCATTTACCTTGATACCTGAGAGCATCCTGTTAACCATTCCTATGATCTCATTGTCTATCACGAATTGTTCATAGGAGATGGAATTAGCTGAGTCGAGTATCCCCGCCGCCAGATGAATGTAGTCTGCCCCGGTCATGGCCACTGTCAAATAAGAAACAGCTTTTTCAAAGCCGGCTTGGATGTCAGGCCTTTTGGCCTCGGTGACACCAGCGGAGGCGTAGATGGGCAGGTTGTGGAGTTTCGCTAATTGCACTGCGGAGGCGTTCATCATCGCCATTTCTACCGAACCCAGGGTGAAGTCCATTTTGCGTAGATCCATGATGGTGGGTACAGCGCCGTAGAGCACCTTTGCTCCGGGGGCAAGCAGCTGAACGAGAGCTACACCTGCAAGGGCCTCGGCATGCATCTGGGAAAGAGTACCTGCTAGGGATGCTGGAGAAGTGGCCCCGGCGATAGGCGCTGGGGCACAGGTGACCGGGATGCCTCGGTTGGCGCAGAAACTTAGAATCTCTAGAGTGTTGGCTTCTATTGTGAGGGGGCTTACTGGGTTGGTGATAACCGAAACGAACGGCTTCTCCCGGAGTCTGTCTTCTCCCCCGGCGATGATGCTTGCAAGTTTCCACATCTGCTCAGCACCATGGAGGTCGGTGCAGCCCCCCATAACGTGCTTCGTAGTGTGGTTCAGTGCGTAGTAGAAATCGAGCAAGTGATAGTTTATGGGCTTGATATCGTGGGCCTGACAGGCGATGATGTAGAAACGAAGGTGGTCTAGATGATGCACCAGAGTAGCTGTGTTAGCCACATCCATCAGCTTGGTGAGGCGATATCCCCCCGTTACCATATCCAGAATGCGGAATACTCTTCCGCCGTTGCCAAAATAGACATTGCCCTCTCCCAGATGCAGGTCGTTCTTACCGTCTCTGGAATACAAAACGAAGCTTGAGGGAGCGCGATTCAAGATTTCATCAAGCCAGTCGCCTTCGAAGCGTACTCTCTGCTCATCGTAATCGACTTGTGCGCCGGCCTTTTTTAGCCTGTCAAGAAAGGAACTATCAAAGATTCTGATTCCTACACGTTCGAGTATCAGTCGCCCCGTCTGGTCGATCAGTTTCAGGGCTTCGGGCGTAAGTAGTCTTAAGAACGGGAAACTGGTTCCCATTTTAATCTCGTCCTCAACTTCTTTGGAGGATTCGGTCGATGCCTTTGAGTACATCATCGGGTTTGGCCTCCACCACATGTTCTGCAAGAATCCTCTTAACCTCGCTATTGCATCGTGTGTAGATGTCGATAGCTCCCGCCTCTCGCCAGGGGTCGTAACGCGAGCGATCCAGCAGCTTGGGCAGGAATTGGGCCTGCCTGAAATGCTCATAGGTGTGATCATCCATGAGGAAGATGGAGCCTGGCCCGCCCTTTGCGACTCTCTCTATCGCTTCCAATGCTAAAGTCTCCTCGTTGACGGGGATACCTTCGAAGAAGAATCGGCTCATTGCCACCAGTTCGTTGGACATGGTCACCATCTCAAGCGAAGAGGTATTGCCATATTCTAAAAAACCTACGTCGTGCATCAAATTCGAGCGCGAAAGCAACGCTGTGACGATGGAGAACATTGCCTCGGCTCCTGCCTGAGCATCCATGACTTTGGCATCTGAAGCTCCAGCATACGCCCAGATGGGCAGGCCGTAGATTTCATCTCGCATATCGGCGAGAGCCGCCTGGGTCAGACTCCATTCAGGGGCACCATACGAGACTACAGTGGACTTCATATCCAAAACGCTGACGTTGGGGCCGAAGAGGAAAGGCGCTCCTTCGGCGACCAACTGATGGACTACTAGCCCTACTAGGTTTTCAGCTATTCCCAAAGCCATGGCACCAGCGAGTGTTACCGGAGCTCCGCCCCCAGCGTTGGATCCCGACGGCAAGCAGATTGGGACCCTCTTTTCCGCGCAGAAAATTAGTTTCTCCATAACATATACAGGAAAGCGCAGAGGGCTGATGGCTTCAGAGTAGTTAAGCAGGAATGGCCTCTCCTGGAGTTTCTTCTCACCTCCTGCCACCAGGCAGGCGATTTCATAGATTTTGGCAATGTCTCTGCCACGGTCTGCTATGAACACGACCGGTTTATTCGTGTTCTTGACCATCTCAGCGAAGACGAAGACATAGATGTCCTCGATGGGAACATCTTCAGGGTTGGCCATGGACATGTTGAAGGCTATGTTCTCCAGCCCGTCAACTAGCTTGGCGAAGTTCGCTACATCGCTCAGGACAGTCCGTCGACGTTGGCCGGTTTCCAGATCCAGGGTGAAGGTAGCGTCCGATCCGGTACCGTAGAAGCAGTTGCCGTTAACAAGGGGCATCGCTTTGTTGCCCAGCTGGTTATACAGGTCGATCTGCTTCGGGGCCGATCTCAGTGCCTTCTCAACAAGGTGAGAAGGTAGCTTGACCCGATCGCCATTTGAAACCTTGCATCCAGCATCCACCAGCAGTTCCAGAGCTCGTGGATGCTCCATCTTGAATCCTGTCTTCTCAAGTATTTCCAAGGCTGCAGTGTGAATCGCCAACGCCTGTTCATGGTTTAAGACGTGGAGACGGGGCTGCAATGTGGGTATTTTAATCGGCTTCATATTTCACTCCAGCTTTGGGGAGATCCCTCAGGAAATGCCCAGTAACTTCTTGGCTTCGTTTACAGCAGAGCCAGCGTCGGCTGCGTAGCAGTCTGCCTTGATCTCTTGGGCGTACTTTGCTGTAACTGGTGCTCCACCAATCATCACCTTGACTTTGTTTCTGATACCAGCTTCTTCCAGAGCCTTGATGGTCTGGGGCATGGATGGCATGGTAGTGGATAGTAGCGCCGACATAGCTACAATGTCTGGTTCCACTTCCTGCGCCTTCTGGACAAATTTCTCTGGAGGGACGTCTACCCCCAGGTCTGTAATCACGAAGCCTGCGCCTTCCATCATCATGGAAACCAAGTTCTTACCGATGTCATGCAGATCGCCCTTGACAGTCCCAATTAGCACCTTTCCCTTAGTGGTGACGGCAGCCTCCTTGAGCAACGGCTCCAGCAGTTTCATACACTCCTTCATAGTCTTGGCAGAGCGCAGCATCTGGGGTACGAATATTATCCCTTTTGAATATCTATCGCCTACCTCGCCCATGGCGGCAATTAGGCTTTCATCAAGGATGGCCTGGACATTCTTGCCAGCGTCGAGGGCTTTCTGTGTCTCCGCCACAGCTTTGTCGATGTCTCCCTTGAGTACAGCTTCAGTCAATGCCTTAAACTCACTCATTTGCATCCCCCCTGAAATTGTTAAGCACAAATGGGATAGCAAGAGTGTCATCCGACGACATGGCCGCTTTGGTATGCGTCGATGAACCTCTCGCAGTATTCATCCCTGCCGAGAAGCATCTCAGTAGAAAGAAGTGTTGCCATGAGTTGTTTGTCAGTTGGGTCCAGAATGGCTGCGGATAGACCGTAGGATATGGCAAGGGCTAAGAAATTGCGGTTGACCAGGTGCCGCAGTGGAAGGCCGAAGGAGATGTTGGAAAGGCCACAAATGGTGTTCACGCCAGGGAAATCTCTCATTATCCTGTTGATGGCTCCCAGAGCGGCGATTCCCATGCCCGTATCTACAGAGATTGGCTGAATCAGCGGGTCCACATATATCTTGTCAAGCGGTATTCCTTGATCCGTGAGCTTCTTGATAAGCTCCCAACCTGCCTCGACCCTTGCCTCTACGGTGGTAGGCATGGCGGTTTGTGCCATGCAAAGGGCGACTACACTACATGGCTGTGAAGTGACTACTGAGAGAAGCATTTGAAACCTGTCTGCCTCCAGTGAAATGGAGTTGATCATCGGTTCCCCTTTATGGTGTTTCATAGCTTCGGAAAGGGCCTTGGGGTTGGGGCTGTCTATAGACAAAGGCGAGTCCACTTCACTTTGCACAGTCTCGACCAGCCAGCACAGGCAGTCGACCTCATGGTCCAGAAAGGTTCCAGCGTTCACGTCAATATAGTCGGCGCCAGCTTCAGCTTGCTCTCGAGCCACCTTGGAGATGAACGCGGAGTCACGTTTCTCCACAGCTTCTTCAATGCTCTTTCGGCTGGTGTTAATCTTCTCCCCTACGATGATCACTGTTCCCCTAATTCGAAGCTTAGGCAGGGATTTGTCCCCTACCACCCAATGGGTGCACCTATCTTAAAGCTTTCGCTCGCTTGCGTCAATGCCGCTGACTCGATGGTACTAGTGACATGTTTCTGCCCATCCACTTATCCCTATCATCGTGCAGGTCTGCGTAAAACTGGAAATGAGATGATGTCTGTGCTAGAATGCAATGGGTTGAATGCCGCAGCAAAAACACCCTCAATAAAGCCTCATGTTCTCTCAGGTGAAGGTGATGTGAAGAAACCGATGGTCGTTAGTGACAGGATAGATGTTGACATAGATAGAGGGAGCGTATGTCAGTACTTAGGATATAAGGACGATGTCGAGCCATCAGCACGGATAGAATCTCTGCTCGACGAGTACATAGAAGGGACTCGACACCTTACTGAACCAGCATACTCATATATCATAAGCGATATCGAGAGGGTTGAGGGTTCCCGGACTCTTGTTAAGGGCAGGATTGTGTTCAAAAGCGAGGTCATAGCCCGGCTGCTGGAACGATGTAAGAAGGTCGCTGTGTTCATACTTACAATTGGCAGTCGCTTGGAGGAAACAGCTGGCAGGCTAGCTGATGACGGCCTCATAGTCGAGGCGTATGTACTGGATGCGATAGGGTCAAGCGTCGCTGAGAGTCTGGCCGATGTTGTGCAGAGCAAGATAAGAGACGTAGCTCGTGCTCAAGGGCTTTGCATAAGCCGCCGCTTCAGCCCCGGCTACTGCGATTGGGACATAAACCAGCAGAGGGTGCTCTTCCGCGCTATGGATGGAGATTCAGCCGGGGTTTGTTTGAGTGACATGCACATGATGGCTCCCCAGAAGTCGATATCAGGCATCATAGGTATCGGCCTATGTGATCAGGGTGTGGAGAGTTATAATCCCTGTGAAACCTGCAACAAACGCAATTGTCCCGGGAGGAGGTTGTAGTAATATTATTAGAGGATACTACCTTCGGCAGCTTCAAGCTTCTCGCCAAAAAGGTTGTGTATATAATTCAACGGGCTGTGATGGGACGGTCAAGGTGTGCTTTCAGCCACGATTGGATGCTGGCCTCGATCCTTTCCGAGTGCCTGGAGCTTGATTAGCTGTCGGCGACTCTCGAGTTCTCTTGGAACGTAGCCGTTCCTGATACCGCTTAACTACGCTGCTGGAGTCATTTACCATCATTGTTCTCAAATCATTCAGGCAATCTGTGCATATACTATGAGAAATCCCTTCTACACCCCGGTCGCTTTCCTCTCTCATCTGTCTATGGCACCAAGCGCAGACAATCTTAATGGTTCCACTGCTCATGTTTCCCCCTATTTCCGTCTTTGACGCCCGGCATTATAAAAGATAGCGGTGGTGCCGACTGTCCGCAATTTATCCCCGATCTAGTTATATTGTATGGACTGAAGGACTGGACATATCCAATCATGACTTATACTTGGAAGCATCTATTAAGTCCATATTTATATATTCATTATACGGACTATGGACTTTTAACATTTTCTGCCAAGTTTGTCAAGCCCCCACGATACATTTGACGACTCATGATTGAGAAAGTCTGCCTCAGTTGAATGAAAATCACATATTAGGTTTTGGATTGTATCATTCCACGAATCCCCAAGCGATTGCCTGATCGCGATTCCAACAGCATGACTAGGTATTTCAAGATAGTGTTACAAATTGTAAGCGATGTAGATGTGATGACTGTGTGACGTGAGAGATCAGCACTAGTCGTTAGGTCGCAAGAGGCCAAAATCCACTACCAATTGACACGGAAGAAAATGAAGGAGGAACCTGTCAGAAATACCATTTCTGGTAGGGCGCGCAGGAGTCGAACCTGCAATCCCTTGATTAAGAGGCATGGAGTTCTGCCATCTGGACGACCTCGCACTCGCCATTCTGAACGCGGTGAGGAAGTTCGACGAGGTGAGGAACAACACTCTGATCATAGGCGGTGGGCCAAGCCAGCAGATGGTTTACGAAGATATGCTGCGTTCTCTCTTCGGAACTTTTGGACTGCCCTTGCCACCCCAGCACAAGTTCAGCGAGGAACCCTACCCATTACACTGGTATGATACCAGCAGGTCGCAGGCGTTACTTGATTTCCAACACAAGACCTTGGATGACTACTCCAAAGACCTAGCCAATCAATTACCAGCGCCTTTTATAGCCCTCATGCGCTACTTCATTGGCCCTGTCTTCGGCAGGCTCATAGTCAGATTTCTATAGGGGGAGGCTTGCGACCAATCATAACGGAAAGCTTTTGCTTTGCTTCATCTGCCCCATGCCGGTAGCCTCACCACTTTCACTGTCAGTGTGTTATATCTACTGCTCCCCCACCCAAGTCGTTCCATATATCTCCCAGCCAGCACTTCAAAGTCATAGTGCGTCACAGAGACCTCACACCCGCATCACAGATGTTGCAAGAAATGCCATCAAATTCTATAATGCCCTCGGTCAGAAGCCTAAGTGATGAGTACCTGATTAGGTTAAAAGCTTACGGCTGTAGCGACTACCTGACTCGGTCAAAATCAGGTGGAGAATAGCCAGAGTATTGGGCAATTTTGAAGCTGGTCAGGTGACAGGAAATGACACGAGATGAATCTTTGCCATACGGCCCGCCTCAAGTTCACCTCCCGGAAGATGAAGGAGCCCACCGAGAAGCGCTGACCGAGTGGTGGTACGCGAATTTCGGACTGACCGATTCCAAGGGCCATCAATATGGCGCTATGGTGGCCTACTTCAACGCTGGGCTCAGGATACTATCGATGTGTGATCTGGAAGCAAAGGAGTTTCATCACGAGGTTGCTTTTTCCACGCCAGAATGTACCCAAGGGGTCCTGGATGTTCACTGGGGATCAGCCGACCGTTGGTTTCGCACCAACCCAGATACGCTGTCCTATCACCTCCAGTCCCACGGTGACAAAATCAGCCTCAATCTCGACCTCGATTCGCAGAAACCTCATCTCTTAGTCGGCGGCAATGGCCTTATTGAATGGCCTTTCGGGAGTTCTTACTACTACTCCCTCACCCGCCTTCAAGCTAAAGGGCAGCTTATACTTGCAGGAAAGGCAACAACCATCGAAGGTATCGGTTGGATGGACCACCAGTGGATGGATTTCATACCCGGGGTAGTTGATCGCACTTATTCATGGTTTTCCGTGCAACTCGATAACAATACAGAGTTCGTCCTCTGGCAGGTCGTGAATCCCGATGAATCGATTGAATCTCAGCATCTGACAATGCTGCTAACTGATAACTCGGTCTTCCACACCCAGGATCTAGCGTTGGAGCGGGTGGACTCGTGGCTCTCTCCTATTACTGGTAGGGACTATGGAATTCTCTGGCTAGTTCAAGAGCAGGCTCAAGGTATAGATTTGGAGATCAAGGCGCGATATCCAGAACAGGAGATCCAAATGTCTGAGGCCTTAGGGTTCAACCACGCCATCTGGGAAGGCCGAATGACTGTATCAGGATACCTTGCCAGTGAATTCGTTTCAGGGACAGGCTACGCTGAATTGATTCGGCCTCCCGGCAGTCAGTAGCCGGAAACCTGACAATCATCTATCTCTGGGCGTATAGACATCACCCATGCTTACTCCCGCGAATACCGCAGGTATTGCATGCCCTGAACTATTAATTAGGGTGTCGGTGGTTCGAATCCACCATGGCTCACCAATCATAACTTTTCCACACCAAAAGGTCGAGACGTTTTTTTGAGGTCGCCATAGCACACACTCCCCAAATTGGCGGGGGACTGGGATAGTCTCGAAAGATTCAGACTTTGGCACTGCGCTTGATTGTCCATAGCTCTTGACCATCGCATTGCACAAAATGGACGATTATTAACTTATGGCCCGAACTGGCCGAGACACACTACGAAACGGCTATGGCCAGAGTAGCTTAGCTTACACCTGAACAAGCTGTCCGCTACCAAGGGCTGAGCCAACGGTTGAATCGGCCCCAAGAGCAATCCCAAAGAGTTCCGCTCTTCGCTTGAACTCCTCGTTGTCCTCATCATCCCACGGAAGATACCTTAGGCTTATAGGTCTTCGCAGCCCATATAGCAATATATCCACGATTTCTCTGGATTGGTTGCCAAGTTTCATTACTGTTTCCTTCCTCGCTGTGTAAACTTGCCCGGTCACCATAGTCGGTACGTTGGGATAATAAACATTAACCAACGTGAAATGGGCTGTATCGTTGTTCAGCTTGACCCCCTGTTCCGAAAGTATCCAGCCGTAAGACAGGCAAGTCGGCGAGTACAGGAATAGGCACGGGGATAAACCTCTTAGCTTCTCCAGAGTCATCGTCTCGCCACCTATTCGAAAAAGCAGCCCCACGATCGGGATCCGCGAAAGAAGATAGCCGACACGCGTTTTCTTCAGTGCCAGCCCACTGAGGAGGAAAACCATTATCCACAACACGATTCCCAGCCCGGGATAGACGAATCTGTCATGAAGGAACAATCCAAGGAAATCCTCTCCCACACCCTCGAGTGTCCCGAAGAGGTAGTAGCCAACAACGACTATTATGCCAACTGGCAGCCAGAGGATGAAACCAGCTAGCAGGTATCTTATTTGGTTTCTGAGGAAGTTCATTTTCCCCCTCGTACGCTAGCGTGGTCTGATGAGGAATATCGGTATGGCGACTCTGCGCATTACTTTATCGGCGACACTGCCAAATGCCCATCGGCTAAGTCCAGACCGCCCGTGAGTTGACATCAGAATAAGGTCAAAATCATTGTCATTGGCATAGTCGACAATATAATTGGCCTGGTTGCCTTCCTCAGCCTTCGCCATCAGTACTACTGAACTCACGTTTAGGCCAGCGTTCTTGAGGCGTTTCTCCACCTTTGATAGATATTGTTGTGCAGAGCGCTTACACCTGATAGTGTGATCTTGCCAATTCAAAGGAATCTCAGAGAGGTAGTATTCAGGCACTAGCGAGACTTCGCACACATTGAGCAGAACCACCTCACACTTCTCTGCACCTTGCGATTTAGCTAGCTCCATCACGTGTGGAAGTATTGACTCAGCCGACTGTGATCTATCTAAGGGAACAAGCATCTTCTTATACATTTCGAACGGGTGCCTTGGCTTGGTGATTCGCCGTTTGCCTTGTTGTACACGTGTTTTGCATCTCTCCTATGCTCCGAATACCTTGAAAGATGGCACGATCTTCAACTTTATGGACCCAACAAAATCCTCCAGACCTGTGTCTACGGTGATGGTCGCGTTTGTTGTGATGAACCCTATTGATGATATGTCAATCCATCGGTAGGTGCCGACGAATCTCTCCTCGACATATAGTTCGACATCAACCACGTTCACCAATTCTGGTAACTCACCTGTCAACTCCAATTGGCACTCAACAATGTACGTACTGCCTTCCGTGGCTTCTTTGGCTACTTTGAGGTCGGTGACCTTCGCGATGTCGCCTATGTCGACGAAATGAAGCTCCAAGATAGGTGGATTCGCCATAATGGTTGCTAGTTCTGCTTGCAACTGGGCAAGCACCTCTTCAGTTGCAGAGAGTGTCGCCTCTGCCTCATCGAGAGTGGCTTCTGTACGCTCGAGTTCTTCTTCCGTCTGTGCCAAGTCGGAAGCCAGTTTATCATATTCCTGCTGTGAAACCCCGGTTGCGCAGCTAGCTACAGCCAGTGAAATCAGGACAAGCATGATGCAAGCAAAGAATACCTTCACTCTCATTCTTACCTTCCCTCTACGCTTCTAGGCAAAGTAGGATCTGCCGCTCTTGGGGTCTGGTTGGATGTACACACCCGTACGGAAGGCCTAGACAACTTAGTGCGAATGAAAACCAGAAGCCAATAACGGCTATTGTGAGATCCATATGAGTCTCGCTACTAATTATGCGCTTACCCGCTCTCATAATACTGCTGACTTTGAGCTAATGATGAGAGGCAATTGATTTCCTTTCATCATGCTCTCGGTTGCCCGCTTACGCTCTTTTTGAATGCCCTATCGCCTTCTGCCTGTGAGAGCCAGGACATTGGCGCCCAAGGTTGTAAGAGCTATGACAAAGAAAACCCATACCCATCCACCCCACCCGACTGCAAGCCCCGCTATCCAGACTATTAGCGAAACCAAGAACACTACCCACAGGATCTGCATTATGTTGGTGCCGCGCATCATCTCACCTCATCAAGAGTAATTGAACATCTGTGCTCTGACCCTTTCAGCTTCACCTCGTCCTGCTTTCTAACTGGAATCATCTTCCAGGTGTATTTGTCCTTGCTTGGTAAAAGAGGCCCACGCATATCCAGGCGTTGTTTAGATTAGGTCTTCGATCTCGACCTCAGCTGTGACTATGACAAATCTCCCATCCTGCTTGACATGAACCCTATCGTAGTATTCATCAACCTCTTCGGAGATGTCTTCCATAGCACTTGTGGCGTTCTCCGGCTCAACAAACTTGTACACCAGCTTGACTTTCAACGTATCCTCGTCCTGTTTCTCAAAGGAAGCTCCGCTAGCAACTAGTCCCGCATGGGTAGCGTCTCCCATATACTTCTGAAAATGCACCAGCAGCCCACTTGGCAGTCTGTCCATTATGTCGCGAGCATCCTGGTCATCATATAAGGAGGTCTCACCCTTAATTACTCTGATAGACTCTTTCACCATCTCTTTGGCCCCACCGATAAGGGAGTCTTCCGTTACAGCCAGCCAATCTTGCTCATTGGGGCTCTCCCATACCTCTACCAGCTTATAATCTTTATCATCATAGTTCAGACTTTGCAGCTCTTCCCTGATCTCGTTCAGTTCAAAATCCCCCCGCACGACGAGCAATGTTTCCCCATCCGCGGAAAACTCCAGGAAATGCTCCACCGTGTCACTCATTATGCCAAAGCTTGACAGGCGTGGCCCCTTATCGGCTTTCCATTTGCCAAGCAGCGGCCACAAATCGTCATCGCCCGCCATTTTTCCGGCATCCCAATAAACCAGGGAAGTTGCCTCGTCGGGGACCTGTCTCATCAGATCTACCAGGGCTCCGCCAATGTCCCCGCCGCAAGAGGCAGTGCCGAAGCTAACCGCCGCTAGCAATAGGCCGATAGTCAATACCTTCCAGAGATTCCCCACATGTACCATCTCTTAGCTCCTCTTCACGAAGAAATCAGCTTCGGCGCCTTTTGCCCCTGCTACTCATGAAGCGCTCATAGGCATCGAGGAGATCAACCTCCCCGACCCAAAACTTGGCGATGAACCAGCCAGCCAGAACAAATAGCGCTACGATGAATGCCTCCAGGGCGCCAAGCCATACCGCGATGACGCCTATCACCAACCCAGCGACAGCACCTATTACCTTCGGGTTTAACATCTCTTGAACCTCATTAGCGTAGAGCCAGTCTCTTGCCTTCCACCGACTCATATTTGGTCTTGACATCTACCTGTGCAACGGGCAGCCCGGTCATCTGCTCTATCGATTGCTTGACATTGGTCTGCAACTCAGCACTCAGCTCAGGTACGTTGCATCCCAGGGCTACCGAAGCGAGACAGGTGATAACCAGGCCTCCTGTCCTCTCCTTCGCGGTGCACTCAACGTCGCGAACGTATTGAGAAGCGGCAGCAGTCTTCTCCGCCAGTAGACAGACACTCTCCCTATCAATGGTAGCGATACCATTTTCTGTGTAGCTTATCAGTAAGGGGACTGGCTTCCTGAAAGGGCTGAGCTCAAAGACCAGCAGAGCAATCATGCCCAGCGCAACAATTACGCAAACTGCTGTAATGGCAGCTGCATCGCCCCCGGTGGCATCGGCAGCCCTTTGCAGCTGCGACTCGAGCCAACCAGAGGGCATGATATCTGGCTTGCTCCCCCCCGTAGCCACAAGCAACGTGATCACAGCTCCAGCTAATATAGCCAGACAGATGATCACCACCACTACCCGGTTAAGAACAGACATACCTACCCCTTCCCATCCATTAGGCGTATTGAGACCACACTTCAATCGAGTTCGGGATGTATCTACTCGAGCCTACCTGGCATTCTCTCCGGGAACTCAATACCCACAACGCTTACATTGATCTCCTTCGCAATCAGTCCCACTAAGTCTAGAAGGCGAACGGCGACCGTCTTGCGAACCTCGATGACAATGTTGGGGATGCTGAACCCGTAAATGACGTTCAGGGTGAGGTCAACAATAGCCTCCTTCTTTCCAGCCTCAACCTCTACCCCTCTCGCCTTCTCCTGGGCGCCTCCCAGACGCTCAGCCAAGGTTCGGCGGATAGAGCTCGTGCCCAAACCGGCAACTCCCTCAACCTCCTTGGCAGCTACTCCGGCAATAGCCGCTATAACCTCATCATCTATGCTGGTTTCACCCACTACTACGATCTCTTCCGTCCTTTCTATCTCCTCCAGCCTCTGCTTCATTTCTTGTTCCTGGATCTTCTCTTCGGCCATTTTTCTCCTCCTGTTAGATTTGGCGACAGAGGCTATAGCCTCGTCTTCCATGCTGTTTTCACCGCGTACTACAATCTCTTCGGTCTTTTCCCTCTCTTCCAGCCCGGGGGCTATCTGTTCCTTTTCAGTTCGTTCTCGTGCCATTCTTTGCCCTTCCCAAACATAATGTCATCAAGAGAAGTATCTGTACCTGTTCTTACTGCTAGTGACGCATCACCTCCTCTGCACGCACAGTGCTGTGTATTGGCCCTGTGTTGGGCGACACCTCACTATCTACGGGCCATGGCCATGACCACAGCGCCGCAAGATCAGAAATCACAGCAGATACTGCAAATCGCCCATTGATGCCTTTATCTTTTGGCCTTTCCAGCCTTCTGAAATTCAAAGGGCTTGACATTCACGCTCTTTTGTGAAATAATTCAATCTTGAGTTTTCTGGAATCAGCAGGCAAGAATTATTATAGGTGATAGATTGAGCATGTAATATTAAACCTTATCAGCGTTACTAGAGAAAACATACTTCCTAATGCAAGCATGAAATGTATTTCAAGTAACAGTATGCATAAATCTTAGCATTTGTCAAGTCCTTTAAGTAACAATTTGGAGGTATTTTCAAAAATGTCTGAATGGGGCTTTATAACAAACCACGGACTGGTGTTGGCCGCCGTTGCCAAGCATCCCCGGAGCACGGCCAGGGAGATAGGTGATGCCGTTGGTATAACCGAAAGGGCGGCCCACAAGATCATCAAAGACCTCGATGAGGAAGGCTACATCGACAAGGCCAAGGTTGGCCGAAGAAACGCATATAAGATACATAGAGACCTGCCTCTCAAAGACGAGGTATCAGACACTGCTATAGGGGAACTTCTGATAGTGCTTGGCGCAAAGCGCAAGAAAGGCGGGTAAGACGTTGCCGCATCTAATAGCAGTGAGCATGCTCCCCGTAATAGTCAAGGCAAAGGATGTGGTTTGTGTTGGACAGGTGTGGAAGAGCAGCGTCTTGATTCGACTTTAGTGCAATAAAAAATGAGGGAGGAGCCATGAGTAGCAAGAAGGAGGTCTACAAGTCACGTCTTTCTCGTGTTCCCGGCGCGAAGGTTTTCCGGTGCAATGATGGGAAGGACCTCCGAAATCTGGAGGAGTTGTCTGTTGCGCTAAGTAACATGACTGAGCAGACCTTCAGTCATCACGTTACCGAGCAAAAGAACGACTTCAGTAACTGGATTAAGGACGTGATCGGTGATTCCACTCTGGCAAAGAGTCTAACAAAGGCGAGCGATCGGGCACAGGCAAACCAGATTGTTGGAGACAGGGTTACCTGGCTCAAGGATAGAGCTTAGATTCTGGGTCCAGTTTTCCAAGAGCGTTCTCTGGCTGCCAGCTGTTTTACTCGCCCAACTTATCTGCTACAATTAACTGCGCCTAGGTCATTTTTTGCCTGGCGCAAGATGTTAATTCAAACTAGCAGTTCCGTGTAGAGTAGCGGAACATCCAGATAATGCTTGCTAACTAACAGTATTGAAGATCACTCACCTTTTCCGCCCAAAGCCCACCATCTCCGATGACGAGGTGAAAAGAGGCCTCCGGTACATGAACCTGGAGGGCATGGCCTCACTGGGCTTCTTCAGCATAACCACCAGCGGTTTCCTAGCCGCCTTCGCTCTGGCACTAGGTGCCAACAACCTTCAAATAGGTATCCTGGCCGCTATTCCATTTATAACCCAGCCGCTTCAGATACCCGCCATACTCCTTGTGGAGAGGATTAGGCTACGCAAGGCTATCGCGCTCGGAACCTACCTGCCAGCGCAGATGTTATGGATTCCTATAGCGCTTATTCCCTTCTTTTTGGACGTCCCAGGTGCCGGTGCCATCTCCATGCTGCTGGGCCTGCTGGCGATACGTGGCGTGCTGGTTGCTGTGAGTAATTGCTCCTGGAATGGCTGGATTCGGGACCTGATTCCTCAACAGGTACTGGGAAGCATAATGGGGCGGCGTCTGGCTCTTGCTGCATTCGCTGGTATGGTATTCGGGCTGGCAGCCGCCTTCTTTGTAGACTGGTGGAAAGGTCAAGCTTCGCCGGATTCAGAAATACTAGGCTACTCAATAGCGCTTCTCTTCGGCATCTTCACCCTGGCGCTGGCCAGCCCGGTATTCATGTCTCTAATGCCCGAACCCTTAATGCAGCGAGCACCTGAACCACAGCCCTCCCTAATAAGCACTGTAGCAGCACCGTTTCGTGACAAGAACTACCGCAAGCTGCTGCGCTTTCTCTTCATCTGGGGACTAGCCATAAACCTCGCCACGCCTTTTTTCGCCGTCTACATGTTACAGCGCTTGGGATTACCTCTGTCGGCGGTCATCGGCTTCACCATACTAAGTCAGGCCTTCAACATAATGTTCCTTCGGGTCTGGGGGCGATTGGCGGACCAGTTTGGAATTAAAGCTATTCTCTCGCTATGCGTCTCCCTCTACCTGCTGGTGATTCTGGGGTGGGCCTTCACCACTATGCCCGAGCGGTATTTCTTGACGATTCCGTTGCTGGTGATTCTGCACATCATGGCTGGCATAGCAGCCGCAGGGGTAACGCTTGCCATTGGCACGATTGGCATCAAACTAGCCCCGCCAGGAAAGGCTACAGCGTATCTGGCGGGGGCTGGCCTAGCGATCAACCTCGGAGCAGGACTAGGTCCCCTGCTCGGTGGATACTTCGCGGATTACTTCAGCGTACGCCAGCTCAGCCTCACCTTCGAATGGTTGAGCCCCGGCAGTCATTTCGAGATAGGCGCTTTGTACCTTACAGGCTTCGATTTCCTTTTCGGGATTGCCTTTTTCTTGGGTCTGATCACTCTAACCCTGTTAGGCGGCGTGCGTGAGGAGGGAGAGGAAAGTCGAGAAGTCGTCTTAGATGCGCTGGGCGCCCCGATGCGTGAACTGTCTCGCCCCTTCAGCACCGTTGCTGGTCTAAACTTCCTGAGCCAGTTCCCTTACGGATATCTGAGACGGGTGCCCCTTCCTGGAATGGATGTCGCCCTGGGCGTTACGTCGTACCAGATCGCTGAGATGGCTAGGCTGGCAACAGTGGCAACACAGCATGGGCGGCGCACGGCTGTACGGTTAGCCAAAGCACTCGAAGAGGGCATCTCTGGATTCTGGGGAGCCGGCGAGGAGATGCGTAAGAGCTATGGCATCGAGGTAGCAAGACAGGCAGCAAGAGGATCTATGCACGCCATTGGCAAGATGGCCCGAAGAGATGTGGTACGGTTGGCACATCAGGCGGTGCTGGGTGTCACACAAGCGTTGCGCCGTTCCCGAGTAGACAGCAAAGACGCTCTTCGTGGAGCTGGATATGGAGTGGTGCAAGGAGCGGAGGAAGTACAAGCCGACTTGGGCGAAGCGGCTGTACAGGCAGTGGAAGCGGCTAAGGAAATAGCTCCTGAGGTCGGTCTCGCCGAGGAAGTGGCTATGGGCGAAGCAGCGAAGGGTGCAATTGAAGCAGCCCAGGCCATAGGCCCTGATGCTGTAGAACAAGTGCAACAATCCCTGACGGAGCAAATGGTAGATCTGAGTCGTGAACATGATAACACATCTTAAGAGATGGTTTGAACCTTGCTCCGACTTAGCACCTGAGGAAGTCCAGAAGGGACTTAGGTTCGTTGTTGGCGACGGTATCTGCTCCTCAGCTATGGGAGCCCTACAGGGAGGGGCTTTTCTTGTTGCTTTTGCCCTGGCCTTAGGCGCCACCAATTTCGAGATCGGCATCCTGGCAGCCGTCGGTTTTTTTGCTCAGATTTCGCAGATACCCGCTATATACCTGGTCGAGAGGGTACGCAATCGGAAGGTGATCACGGTGGCCTTTGCTGCTGCCAGCAGGCTAGTGTGGCTGATCATTATCATCATCCCCTTCGTTTTTATTGCCAAACAGGGGGTTACCCTGCTCATATTTGCCCTCTTTGTATATGCCATCGTCGGTGCGATCAGCGGCAATGCCTGGACTTCGATGCTGCGCGACCTTATTCCCGAGAATATCATGGGGCGTCTGTTCTCGCGGCGCATGATGCTGGGCACCGGCCTCGCCTTGGCTCTCACGCTGCTAGGGGGATACTTCATCGATTTCTGGAAATCAGATCATGTTGAACTGCATGGCTATTCCATTGTCTTCTCCTGCGGCCTACTGTTCGGCTTAGCAGGAACCTACTTTCTCTCACGCACTCCGGAGCCAGCGATGAAAGCG
>Ga0209427_10002783_pt1 | contig 20534 bp, 14 predicted proteins | sample DeeMarSWOR136_30_FD_187465 | JGI IMG/M metagenome (GOLD analysis project Ga0209427, IMG submission 187465) | Marine sediment microbial communities from White Oak River estuary, North Carolina - WOR-1-36_30 (SPAdes) (version 2) | ecosystem: Environmental > Aquatic > Marine > Intertidal zone >...
CCCTGAGCCAGGGAATCAGTACCACGGTTCTGCCTGCTGACCTGCGTCTTTGGCCAAAGGTTATCGACGCCGCCGAAAGATTCAAGCCTATGGAAGAAAAGGAACAAGAGGCGGTTATCTCGGAGGCAAGGGTCTACAAACCGATTTTCCCGTCAGGCTGGTCGATACCTTAAGCAAGCGGTAATAAAAAGGCAATTGTGAACTGAATTGTCCAAGACATCGCACCTGGATTAATCTGCATCAAAAACTAACAAAAGGAGGGTATATATGATCTACCTTGAGGCATCCCTGAGAGTTGTGCCCGGCAAGATGAGGGAGCTAATGGAAGTGTTCGAACAGGAGTATCTGCCGTTATCCAATAAGTTTGGCAGAAAGCTAGTAGCGCAGTGGACTACATCAATCGGAACGCTGGATGAAGTTGTCGATCTCTGGGCCTACGAAGATCTCACCCACATGCAGCACTTCAACGAAGCGAGAGCTAAAAGCTCCGAATTCGCCAAGGCCTCCGAACGTCTGCGGGCGCTCATTGCGTACGAAGAGGTCAGACTTATGGTTCCGACGCCGCTTTCTGAAATGAAGTAGAAATGGCTAACAACCATAAGGTGTAAATCTTCAGAGAAAATCGGACTTCCCAAAAGTAAAGTCTCACAGGCTATTGCTATCAAGTCTAACATTACAACTGGCCTCTTTTTCAGGAGGACAGGTCGTATTACAGTATACTTGTGGGATTCATTCCCCGCAGAATTATTTGAATACTGACATCTGTACAAAATATACTTATGGTAGCCTTATTTTGGTTTTCAAAATGAATCTACTAAATACTCAGGATGTTGAGACATATAACGAGAGCTCCTCATCGAAGTCGACGAGCTTTTTGCTTAGTAAAATAGGCTTAATAGCCCTGTTTGTTATTCTGTTAATTGCTGCCTGGAACGGGCAGGTCTTCATCGTCATTTTGCTCGGTTTGGCCATAGCGGCGGGCATACTGGGAAAATTATGGAGCCATTTTTCATTGCGTGGCGTGGGATGTGGACGCACAGTTAGTGAAGACCATGTCTTTGCCGGAGAAACGGTAGAATTAAAAGTGCGCCTGGCCAATCGTAAAATCCTGCCGCTGCCCTGGGTGCAGCTAAGCCATATAGTTCCAGACCAGCTGGAAATTCAAGATGCAATGCTGGAATCAGGGTGGAGTAACAACCGACGTATTCTGGGCTATAATACTTTCCTGTTCTGGTACTCCGCAGTCAGCTGGCGCCATAATCTGCTCTGTCGGAAGAGAGGCTATTACCAACTGGGAAATCTAACCGTAACTTCCGGCGATATTTTTGGTCTCTACCCGCGTTCCAGCACCTACGCTTCGGATGATACCATCATCGTCTACCCCCGGATTTTTCCCATCGAGCAGCTTGGTCTACCCTCGATAAATCCCCTGGGCGAGACGCAGGCGAAAAGGCGCATTTTCGAGGACCAGACCCGCACCATTGGCGTACGTGAGTACAGTCCCCACGATAGCCTGCGCTACATCCACTGGAAAGCGAGTGCCCGTCACCAGAACCTTCAGGTTAAGGTGTTTGAACCAACAACGACGCTGAAGATAGCTTTGTTTATCGCCGTTGATAGCTTCCGAAGTGGTGACGAAGACGGTTTTGAGCTGGGCGTTAGTGCGGCCGCCTCTCTGGCCAACTATATCATCCAGAAGAGAAGCCAGGCCGGGCTCTTCGCCAACGCCCTTTCCCCCCTTTTCAACGAGTCGATTAAAATGGCACCGGCCGGGGGCAATGCCCAGATGGTCAGTATTCTGGAGGCGCTGGCAAGAATAACCTCGCGGTCAGGTGGCGCTTTCGAGGAATTTTTCCAGGATGTCTACGGCGACTTACCTTGGGGCACTACCTGTGTTTTCATCATAGATGAACCGTTGGCAGCCTTTCCGGCCCTGCTTTCCAGGCTGAAAGAGGGCGGGTTTAAATCGGTCATCCTGCAAATCGGAAAGCGCAGGAGAAACGATTCCGGTCTGGCCACCGCCTGGCATACCCTGAAACCACCGCCAGGTTTTGCCGGCCATACGCTGGGGGATACGGTATGAAATCAATCGGGCAAAAAGTGGTCCTCACCGCTACCGTTATCGCACTGGAAGGTTGCTGGCTCTATACGCTGCTGTATCTATTAAATGTCCTGATGGCCAAAGGACGCCTGAACGTTCCTGGCCTTCTGCCTTTGTACCTGCTGGCTTTGGGCACCAACCGACTGTGGTGCTGGTTTGGATGGCCCAGGGTAATCCGCGGTGCCCTCAATATAACGGGCGGTGTCATCTTCACGCTTTTGATGGTGAAAATCCAGTTATTTGGTCATCTCCCTCTGGCCGACGCCGTGTGGCTGAAGGCCCTTGGGGAGGCGTTCACGAATATCTTTTATGGTCTCGCACCAGAGCTGGTGTTGCTGGTGGGTGGCGGTGTACTCTGGTGGTTCGGGCAGAGAATGGCCTCGCTGCCGCTGAATTTTGCCGCCGCCTTGCGGGAATTCCAGTTCGGGTTGATTGTTTTGCTCCTCCTGCTTTTCATCGCTTACGGAATGGAAGTTCATCTTAGTCACGCTATTTTAGTTGTCACCGGCTTTTTGAGCGCTGCCCTGCTCTCACTATCAATAGCCCACGCGCAGGAGAACAGACAAGCAGCGGCACTGTACCGCGGCAACTGGCTGGGGATACTGCTCATGAGCATCAGCGCCATCGTCCTTCTGGGGCTGGCCATTGGCTCGGTCATCACGCCCGATTTGCTCCGCCTAGTGGTGGCGGGCCTGACCTGGCTGTGGGGGCTCATTGTCAAGGGAATCACATTTATAGCCAGCCTCTTTCCGGAGCCGGATTTGGTTCCACAGGAGGCGCTGCCAGGTGCGGAAGCAATGCCTGCGCAGGAGCCTGATTATTCCAAGTTCTTTGTCCTTCCTGAAGTAGTGCGTAAAGGTCTCCGCTTTGGTTGGAGCGTCCTTATGATCGGCATTTTGCTCGTCTTTTTTTGGCGAATTTCGGAGCAGATATTTAGTTGGTTACGTGCCAAGCTTGGCTCATCAACGAACGCTGAGTATGAATCACTGTCCGGCGCCTTCTGGTCTGATATTCAAGCGCTTTTCCAGCGCCTTTTCCACTGGATGATAAAGATACTGAAGTGGCCGGCCCGGCTTAAAAGACAGAAGGCGGCGGAACCGAGGGAGATAACCTCGATTCGCCAGCTTTACCAGCAGCTCCTGCGCTGGGCGGCGAAAGACGGCCTGCCCCGGCCAGCCTTTCAGACGGCCTACGAATACCTTGACGTTTTGCAGGCAAAACTGCCCGCGTACCGGGATGCCCTCCAGTATGTAACGAGAAAGTATGTCAGCGCACGATATGGACACGCCACCCCGTCTGTTGAAGAGCTGGAGCAATTAAAACAGAGCTGGCATAACTTAAGGCACCAGCATTTGAAATAGTTAAGGAGGTTTCAGGGCATGGAAAGAAGATTAAAACCGGTGGACATCACCCGGATAAAAGAGATGGCCAACAGGCTGGTGGCAAACATAAACCGGGTTATTGTGGGCAAAAGCGAAGCCATAAGGCTGGTGCTGGTGGCCCTGTTTTGCGAAGGGCATGTATTCATTGAGGATGTACCTGGTATAGGAAAAACCATGCTAGCCAAAGCGACGTCCAAATCGCTGGATTGCAGTTTCAAGCGAATTCAATTCACTCCCGACCTGTTGCCCTCGGACGTCACTGGCATTTACTATTTCAACCAGAAGAATTCCGAGTTTGAATTTCGTCCCGGGCCGATTTTTAGCAATATAGTGCTGGCCGATGAGATAAACCGGGCGACGCCTCGCACCCAGTCCTGTCTGCTGGAGGGTATGCAGGAACGCCAGGTCACGGTAGATGTGGAAACCATGCTCCTGCCACAGCCCTTTATGGTTATTGCTACTCAGAATCCGGTAGAACTGGAAGGAACCTTTCCTCTGCCCGAGGCCCAGCTGGACCGCTTTTTACTGCGGGTACGGCTCGGCTATCCTGATTCCGATGAGGAGAAAGCAATACTGACCCGTTTTCAGGAGGAAAACCCTCTCGATAGTCTGGAGCCCGTGATTAAAGCTAAAGAGCTTGTCGAGTTTCAGAAAATGTGCCGGCGCGTATATGTCGAAGAATCGGTACGCAATTATATAATTACCATAACACAGGCCACGCGGAATCATAAAGGTATCAAACTGGGTGCCAGCCCTCGCGCGTCATTAAATCTTTACCTTTCCTCACAGGCACTGGCAGCAATCGATGGCCGCAACTACGTCATCCCTGACGACGTGAAGCATCTGGCGGTCCCGGTACTGGCTCACCGCACCATCGTCAAGGCGGAGACAGGCATAAGGGGACATTCTGCGGAAACAGTAATAAATGAAATACTTGATAAGATACCAGTTCCGTTAGAAGAGACAACATGAATCAAATACTGACTTTGCGTCAGCTCATCTGCATTAAAGAATTCCATAAAACGTCAAAATGTTCAGTTACCGGAAACGTAATTTGACATTAAGAGGAGGATAATCTATTATCCTCTCAACCTAACAAATAGTCCCGGGAGCAAAATCATGGTACAAGGCATCAATCGCCAGGTCAGGCTGAAGTCCCGACCGGCAGGTATTCCCCAAGCTGAACACTTTGAGATTGTGACCGCGCCCGTACCGGAACTCGGTGAAGACGAAGTCCTGGTACGTAATATTTACCTTTCGGTCGACCCGGCGATGCGCGGCTGGGTCAGCGACGTCACCAGCTATATGGAGCCAGTGCCAGTTGGTGCGGTGATGCGCGCGTTCGCAGTTGGTCGCGTGGAGGCCTCCCGCCATCCCGATTTCCGAACGGGCGAGTTCGTCACCGGTATGTTCGGCTGGCAGGACTATGCTTCAGTTAAGGCAAAAGACATTTCAAGAAAGGTCACAAGAACTGACCCGCCTATCTCGACGTCGCTCGGCATCCTCGGGCTAAATGGTCTGACCGCGTATTTCGGGTTGCTGGAAGTCGGTCAGCCCAAAGCCGGTGAAACAGTGGTGGTTTCGAGTGCCGCAGGTGCGGTCGGCTCGTGCGTCGGTCAAATTGCCAAGATAGAAGGTTGTCGTACCGTGGGCATCGCGGGCGGCCCGGAGAAGGTGAGGATATGCCTCGATGAGTTTCGCTACGACGCGGCCATCGACTACAAAGCTGATGATTTTCAATCAGCACTGGCCGCGGCCTGCCCAGAAGGTGTTGACGTTTATTACGACAATACTGCGGGAAGGATAACTGACGAAGTACTGAAATACCTCAAAATGGGCGCTCGAGTGGTGATCTGCGGCACTGCTTCCGTCGCCAGCTGGGACCCGATTCCACCGGGTCCACGTGTTGAACGTCATCTTTTGGTAAAACGAGCACGCATGCAAGGTTTTATCGTCCTTGATTACGCCGACCGCTATGTTGAAGCCTTACAGCAACTCACGCAGTGGGTGCGGGAGGGCTTGATCCGATACCGCGAGGACATTCTTGAAGGTATCGAGCAGGCACCCGGCTCTATAGCCGGCCTCTATCGGGGCGAAAATTTCGGCAAACGCCTGATCCGGATCGCACCGGAGGAATAACTGCATTTTGCGCTTTCAAACATATCCATTAGGAAATGGTAAATCGTGACGAGAGGAGACTCTTGTACGTAGCAAGATATGGTTATCGAGTTCGGCGTTCTGATATGGTCAATATTTGTTAGGACAGAAAATAGAGTTTAATCTTTGGAGGTAATCTACAACTATGGAGAATGTTAAAGTGTCAGCCAAGCAAGCAAAGGATTTCTGTGCTGAATGTTTTGAGAAATTCAGTGTCTCAAAGGAGGATGCTGAGAACATTGCCGATAACCTCGTTCTGGCAAACTTGAGGGGTGTTGACTCTCATGGTATTATACGGATTCCCTATTATATAGAGGGTATTCGTAAGGATTTCGTGCGGCCAAAATCTGATATCCGTGTAGTTGAAGAGTCTTCCAGCATAACCCTGCTGGATGGGGGTAAAGGCCTCGGCATTCCTATAGCCACGAAAGCCACCGACTTAGCAATTGATAAAGCTAAGTCCACAGGTGTTGGCGTAGTTGGTGTTAGGAGTCTCGGACATGTGGGGATGCTGGCTTATTACATGAAGAAAGTTATTGGGCACGGCTTTATCGGGTTTGCCTGCGTAAACGCCCCGGCGGTTATGATGCCATGGGGTGGCAAGGAGAATATGTTCGGCACAAACCCCATGTGCGTAGGTTTTCCTATGGATGAGGGGAGTTCGATGATTCTGGACATGGCCACGAGTGGCATCGCCCGTTTCAAAATTATGGTGGCAGCTCGCAGGGGAAAGGAAATACCCGAAGGAGTAGCTTTGGATAAGCATGGTAAGCCGACTACCGACGCCAAGGAGGCACTAGAAGGATTTCTTCTCCCCTTTGGCGGGTATAAGGGTTATGGACTGGTACTGGCTATTGAGACATTAACGAGCGCGTTGCTCGGCGCTCTACAGAGCAAATATATAGAAGTACATCCATCAACACAGGGCGGCTTTTTTATTACGGTTATTGATATTCGCAGGTTCAGAGATTACGAAGAATATAAAAAAGATGTATTGCATTTAATTGGCAATGTGAAGTCATGCCCTCTAGCTGATGGTTTTACAGAGATACTCATACCTGGGGAGATTGAGGACCGCGAGGCTGAGAAGAGGATGAGTGATGGCATACCGGTAGAAGAGGCGACATGGCAGGAGCTAATAAGACTGGCAAAAGAGTTGAACATTAAGCCGCTTGGTGAACATCGCTCGCTGTGAGGGCTATTTTTCATCGGCCGGGTTCCATTTTTGATATCGCGGGTTCCACTTAGTGAACAATGCAGACGATTGTTCACTTTGATCAAAAAATTCAAGCGATTGTATGTTTCTTAAATTCAGATCGTATTGACTGCTGTCGCCCTACTTTTTCAAGCATTGAAACCCTGACATTACCTAGGGCAGATCTATTTATTCCTTTCGATAACGGGTAAAACTGCTTGGCGCGGCGTCCGACTCCACTCATTCATGACTTGAGCATTAAACATCACTTGATTGCGATAATGCCTTCCAGTATATTACTTATCATTCTATCCGAAGGTTAGAGGAGGATGCTATAATTTATAAATAATCAAGTATGAAGCATATTTCCTGAGGCGATTGCAAATGAGTCGCATTAATAAAACAAAGGGGCAGCTTATCCAGGAGTTAGAAAAGCTACGTCTCCGTATCGCCAACCTTTTGAAACTAAAAGTCGAGCACAGACAGGTAAAAAAGCATTTGAAGCTAGAACTCATAGAGCACAGAAAGGCTGAGAGAGCGTTACATGAAAGTGAAGAAAAATACCGTAATTTGGTAGAGCGGGCCAATGATGGCATTGTCATTATTCAGGACGGCATAATGAAATACCTCAACCCGCGTCTGGCGGAAATGGGTGGCTACACTGTTCAAGAGAGTACTGGCACTCCGTTTACTGATTACCTTCATCCTGCAGAACGTCCTATGGTGATTGACCGTTATAATCGGCGCTTGTCAGGTGAAGATGTCGAGCCAATATACGAGACAGTCCTCAAACGCAAAGATGGTGGTGCTATTAGTGTTGAGATCAATGCAAGTATAATCTCATATGAAGGAAGACCAGCCGACCTTGTATTAGTCAGAGACATTACCGAACGTAAACAGGCCGAGGAACAACTGAAAGCTTCACGTCAACAGTTGCGCAGCCTTTCGGACCATCTACAATCGGTGAGGGAAGAAGAAAGAACTAACTTGGCCCGTGATATTCATGACGAGCTAGGGCAGTTGCTAACAGCCCTGAAAATTGACCTGTCCTGGCTGGCAAAAGAATTTCCCGCGGAACAAAAACCATTACTTGAGAAGACGATGTCAATGTCTAAACTCGTTGACATGACAATCCAAAAAGTGAAGAGCATTTCTACAGAATTGAGACCAGGGTTACTAGATGACTTTGGCTTGGTAGCTGCCATTGAATGGCAAGCCGGTGAATTTCAAAAATTGACCGGAATAAATATTGAGATAAGTACAAAACCTGAAGATATTGTCCTAGATAGAGACCGCTCTACTGTGCTTTTCCGAATATTTCAGGAGTTGCTGACGAACGTTACCCGCCATGCCGATGCCACCAAGGTCAATGCAAGCCTGGTAGAAGAAGCGGACAAGATAGTGTTAACGCTCAAGGATAACGGTAGAGGAATCACCAAGGAACAAATTTCTGACCCGAGATCGTTTGGGCTACTCGGAATGAGAGAGCGTGTCCGGTTCTGGCAAGGCGAGTTCAAAATAAGCGGTATCCCGGGCAAAGGGACCACGGCAGTGGTAAGTATTCCGCTATCAAATAGGGAGGAGGAGGATGCTAAAAATACTCATTGCTGATGACCACGCAATTGTTCGTCAAGGATTGAAGCAGATAGTCACCGAAACCCCAGATATGATTGTAGCTGGTGAAGCGAGCAACGGGCAGGAATTGCTCAACAAGATACAGGAGAGTGATTACGATGTGGTTGTCCTTGACATCACCATGCCTGGCAGAGATGGAATTGATGTTCTAAAACAACTGAGAAGTGAAAGGCCGGAGCTCCCTATTTTGATGTTGAGTATTCATCCAGAAGAGCAGTATGCCCTGCGGGCCTTAAAAGCTGGTGCCTCAGGATATTTGACCAAAGAAAGCGCACCCGACGAATTGGTAGTAGCTATACGAAAGGTATCGCGGGGTGGTAAATATATCAGTTCTTCTCTTGCCGAAAAACTGGCCTTTGAGCTGGAGGTTGGTCGTGAGCAAGCACCGCATGAGACACTCTCCGATCGTGAATATCATGTGATGTGCCTGATTGCCTCCGGGAAAACGGTAATGGAGATTGCCCAGGAACTTTCACTCAGCGAAAAAACTATCAGCACCTACAGATCCCGTATCTTAGAAAAGATGAAAATGAAGAATAACGCTGAACTGACCTACTACGCCATAAAAAATCAGCTGGTTCACTGAAAAGCTACAGAATAAAGCCGCATCGACTACGGCCTGTTTCCATTGAACCCTTGTATTGAACCTGACATACTGCTCTTCATTTTCCACCCACTGCTCTCTGATTGAATCTAACAATCCTGCCACTTAAATTCATCACTTTCTTTGTAGGACAAATGCTGTCAAAAAGCTGAGTCAAAGTCCTACGCAAAAATCAGATGTACGCTGATACTCAAATGGTATTTCTTGCCCTACATTATGAGTATGCATACGAAACAAAGGTTTGAATACCTCAACAGTGGTGAAATGATGGAAGATTCGATAAAAACAGTAGAGCGGGTCTTCTTAATCATCAATCGTTCAGCGGCTACAGGTCACGGAAACACAACTGTAGACCGCCTCCGTTCGACGCTATATGAAGCCCTTGGCCGTGATATAGAAATCAGAGTTGAGGTCGTGGACGGCCACTCACAGGCGAGGGAACAGACGCAGGCATTTCTGGCAATCTCTGATGCTCCGGCATTGGTCATTGCGGGCGGTGGCAGCGGGACACTCCGGGCGGTCATCGAGGGTATCTGTGCTGGAAGTGAGCCAGGCCATCTGCCCGGTCGTGAGCGCGTTCGTATCGCGGCGCTGCGGATGGGTTCCGGAAATCCTGTAGCCAAGCAATTCGGTGTGCCATCTGCTCCGGAGGTAGCATTGAAGGGAATCATGGCCAATTTGCATAAAGGCCGTACCACCCCCTGCTGTGTTATGCGCTGTGAGGTGGATAATACAAGTCCCTTCCCGGATATCCATTACGCCGCAACCATGATAGGGTTCGGGCAGTTCGGCCGCTCTCCCGGAGACCTCGCGCGCTGGCATCATCGATTGCCTGTGCTGCGCAGGCTGACGGCACGGCTTTTTGGCATTGAGAGACTCAACAATATAGAGTATGGCCTCTCACTCCTCATCCGGTTCGCATGGTGTGCTTTGCGCCCTAGTACTGTTGAAGTCATGGAGGTGCGTACGGGAGAACACATTCAATCGATGCCTCTGCTCGCCGGTGTAGTCATGAATTTTCCATTCAAACCACTGCCCTTCGAACAAGGCGTCGGTGTAGAAGATGCGGCACTGTCACTGAACTTTATTTCATATCCGGGACGATGGGCATCACTCTTTCTGCTGTTTTCACCCCAACATATTATGCGCAACGCGCTGCAGATGCAGATTACGGATTCTAATTGCGTAGAGGTCCGTTTGTCAAATCGGAATGCTGTAGAATTTTTCCTTGATGAGGACCCGGTAGTTCTCCACAGCCGCATGCTCATTCGGGTCGCTGGGACACTGGCCTTTGTACCCGGGCAGGACTACCTGTGGCCACAAGGGAAAGGGGGTTAATTATGACGCTTCACGTTTGCTTGTTAGGAATCGACGGGAGTGGCAAGAGCACTATCACCACAACGCTGCCCTATATCCTTGCTGCTGAACTCAACCTGCGGGCAGGTTCGGCTGGCGAAGTGTTCCGGATTGTCGAAGCCGATGAGGATCATCTGGCACCCGGGTTTCACCCGAACGGCCTGCCAATGACCGGCCATCTGTCTAAGTGGTTCAAGTGCCAGGCCAAGCGTGTTGTGGATAACCGCCGTCTTTACCCGTTATTCAAGCTGTCTCAGATGATATTGCAGGATGACGCCGCTTACAGGTTGGGTCGACGATATGGTGCTGATGTAATTGTCAGCGACGGTAATGTCCTTCTTTCTGCCGCAGGACGAGCGGCGAACTATACTCACCCTGCTAGCAAAGAAATTCATGCTGGTGGGCAAGTGCCCGATGCTACTGAACTTAAGGCAGTCTTTGAATACCTCCTTGAGGGAAAACCTCTGACAGAAAAGAGCCAAGCCAGGTTGCCGCATCTCGGAAAAGCGCGGATGGTACGGCGCTTAGCGGCGCGCCTTGGTATTAATGCCGGTTGGCTGCCGGACGCTGTAATCTTCCTCGACCTGTCACCAGCCCTTGCCATGGCCCGCATCGCTTCACGGGGCCAAAAGTTCGACCTGCATGAAAATGAAGACGATCTGGCTCAGGCGAGGCATATGTACCTGAAAACTCTTGATGCCTTTAAGCTGTGTCGTTCGCCGAAGGTAGCGCACCGCCTGGTTGTGGATAATATGACACCGGGAGAAGCTTTGCGGGCGGTACTTGAACTGCTCAAGCCCCACATATCGGCCTACCAAAGCCGGAAGATGTTGCAGAAGACCCCACTGGGAACGCCAACCGCGGAGCTGACCCAGAGTGTCGTATGGCGCAAGCTGCTTAACTATCGCTATTTGGTGCACTACCTGATGCCAAACTGGTTCCGGGGGGCATGGCGGGAGCCGACCTTCATGTTCTCAGGGCTTGGACGCCTTCTCCTGAAGGAGGGATACTCCGCCGGGGTCATGCGGGCGATCTACGACCAGGACGAGAAGCGCTACAACTTTCTGGATCGCGTCTTCCTCGAATATCCACTGCACCGGGCGGTGTATGACCGACTGCACATCTTAACCAGAAGAGTTGAGGCTGAACTGGAGAAACGTCTGCAAGAAGGCCGGGAGGTTAATATTTTCACCGCCCCGAGTGGCTTTGCCTGTGATTTGTTTCAGCCACTGAGTGCTATCGCTGGTCGTATGCCCAGGGCCATGAGGCGCGTTCGACTGGTCGCCGCTGACCTGGATCCGCACGGCTGCCTCGAAAACGAGCTGATGACACGAGCTGAGCATCTCGGTATCCGTTTTCAGTTCCTGAGAGGCGATATCACAGATGATGGGATGCGTGCGAAGTTTGAAAAGGCTGCCCCTTACGACATGGTTCTGTTTGTGGGCCTTTCCGGCTGGTTGCCCAAACCCGAGGTAGTACGTCACTTGAAATGGGTTTACGAAAACATTCGTGGTGATGGTGTCTTCGTCTCAGACTGTTTTACACCAAAGTTCTACGCACTGTCTGGTCGGTACGTCGGCTACAAGGCGAGTTACTACACTCCCGATGTATATAAGGCGGTGATGGACTATTGCGGGTTTGATGGGATTGGTGCCCAGATTGAGTCCGGTCGCGATGAAATCAACCACGTGATGATATTCTCGCCAAGGAAGCCGGCGAGTATTGCCAGGATTGCCGTAAACAATGGCGCATTTCTTACCGGAGTAAATGTCTAATGGGACTGGAACTATTCAATAAATGGTCTCGCCCGCTAATATCCAGGAGACTGTCCGGTGAGCAGTTCGACCTGCTGATTATTGGCGGCGGAATTATCGGAGCGTCAATCTTCCGTGATGCGGCTCTCCGGGGGATGCGCGTGGCACTTATTGAAGCGCAAGATTTTGCTTCGGGTACCAGCGGCCGCAGTTCCAAGCTTTTCCACGGAGGACTCAGGTACTTGAAGAATCGGGGCTTTCGGCTGGCCTGGGAGTCCTGCCACGAGCGCAACCTCCACATCCAGTTGAACAGGCGACTTGTCCAGCCATGGCCTTTTCTAATGCCCCTGTGTCGCGGCCAGGGCGAATCTCGCGCCGTAGTGCGCTTGGGCATGCTGCTCTACGAGATGATGTCCGGATTCCAAAACCACCATTTTCACCGATTTCTCAGTCGCGAGGAAACACTGGGTTTGGCGCCAGGTCTTGCATTGGACGCGCTGATTGGTGGATGCCTTTATTACGATGCCATTGTGAGCGACAACCGATGGACCCTGGAAACAGTGAAGGATGGTGTGCGGCACGGTGGATTGGCCATCAATCACGCACCGGTTACTGCACTCTTAAAAGACAACAGCAAAGTTGTTGGGGTGACTTTCTATGACCAGATAAGTGGCACCTCGTATGAAGTCCGAGCCAAGGCAGTAGTCAACGCTACAGGAGTATGGGCGGACAGGGTCAGGAAACTGGACCGAGCCGACGTGACCAACCTGGTGAGGCTTTCTAAGGGAACACACCTGGTCCTCGCTGAAGGGGATGTGCCGCTTGCGGTTAGCATAATTTTTCTCTCCCCGATTGATAGGCGACCGCTTTTCCTAATCAAACGGGAAGGCTGTTTCCTCTACGGCACCACGGACGACTGGGAAGACGCAGACCCAAGTGCACCCGTACCAAGACAACAGGATGTGGAGTATTTGCTGGAGTCTCTGCGGCTATTCATACCCAATGCAGAGTTGGGCTGCGAGAGAGTTCAGTTTGTCTATAGTGGCTTCAGGCCGCTTCTATCGACAAACGGCCAAAATCCCGATCCATCGTCGGTTGGCCGTGAAGACGTTATCGAAGTGGCGCCATCGGGCCTGATTACCGTGGCTGGTGGTAAGCTGACCACGGCGCGGCTTATAGCGATACGAGTCCTGGACCGCGTTATAACAACGACAAATCACTCGGGAGTGTGGTCGCCATGCCAGACACACAAGCTCCCCATAGGGGGCAACAATGACGAGATTGCTGAGAGTCTCGCCAACTGGGTTAAGCAATATCCCTGGTTGGCTGGATATTTTCGCACTTTATATCAACGTTACGGCCTCGATGCATACAGCATCTGTGCTGAAGCAATGAAAACCTGCCTCGGTGATCACTCGGACTCGAGAGCCGGGTTAATTCGCGCTGAGATCCAATACGTCTGCCACCATGAAATGGCTTGTACATTAGAAGACCTGGTCGAGCGGCGGGCTGGCCTTCTGCACTGGAACAATGAAACAAGATTGGAGCGCCTCCGGTACGGGGCACACATGATACGCGACGAGTTGGATATGGGTGAGGAGGAGTTTAAAGAGCAGTATCGTCATTATCAGGATTATCTTAAGCGCTCTCACACATTACCGGAGCAAGTTGCATGTATTCGGTGATTTTGTAATGAATATAATACACAGTATTGGTGGTTATTCAGGGCACTGGTTGGATAAAAGAAAGCTGGTCGCTATCCTTTTAACGATATTTGCTACTATTATGCTTGGCTATCTCTTTTTCTTAAGCTGGCTTACAGGTTTTATGACATCCAAGTATGCGGCAGGTAAGTCAGCAGGAGAACCAGGTAAAGTAAGATCACTCGTTATTCCCTTCAGAAAGTGGGGCTTTCATCTTCACCACTGGCTGTACTCTTTATGCCTGATAGGTCTCAGCTTAATAACCGGGATATACATTTTAACGTCTACTATAACCTATGGATTGTTGGGCGGTTTAATTTTTCAAGGTATCTATTGTTACAGTGATTGGCATGTAATCTTAATAAACCGACACAAAACTGGAGCCAGAGAAATTGGTCGCCAGATAGACGCGAGGAGTCTGCTGGAGGGAGGTTAAAACCTTTGTCATACGCAAGCGTTATCGTTAATCCAGCGGCTGGTGCGGGTAGAGCGGCAAAGAAATGGCCGCAGATTAGCCGCTGGCTAAATAAAATTGGCCTATCATTCGAGCACCAGTTAACAGAATCGCCAGGACATGCGACTGAGCTGGCTAAATCAGCGGCTGAGAAGGGGTACGAGTTGGTGGTGTCGGTAGGAGGTGATGGGACAATAAACGAAATCGTGAACGGTCTATATGAATCTGGCAGCATTAAAGATGTAATGCTGGGTATCATAAGTACAGGAACAGGTTCGGATTACATTCGCAGCTTTGGCTTACCTTGTCATTTTAAGGAGGCTTGCCGGCGTCTTGTGAATCCGCGAAAGCTAGTAGTAGACCTTGGCCTGGCAGAGTATACCAGTAATGGACGAAAGGTAAAGCGGCTCTTCGTCAACCTTGCCGGCTTAGGATTCGATGCTGAAGTAGTTAAGGCTACCACACGGAGGTTCAAAGCCTTGGGCAGTAAGCCGTCTTACCTTGCTGGATTACTCACTACCTTCCTTTTGTACCATAGCAGGCAGGTATCTCTAATGGTGGATGGCAAAACAGAGGACAGAAAGGTTTGTACGATTCTGGTAAGCAATGGGAAGTATGGGGGTGGCAGTATGCTTGTTGCTCCCCAGGCCGACCCTGCGGACGGTTTTTTTGATGTTCTGATAATAGACGAGCTGAGCAAACCTGACCTCCTCTTCTCTTTACCCCGAATCTACATGGGTACACATTTGACACACCCCAAAGTCATCTTGAAGAAAGCAAGAGATGTGTACATTCAATCGATACAATCGACGTCTCTACAGGCTGACGGGGAGCTTCTGGGAGAGACACCTGTCCATTTTCAGGTGCTCCCTGCTACGCTAACCCTGGTCATTTAAAGGGTTGCTGGAGGCTTAAGACGGTTAGTTTTCAATTCTGGAGACTATTGACAATTACGCAAATATGACTATAATTCACTTGCTTTTTGTAAAATGCATTTTAAAATGAATAACGAGCATAGATGTGGTGATATGAGGAGCGCTGGCAATCGCCAAACATAACGCGGTCGCTGGCGCCCTTATTGGTTTTATAAAACCGACAATGGAGCCACAGAGAAATGCACTATAGGTCTAATTTTACAGCTAGGAAAGGCTTTATGCTCTCAGTAACAAGATGGCTGCCAGCACATTCCGTATTAACTAATATGGTAGTTGTAGCTCTGACAGTCCTTTTCGGTATGCAGACATTCAGGGTGTTATTGCCCAGTCTGAACTGGGTCCTCGGGAGTCGGATGGGTTGGGGCGCAGAAGAACTTGGAGCGGTGGGGCTTGCTGTGTTTCTCACCGCTTTCATAGCGGTCACGCTCCTCCGGCTGATGAGCGGTTATCTCATTATTGCGGTTACGGCAAGTGGCTTAGGGCTATTCAGGTTTTTACTGCAAATTTGGTGGGGTGAGCCACTCTTTAATCTGATTCTGGCGATGGTGGGAACATCGTTGTTCATCATTTTTCTACCAACTTACCTTGAGACTGCACGACGTCATAGAGTACATGACGTACCTCATTTCGCTTTTGGTTTACTGTTGGGATTAACATTAGACACCACGCTGTACGGTGTTTTCAGTACCTATGATATAAGCTGGCAGACAGGTTTGCTGCCGATATTCATAACATTACTTCTGGTATTAGTTCAATGGATAGGGCTGGCTAGTATTCTTAAAGGTAGTGTAAACGTAGCTTCACCGGCCAGTACTGCCGGCAATACTTCCATATTGAGGTCTTTTACTTGGCTGGCTATCGGCCCTTTCCTGTTCCTGCAGTTAGAAATTTTCCAGAACATCGCCAAACTGGCAACTTCAACTGGTTGGATACCGCCAGCGGTTTATGGATGGACAGTTTTCGCACATCTGGCGGGTCTGGGTGCCGTCGCATTTTTCTTTAGCCGAATAAGGCGTTCCATATGGCCGTGGGCCTTGGGCTCTGGCGTAGGTTTAATTATTGTCTTGATTTTGCCTTACTATCAAGCAGCTGTGTTAACAGCGATACTCTTATTAGTGGGACAGGTACTATTATCGATACTCATAGCTGTCATCATAATCGGCGTTACAGGGGATTCGGAAAAAGCGGCAAAAACCAGCATCCTGGTATCTAATGGCATCGGTATGATTCTTTTTCTCGTACTTGTTTTTGCATATTACGCTGTCTATGATATCAGTCTTCCCTACTCCCATACTATATTGGAACCTATTGCAGCTGGTATCGTAGCGTTCTGTGCCTTAAGTGCATCAATCGCTCCACGACAAAAGATACCTGTAAGTCATAGGGCGTGGGCGTTACCATTGGCAACGCTAATCCTGTTGATATTTCCCCTGTTAACTTTAATTAGCTGGCGGACACCTACGGCAGACACAGGTGAAGGATTGCCAGTTCGAATCATGACTTACAACATACACAACGGTTTCAACACAGATGGCCATCTTGGTATGGAAGCCATAGCTCAAGTGATTGAGAAAAGCGAAGCCGACATCATCGCCCTGCAGGAAGTGTCAAGAGGTTGGGTCATTAATGGCCGACTAGATATGCTGACGTGGCTTTCCCAACGACTAGACATGCCCTACGTTTTTGGGCCCGCGACAGGACCACTCTGGGGTAATGCCATCATTAGCCGCTATCCTATTATGGAATATACTTATCACGAACTGCCGCCACGCGACCAGCCTTTATTACGAAGCTTCATTGCTGCAACAATAAATACGGGCAACGGGACACGACTGCACATTATCGCTACCCACTTCCACCACATTGAAGAAGATACCGATATTCGTCAACTCCAGGCTAAAACTGTCCTTGACTTCTGGGGCAACGCTGACCATACAGTACTATTGGGAGATTTGAATGCAGACCCGGATGGCCCTGAGATGGAAATGCTGCGGCAGGGTGGACTTGTAGATGCCGCAGTCGCAGCAGGAGGTACTCCAGCATATACCTCTACATCAGACAATCCTGACAGGCGTATCGATTATATCTGGATATCATCTGACCTGAGAGTGAGCAGCGTTCTTGTACCTGTAAGCAAAGCCTCCGACCACTTGCCTGTCATAGCCGTTATCGGTAAATGAACTACCAAAGAGCTCCATAATCCTAGCACCCTGCTACCTCCCCATTATTAAACAACGTCACAATCGTCTGCATTGTTCACTAAGTGGAACCCGCGATATCAAAAATGGAAATTGGCCGATGAAAAATAGCCCACCGAGAAAGGCTTATCATTAAGGCTTCGGGAATGGTTATTCCTTGGGTGGAGGTAAAACTTTACGAGCTTGGCGAAGGATGCCTAATAGAAGTAGCGCCATTATTACAACGGCTACCGCCACTACCACCGGGAATAGCCATGGAAAGCGTTCACTAACCGGTGGTTTCTCCTCCTCAAACGACGGGTTGGCAGTCTGAGGACTAAGCATGGCTTCGGGCAATTTTTCAGTCGCAAGATAGGGGAAGATACGCTCTATATCGTAAGAGGGTCGCTTGGCTTCCGAATTTCCATAGTAAAGCTTGTATGACTGCTGTGGCTCGGCGGCGAAGACCAGCCGGCGCCGTAAACCCCACACATCAACCCCCTGGACGGTCAGCGGGGGGCTATCCTCATCATGAATAACCAAGCGGAGATAGTGAGAGGTGGTCTCGGGATAGGTGATGACCAGGCTCTGGCCCACGAACTTGGGGGTATCATAGGCATATATGTCTGCTCGCCGCAGGATAGTGCTCCATTGCTCCCGGTCGGGGCTTGTCTCCAGAGTTACCTCTCGATAGAAGTTGGTATCGGAGACACTGATGGCCAGACGGTAGCTGGGAAGTCCAGGGGTACCCAGGTCCACCACCACGTTTGTGGTGCGCTGGCCCTCATCACGGCTTATATCCTGAATGGACGCCGGAAAGGCTATCTCCTGTGCCGGCGTCTCCTTGACAAAGAAAACAGAGGCGCCGGTTATCTCCAGAGGGCCCTCCCCATCATCAATTATCCTCACTCGCAGGTAACGTGCCGTGCTTTCCGGGTACCTTATCCGTGTATTACGGGTGGTGAAACCTCGCTCCTTGACCGTAAAATCATAGACCGTTTGCTCGGCTATTTCCATCCAAGTAATTTCATCGTTGCTGGCTTCCACAATGGCGCTGCGGCGGAAGTTGCTTGAGGAAGTCTGGAATTCTATTTCATTGTGCAGAATACCTACCTGCCCCAGGTCAGCGGTAAATGTGTTGTAGCTGCCGGTAACATAGCCTTTGTCCCGCAGAGAGGCCGGGAAAGAAGTGCGCTCGCGCTCCGCTTGGCTTATATCCAGTTTATAAGGTATCTCCTCGCTCTCTCCGGCAATAATGCGGAGGTCGGCCAGGCCCCGTGCGGCACCGGCAAACACCTCATGGTCCGGGGCCAGCTCCACAAGGCCATCCGGCTGGAGTTCCGACGGCAGGGTAATGTCCTTGACATAGCGCCAGTCACTCCGGGAAAAGTCAGCGGCAGCGCTGGAAGAGGCCAGCAGTAGCAACACCAGGACGATTATAAATATCTTTATCACGTACAGGCAGCTATTTTTCAATGAAGACTCCCTTGATGGTTTTACTGTAGCGCTGGTAGAGGTAGGCGCTGGCCAGCAAGAGTATACCGAGGCCGACGAAAGCACCGATGCGATAACCCATCTCCAGCTTAAACACGTCGTAGGCAAACACCTTGACGATGGAGACAGCCAGCAGAGCCAGCGCGCCGAGACGGACGTATCGCCAGCGCCTTACTATGCCCACAATCAGCAAAATGACAGCGTAAATGGCCCAGACCGCCGTAAGAGACAGGTTCTGGGCGTCCCTGATGCCTTCACTTACCGGAAACTCCGCTCTTGTTATGGTACTGCTAAAGGAATCCCATACTTCAAAACTGAGTATCCAGACGGAAAGCACGTTGGCAGTGACCCAGAAAATAGAGGCGGGCATTTTCCACGCTGGCATGGTCTCTCTTTGTCGTTGGATAAAGTAAGCAGCAATGTAGATGGCGCCGATGCCCGCCAGGAAGGCGAGGAAACGCTCGTTTATCACCGGACGAAAGGTGCTCAGATTTATGGAAGTATCGAAGATTAACAGTCGCCCTACCATGATGATGAAGATAACGTAACTGTAGATGCGGAGCCGGGGCATGTGGAGGGTGAAAGATAGCCACATAAGGACCACGAACTCGGCCGCCCAGGCAATCGTCGTCCACGCCCTGTCCCCGAGCTGGATGGGTACGGCCACGGTCAGGAAGATTAAAGCCACCGACAGGGCGAACAGGCTGAGCCTTACATTTGCGGCGCTTCGTCTCAGAGATATATAAGATAAAGCGCCGTAGAACAGTGCCAGCAGGAGGACAAAGCCCCCCATCCAGATACGGAAATCATCCCACATCAGCCCCAGGCTTATGCCGAAGTAGGCAGCAGCATTGATTACCATCAGCGCATAGTCAAAGGCTTGAGGGATACGGCGCCACACGAAATGGAAGAGAGAGGTGGCACCAACGAAGATGAGAAAGATAATGGTTATACCTATCTCGGCAGTAGCCACGCCGACCGCTCTATTGAACTCGGCGTACCAGAAGCCGTAGGCTATCAGCGAGCTGCCCAGTGCCAGAAGAGTGAACCAGCGCCAGTTACGAAAGGTGGACAGCAGGAGGACACCAAGGTCAATCACGCTGATATAGGCCAGCAACTGAATGGCCTGACCACCCCTACCCGCCGCCGTTCCCCTTTCCCCGAAGGCACCCAGGATAAAAGGAGCAAAGAACGCACCAATGATGCCGATGATGGCCAGAGCCATGGAATCATAGTAAAGAGCGAGCACCGCCGAGGCTGCGCTGACCAGCAAAAGAAAGGCAACGGCGGCATAAATGTTAATCAGGTCATAGACGGCGAAAGACGCGAAGATAGACAGGTAAAGAATGGCGATACCCCCACCACTGAGGACCTGGGTCAGGACCGGATAACGCCGGCGCCAGTAATAGCCCAGCCCGAGCATGGCCAGGCCGCCGATAATGCCCAGGATGACCCGTCCGGTAGGGCCGATCCAGTTATTGTCAAAGGCAAATTTTAAGAAGAAGCCAGCACCGATAACAAGGGCCAGTACACCTATCCTTGCCAGCCAGCTGCCGCCCAAAATCTGCTCCCACTCCGTCTCCTTAA
>Ga0209427_10002784_pt1 | contig 20533 bp, 15 predicted proteins | sample DeeMarSWOR136_30_FD_187465 | JGI IMG/M metagenome (GOLD analysis project Ga0209427, IMG submission 187465) | Marine sediment microbial communities from White Oak River estuary, North Carolina - WOR-1-36_30 (SPAdes) (version 2) | ecosystem: Environmental > Aquatic > Marine > Intertidal zone >...
TGGACCGTAATATTCGATGATCTTGCCAATGCCGCCATCCACATCATGGCGGCGCAGCATTTCCAATATGATGTCCTTGGCACTCACCCAATCGGGAAGCGAGCCAGTCAATTTAACGCCCCAAACTGCAGGCATGGTCACATAAAACGGCTTGCCTGCCATGGCTAATGCCACTTCGAGCCCGCCAGCGCCAATCGCCAGCATCCCCAACGAGCCTGCCGCACAGGTGTGGCTGTCCGATCCCAGCAGTGTTTTCCCTGGAATCCCGAATCGCTCCGCATGGACGGGATGACTGACGCCGTTGCCTGGTCGACTGTACCATACACCAAATTTTTCGCAGGCGCTACGGAGAAACAGATGATCATCAGCATTTCGATAATCTGTTTGCAATAAGTTGTGATCCACGTATTGTGCCGACAACTCGGTCTTAACACGAGGGATATTCATTGCCTCAAATTCCAGCATCACCATTGTGCCTGTCGCATCCTGCGTCAATGTTTGATCGATTTTTAGACCGATCTCTTCACCTGGACTCATTTTACCTTCGACCAGGTGACTTTCGATAATTTTCTGGGTTACATTTTTTGCCATAGGTAATCTACAATTGGAAATTATAAAAAAAAGGTTAAACCGTAACTATCCAGATATTCCTTTTAGACAGGATTATCAGGATAAGCAGTATAACAAGATGATACAGGATTTAATATTCGGTTATGCACTTAGCTCAGAATATTGATTTTTATATAAATTTCAATTTACCAGTTCCCCCCTTTGAAGAAGGGACAGTGGGATGTCATAAAATTTTAAATACTTGAAAGAACATCCCCCTAAACCCTCCTTCAAAGTGGGACTTTGCGATGCTTTGGCATTTGCTAATACCGAAGCATCTTTCAAAATTAAATCCTGAATATCCTGTTTATTCTGTCTAATTTTTTCTTGTTTTTTTGAAATTAAATTAAATCTTTGTCACCTTACATAACGAAGATTTTAATCCAGTCGAACCCGTGATCGGATCGAATGCTTTATGATCGGTTAAAATATTGCAATTGCTTTCTTCAAAGCCATGATACAAATGTACCACTCGGGAATCGATTGTGTCCGTGACTTTTGCAATCGATCTAATACTGCCTCTTAGCGATTCAACTTTTACAATATCGCCGTCACGAATGCCAAGCTTTGCCGCCGCCTGGGGATTGATTTCCAATAGATTTTTGGGCATGCGCTCCCGCAGATCAGGAATATTGCGCATCATGGAGTGGGTGTACATTTTTAATTTTGAACCAGCGATCAGGATAAAAGGATATTCCTTTGCCAATTCGGGTTGTGAAACAGGGCTTTCGGCTGGTTCTCGGTAAACTGGCAACGGATCATAGCCCAACTTTTCCAATTGCTCGGAATAGATTTCTACTTTCTTGGATGGCGTCAAAAATCCTTTCAGGAAGCCAGCGTATTTTTGGTACATATCAGGATAGTTACGCAGCATGGTCAGTTTAAGCGCCCCCCGAATGGCACCGCCCAAAAATCCGCTAAACTTAGTATAGAGAATGGAAGGAAGCGGCACAATGATTCCTTCTGGATTGGCTCTGAGTTCGTCACACGTAATGCCAAACGGTTTTAGTTCATAGTCGATGGCTTCTTCCCTGGTTTTCCAGGGAAAATATTCTTCATAGCCCATCTTTTTTCCCAACTCACAGATAATTTTCCAATCCGACCAGGATTCATAGAGCGGCTCTACAACTTTGGGGCTAAGCATAATTCGTGACGGTACATTCCAGGCATGATCAACATGGGTATCATAAGTTGCATAGCGGCTCTGTTCCAGAAAGGTGCAAGCAGGAAGAATAATATCCGCCAGCTTCGCCGTTGGCGTCATGAAAATATCAACAACCACCAGAAAATCCAGTTTGTTGAGTGCTTCGACAATGACGTTCGTATTGGCGCAGGTAACGGCTGGATTGGCAGCCATGACCATCATCGCTTTGACAGGGTAAGGATCATCATGAAGTATCGCATCCCACAAAGACGGTGTATGAGCAGAAGGCCAGGTCGTGGACATTTTTGAGTAAAGACATTTGTCGGCACCAATTTTCTTTTCAAGGGCTTCAGGCGGTAGTTTCTCAAAAAGCTTTAAATCGGTGAGTCCCAGCGACAGGGGTACGACAATGACATTTCCACCCTTGATGTCAATATTGCCTGTGATTGCCATCAGAATATCGATGGCACGAATTGCACAAGAAGCGTTGGTGTGCTCGTCTAAAGCATTGCGAGGGCTGATGCAGGCTGGTTTTGTGGTCGCATACATTCGAGCCATTTCTCTTATGGTTCCAGCAGGAACCCATGTAATCTCCTCGACCTTCTCTGGCGGATAATCCTCGATATGTTTCGCTAACCTGTCGAAACCAACTGTCCAGTTGTCGACAAAGGCACTATCGTATAGTCCTTCCTTAATAATTATATTCATCATCCCAAGCGCCAGGGCGCCATCGGTGCCAGGTCTTATTTGCGCATAGATGTCGGCTTCCTCAGCGTAAGGCGTCACCCTGGGATCAACGACAATGAGTTTTGCCCCTCTTGCTCTTGCCTCGCTGATTGCTATTTCTTGAGCCTTATTGGTAGTTTCAGGATTGCCGCCCCAAATAATCATGCAGGTTGTATTTGGAATGTCAGGGGGGACAAGAATACCAAAATCAAACCTATATTGCAAAAACACTCGTGGCAGATGACAGATATGACTGGGATTACTCACATTCGGTGTCCCAATGAGGTTTGCCAGACGAGTTAGATATGGCCCGATAATGTCGCCGCTGTGATAATGACCGTGGTGGAAGTCGATGGCTTCTGCACCATATTTCTGCTTGATTTCATTAAATCGATTGGTAATTGTGGTCAATGCTTCATCCCAGGAAATTCGTTCCCACTTTCCCTCTCCTTTTTGCCCGACTCGCTTCATGGGGTATTTCAACCGATCGGGCGCATAAAGAATTTTGTTCATCTTTTTATCCCTGATATTCAGCTCGCCTTTGCTCTCAGGGTCTGCGGGATCACCCTCAACAGTTATTACACTATCTCCTTTAACCGTGACCCTCATTTGTGATTGGGAATGGGCGTCAACGTCGCTTACTGCAATGACTTCTCCCTGTTTCGATTTCACTGTTACACTTGTGGAGATAGTTTTATTGCCGATATAATTCAAAACGAATAGAAGAACAACGATTGCTATTATTATTGAAATTAGTAACTTAATAAGATTTTTTTTAGACATACCACAACTCCTTTTTTCATGATTTATGCTGAACATTAATTGCTCATAAGTTGTTTTTATGGTATTAGTTTATAAAAGCTTAGCTATATAAATAACCAGATGGTGAATGAATCCAGAGGATTAAAATTTTATAAAATAAGAACCAGTTGGTTTCTCCTTCAGTTAATCAATGTCTTAGAGGACGCATCCGCCAGTGGCGTGATTAATTATTAAAATTTGCTTACTAGGAAGATACATCTTTCTTTTGGAAATATAAATTTTAGTCAGTCAGCCACTTGAAGGATTATTTCTAACAAAATTAAGTTAAAGGTGGAGCTCTAAGAACTGGAAATAAGAAGGTTGGAGTTATGTAGATAAATCGATTTGAAAAACTTACTAAATATTTGATTGATATTGTTAAAGTCAGGATTGCCATGAAAAATAAAGCAATGCTATCAATGTTAAACAATGAAAAATATAACAAAAACTCTAAGGAAGAATGAAGATGCGATTTTATCGGAGATGAGTCATTATGTGGTTTATCGGACGGATGACTATGAAATATCAGGAAATTGTTAATGATATGAAAATGGAAGTTAGAAAAAATAACGATAAGGGAGAGAATAAATAAAAGACAAACAATAATTATTATAATTTTGATAAGCTTTTGCCTTTTCATCTGTGTTATATGGCTACTCTTAAATTTTCATCAAATTCGCCTTAAAAATAACATTTTCTTTTCAAAATGTCAACAATTAATTTATAAGCGCCAGTAAAATTTTTATTAGTACTTGAGATTTCTTTTTGGTTCTGGCTTGTCCAGGTTAGGGATAACAGAACTTTATCGCACAGGATTATTGAAGAGATGGAAAGCCAAGGGCGGTTATAGAAAATAAAGTAAAAAGCGGTCAAGGATTAAAATGGGAAGAAAGGAGGTAAAACCCATAATAATCATGACCGCTTTTGAATATATCATCTGGTCATTCTAGACCTTCTTATTGGGAGGGTATTTTCAAAGTAAAATCTATAATTTAATCTTTCTTGTAACTTTAATTTAGGTAATTTATACTTAAGAAAGATACAGAAGTTCCCAATTAAATAAAAAATTTTTTAAAATTTTTTCTACACCTTTCTATTTATTTTTTGTTTCGAAATGATCTTCGAATGGATAACGGAACATTGAAAAATAGATCGAAAACCCAGTGCTCCAATAGCGCTCCTCGTTCTCCGAATACAGGAATAATATGAACGATATTGGTTGCCCAACGTCCTGCCATTAAACGAGATAATGCGGGAAATTTGGCTACCATCTGTATTGGAAAACCTAAATAACCAATATAATGCCAGAATGAAATCAATGCCGCAATCCAATAATTTTTGATGTCCCGCTCTTTAATCATTAAAGACAAAACATAAGTACCCCGGACTAATGAACCAGGAGACACTGGAGTTGCCTGAAAAGCTGCTAAAATTGCACCAGCGTATAGCAATCCCTCAGACCAGGTTTGACCAAAGCGAATCATTGCGTAGATAGCCGCTATGACTGAAATCACCTGAGTGATTGGTAGTGTTGCCACATGTACTGCTACACACTTTAGATATTTTTGAATAAAAGGATCTTTAACATTTTCACGGATATGATTCGCCTCTTCTTCATTGAGCATCCCTTCTTCATAACCAGCGTTGACATGCTGTATTAACCATGTTTCTCTAAATTCAGCATCTCGATAAAATCGAACTGGGTAGGTTACGGCATATTTCATTGTATCCCAGGCATACTTACCATCTGTAAAAAAGTGATGCCATTTTGGTGGAAGCCAGCTTATAAAAAATCGTTGAAACCAAAACCGAAATGGTCTATCAACCAATTTGAAAGCTTTTTCTTCTAGAACACGACCATCACGATACCAATCAATTAATGCGTGGGCTTGCTTGGCACGAAGCGTCCGCCGAAAATATCCCTGTTTAGTAAAGATACTCTTTATGTGTCGTGCATATTGCCGATTTCCCCAGAGTCTCCTGAATAAATTGCCAAAAAGTGGCAACATACCTGTGATGTAGAACAAGAAAAATCTGAATGTGGTACGACTTAATTTTTCCTTTTGCTCTTCATCAACCAATTCTTTACACTCCCATCCCTTAATCAGTCCTTGTTTAACCGTTTTACGTAATTGTCGCTTGTATATGAGTTTTAAACCTTGATGGGAAATATCGGGAATTGATCCCCGATACTGAGGTTCTCGAACTAAGAGTTCTTCATAAGCAGGCATTAAGTCTTTGAATTCTTCTTTATTTTGATTTATGAAACCTTCTAATTTTTTTAAATTTCCACGATCAAACTGTACCAGGTTCCCTCTAAAAAGCCCTTTTATAATTAATTTGAAATCGGCTGGACTCATGGGAAGAAACGGCAACAAAGCGAGCCCGGCCCGGAAATCAATTGCCGTGAGATCATTAAGACTGCCGTTAGTAGAATCGATACGCAACAAAGCATTGGGCTGGCTTTTCATCGTACCCCATTCATATTGACGGGCTAATTCAGGTGCACCCATGTCATGCAACAACTGAACTAATTTTAACATAAATTTTAGTTTGGCTAAATATTCAGGTGAATTAACCGAGCCATCGCCGGGAATATGATTGAGCCTTTTAAATTTCTTTCGTTTGAAAATCTGGTCATCAATCTCAAATTTCCAGTTTCTGCCAGTTACCCACTCGTTAACTTCACCAAAGCTGTTGAATGTTTTGTCATAAAAAGTTGCATAGGTATTTACCACCGCACGTTCGCTACCAAAATATATTCTCGCACCACGTCGAATCAACTTTTGCCAGAGTACACCAACCCTGGCTGCTGCAAAGTGAACTTGTGCCGAAAAAGGGCCCTGGTAGGCTAACCAATAAATTACATTTCTAAACATTAAAGAAAATTGTGAGGGAGGAATAAGGATTTTAATTGCATAGATTTTTCCGACTTCTAAATCTATAATTCCAGTAGAATGATCAAAGTCTATTTCAATCAATTTTGTACGATAAACTTGTCCAGCAAATCCCCCACCTACAAATTTTTCTATTTTAAAAATAGCTTTCGTCTTAACATCCGGGCAAACGCCGATAAGATTTAAAGTTAACACATCCCCAACATCGTAACGAGAGGGCGCATAATGCGTTAAAAGTTTAGCATCATCAACAACTTGCTGTAATTTTTTACAGACTTCTATAGAATAGGAGAGCAGCTCCTTTGAAGGAGATTTCTTGATAATTTCATTCAATGTTTCATACTGATTCACATATTCAATTTCTTTTTTTTCATCTAGAATTTTTTCCATATTTTTCCTTAGAATTAATACGTATTGCAATACGTTATTTATATTATAGGTTACAAAGTTTGAAAAGATACTAATTAAAATAATGAGAAGCAAGTAAAAAAATATTTACATAACTATTACATTCAGGACTTGACATTGTAACAATAATTATGCAAATTTAGGCTATTATTTGAAAAATTACCCATCAAATCGATATTTATGATTTATCCTCATTTTACAATCAATAAAATGGTATTGAGGATTTTTTTTTATCAAATCAAGATATTGAATTTTGAGTCAAATCTTTCTGTCTAGTTATTTCGGGAGGAATCCTCTAAAAATGAAAAGCAAATTTGTTGATGCCAATTCTGTGGGAAGTCTTCTTGTGTGAGTATTTTTCTATCAGTTTGAGGTAACGCTTCTCTATTAATTAACAGCAACTTTAATAGAAATAAAAAGGAGCAATCAAATGATCTGTGAAAGCAAATTACCCCGGTCCAAGGTTCCAATTAATTTGGAATTTAATAATTTTTTAGTTAAAGTCGCAGAAACTGAAGAAGAGATAACGGCTGCGCTAAAATTAAGATTTGATGTCTTTAACCTGGAAATGAATGAAGGCTTAAGTTCGTCCTGGGAAACTGGTTTAGATCAAGATCAATATGACGAATATGCGGATCATTTGATCGTTATCAATAAAGATGATAATGAAGTTGTGGGCACCTATCGTGTATTGATTAAATCTAGGGTAATATCAAATGGTGGCTTCTATTCAGAAGGAGAATTTGATTTAACTAATTTAAAAAAGTTACCTGATGAAATCCTGGAAATGGGAAGATCCTGCGTCCATAAGGATTACCGATCCAGCGGCGTTATCAATTATCTTTGGACAGGAATTGCAAAATATCTGGAAATGACTAAAGCAAAATATCTATTTGGATGTGGTAGTTTACATACGCATAATGTTGATGAGGTTAATGAAATATATACTTATCTGAAATCAAAATATTTTGCTGATGAAAAATATCGTGTTTACCCAGTTGAAAGGTGTGTCTTCCATGGATTAAAGGATGATGTACCAATTACTGACCTGAATATGATTAAAAAGAAAATTCCACCTCTGTTAAAAGGATATTTCAGAGCCGGAGCACAGATATGCGGTGAGCCTGCCTATGATTCAGAATTTGGGACAACTGACTTTTTTATTCTTTTACCTACAGACCAAATTACAAAACGTTATCAGAAACATTTTGGAACCTCATAGTAACAGAAATAATAACATAGCCTTGAAGATTGCTGGATGAGAAAACGATACTTGATGCTTGATACTGGATGTTTAAGAATCAAGCATCGAGAATCCAGTATCATTAGAGCTTTGAAATTCCGATACAATAAGTAAAAAAATTATTACCGCAAAAATATTGCCTTTGGCAGCACTATCAAAAATAGCTGAGAAAAATTGAACTGTCTAGGTTAGTTAATCCCAATCCCTAAACAGTTTGAGAATGAAATCTTCGTAAAAGATAAGGATAAATGGATGCATCGGATTTTACGACTGATTGGTTTTTTTGCTGTAAATTTACTCTTTTTAGTTATTGCGATTCTTGCAGCACCAATTCCATTATTTTTTGGGAGAATCAATCACCGTAAATTAGTGATATTTTTTACAAAAATATGGGCTCAGTGGAATGCTTTTGTTTTGGGTATAAAAGTAAATTTAGTTAATGGGGAACTGGTAGAAAAAGGACAAAACTATTTTGTCATTGGGAATCATCTCAGTTATCTCGATGTAATTCTTATAGGTTGCAAAAAACCAGGATTATTCGTGGCGAAAAAGGAGGTTAAATACTGGCCACTATTGGGGCAATTGGCATGGTTGGGAGGAGCGATTTTTGTTGATCGAAGTAAAAGGGGGCCATCTGCTAATCGACCTTATATTGGACAGATAGCAAAATATTTAAAACAGGGATTAACTATACTTATTTTTCCAGAGGGCACTTCGTCAAATGGCGAGAAAGTGCTTCCATTTAAGAAAGCAATTTTCTCCTCACCTATTTTAGCGGAAATACCGATACTTCCAGTTACGATTCGATATGTTTTTGTGAATAAAGAGCCATTTGGCCCTGAAAATTGTAATTTAGTAACGTGGCACAGTGATATGACTTTTGTGGATCATTTCTGGGGCGTGCTGAATCTTAAAGGATTTGAAGTAGAGATTATTTTCAATCCACCGATTTTTGAAAAGCCAGTTGATGAAGATGTGTTCCCACAAGCGAAACAGCTTTCTGTAAAAGCGCACGATATTATTGAACAGACTTATTTAAAAGCTGCTTAGTTTTTTAAGTGATGAATACCAAATCAGTAAGTTTCTTCCTAGGAGTACAAAAAAATCTACTGAAAAATAAAATTCACTTATGCTGCTCGATTTGGAACCAGACATAGAAAACTCAACCGTGTTTTCCCATTATTTTTAAATTGATGGATTTCGTCAGGTACAATAAAAATTGCATATCCTGCTTTAAACGGCTTAGTACCTTCTGGAGTCAACACCTCACCTTCTCCTTCAATCACAAAAATTTCATGTTCAAAATCATGGGAATGATGAAAAGTATATCCTCCCGGTTCGACATGAAATAATCGCATGGTGAAATTTGGCGCATTGTCTTTGGCAGATATGAGAATACGTCTTGAAACGCCAGAGACGTTAGGGTCTTCGACTCGATTTTCTTCTATTTCTGAGTAATGTGCTATTTTCATGGTTACTCCTTTGAATTATTAGCAGTTCATAAACCTGGCAAACGCGCCCGCTTTCGAATACAACTCAACAGCCTCAGCAAGAGCGCAGTTGAGATAAATCCGACCACTTTCCAAAATGTATCGGTCAATCCTGCAACCCGGGCAGCCAGATCGGTTTGTGTTGCGTTAAAATCGAAAGAGTGATTGGCGTGTACAGCTACCCACCTTACACAAAAAACACCGACAGCAGTAATCCTCGAATTTTGTCCCTGCATACGAGTCTATGACAGCAGGCTGGAAACAACGCCCAATACCTTGCTATGTTCCTGTGAAGGAAAGGCTTTGGTGAGAATACCTGTTCCGAGAGACATCATCATGGCAGCGACAATTGCCCATAAAAATTCCCATTCCAAGGGCAGACATTAAGAACCATTTGCCGCTGTAATCAACAGCATCTGTATTTTGGTGAATTAAGCGTTCTCTCCAAACAGCTCATTTCTTAATTTCCTGCTTTCCCCGTTTTTCCACAATTTCCTCAGCAATCGAATAAGGCACCACTTCATAATGATCAAAATGCATGGAAGCACTGGCTCTTCCTGAGGTAATGTTTCTTAATTCATTAGTATAACCAAACATTTCTGCCAGTGGTACCTGGGCCTTAACGATTTGTGTACCGTTCTTTGAATCCATACGAAGAATCTTTCCCCTTTTGGCAGTGATGCTGCCACTGATTCCGCCCAGATATTCCTCAGAAGTTGTCACTTCCACAGACATGACTGGTTCTAATAGTTTTGGTCCAGCTTTCTGGAATGCTGATTTGAAACAGATCGAAGCTGCTGTCCGAAACGACATTTCTGAGGAATCTACTTCATGAAATGAACCATCTAACAGTGTGCAACGGACATTAACAACAGGGAATCCAGCATAGGGACCTTTTTCCATTGCACCGATGATTCCTTTTTCAACCGCAGGAATAAATTCCTTGGGGATTACACCACCAGTGATTTTATTGATGAATTCAAATCCTTTTCCAGGAGGTAAAGGCTCAACTTCAATCACAACATGGGCATACTGACCATGCCCACCTGTTTGCTTGACAAATTTTGTGTTTTCAGTTACTTTATTATAGATGGTTTCGCGATAAGCTACCTGGGGTACACCAATTTCTGTTTCAACCTTGAATTCACGTTTGAGTCGATCTAATAAAATTTCCAGATGAAGTTCTCCCATCCCAGAAATAACTGTCTCGCTGGTTTCTTCATCGGTTCTGACTAAAAATGTAGGATCTTCTTCACTTAATTTTTTAAGGCTGACCACCAATTTATCTCGATCTTGACGACTATTCGGCTTCACAGATACTGAAACCACTGGCGTCGGGAATTCGATTGCCTCTAATATAATGGGAAAATTTTCATTACAGATCGTATCTCCTGTTGAAGTATCAGCTAATCCAACAATTGCACCGATTTCACCGCAATAAATCGCATCCCGATCTTCGATTTTATCAGCATGAACTTGAAAGATGCGACCGATCCGTTGTCGTTTTTTCTGTGTGGAATTGTAGACATAAGAGCCTGCTTTTACCGAACCAGAATAAACTCGAACATACGATAATTTTCCTCGATGTTTATCGGTCATAATTTTAAATACCAGCGCTGAAAAGGGCTCATCATCTGATGGCTGTCTTTCTGGTAATTCATCATTCTGGTCTGACATGCCAATAACGGGCGGGCGATCTTCAGGCGATGGCAAATAGTTGACTATCGAATTCAGCAATCGCCGAACTCCTTTATTCTTATAAGCTGCACCACACATTACTGGCACGATATCCAGCTTAATGGTTGCCTTTCGCAAAGCGTTTTTTATCTGTTTTTCGGTAGGCTCTTTTCCCTGGATATACATTTCAAAAAGCTCTTCATCATGTTCTGAAATCTTTTCAATTAGAATTTTTCGATATTTGTCTGCCAATTCTTTCATCGCTTCAGGAATGTCGGTCTCTTGATAGGTAAGATTAAGAATCGCATCATCATAATAGATAGCTTTCATTTCAACTAAGTCAATGATTCCGGAAAATTGGTCTTCAGCACCAATTGGAATAACAATTGGCACAGCATTAGCTCCTAATGTTTGTTCAATTTCGCCTAAAACCGTAAAGAAATCGGCGCCAATTCTGTCCATTTTGTTCACAAACGCAATCTTTGGTATGTTGTATTTTTCTGACTGTTTCCAGACTGTCTCGGATTGAGGTTGGACACCTCCAACAGCACAGAACAGGGCAATAGCTCCATCTAACACTCTGAGACTTCTTTCGACCTCAGCAGTAAAATCTACATGCCCGGGCGTATCAATGATATTAATTTCATGATCGTTCCATTTCGTAGTCGTAGCCGCCGAAGTAATGGTGATTCCACGCTCTTTCTCCTGTTCCATCCAATCCATCGTTGCGTTGCCATCATGCACTTCACCCAATCGATGAATCCGTCCTGAATAATATAAAATTCGCTCGGTCGTTGTGGTTTTCCCGGCATCGATATGTGCCATTATCCCAATATTGCGTACTTTATTTAAAGGTAATAAACTTGCCACTCTTTCATTCACTCCTATGTATAAAAGTTATACATTATCTTTTTTATTTGTTATTCATAAATATTTTTATCGAGTTACAGAGATTAAACGAAAGTGTAACACAAATCTTTGATTTGTTAGCAATAAATTAAATGAATTAAATATTTTGGTTGCAAGCAAGATGCTTGTGTTACGAATATCTATCCTTTCATTTAGACGCTTCTCAATAAAAATATCTTATATGAAAATTAATATTTTTTTGTTCCTGGTGTTAAAGCAAATAATATTTTGACTCAGTAGAATCAAAAAGGATTCAGAACAAAAAGGCTGCAAATATACGGCTATTTAATTCAAAAGTCAATGAATTTTTAATTTTTTTAGAAATGTTAATTATTTGAGATGATTAAAATCTGGATTAATTTTCACTTGATTATTGAGTAATTTTTTTGTATATAGTATGTTCATGGAGTGGGAGAGAGTAAATTCTCCACAGGCGAATCATCAAAATGCGTCAAAGGATGCATCTGGCTCCAGCGTGATTATATAAATCCGCTGAAGGAGAATTTTCCATTTAATCGACATAAGTTGTTATTTATAATTGTTGAAAAAATTGAAATGCCTATGCAATTTAATCCTACTCCCTGAATTTTTTAATCGTCTATGAGGAGAAAGAAATGGATTCGATAAATAGAAGAAAATTTTTGAAGCTAACTGGCTTAGCTGGTTGTGCCATGACAGGAATAGGTAACCTACCATTTTTATTGGGATCAGACAGTCTCTCATCATCGTCCCTGGATTTGGCAATTGTTCAGAATAGTGATCCCGCGACCCTTGTTCAAAAAGCAGTAGACATGCTGGGCGGGATTTCTAAGTTCGTTAAGAAGGGAGATGTAGTTGTGGTCAAACCGAATATCGGTTGGGATCGGGTTCCTGAACAGGCAGCTACAACCAATCCCAAAGTTGTTGCGGAAATTGTTCGCCTTTGTAAGAAAGCTGGAGCCTCAAAAGTGAAAATATTTGATCGGACCTGCAATCAAGCCCGAAGGTGTTATAACCGGAGTAAGATTGAACAAATGGCAAACCAGGCGGGTGCAGAGGTAAGTCATGTTTATAATCAAAAATTTCAGAAAGTTAGCATTCCAAATGGAAAAGAACTTAAATCATGGGAATTTTATCAAGATGTTCTTAAGGCCGATGTGTTTATTAATGTGCCTATTGCTAAACATCATTCACTTTCAAGAGTAACTTTGGGTTTAAAAAATATGATGGGAGTGATCGGCGGAAATCGTGGAAAAATTCACTACCATTTTGATATAAAAATTGTAGATCTAAATACAGTTATTGAACCTCAGATTACCATTTTGGATGCTGTGAGAGTTTTAATGAATAATGGTCCCCAGGGCGGGAATCTAAATGATGTAAAAGAAATGAATACGATTATCGCCGGTGTCGATCCCGTATCTGTGGATGCTTATGGCGCAACTCTGTTCGGTTTAAAGCCAGAGGATCTCAGTTTTTTACAAGAGGCACAAAGTAGAGGATTGGGAAGGATTGACTTAAAAGCACTAAGGATTGAGAGAGTGGATTTGAAGAGCTAATGAGGTTGTGATGCTTACAGCAAGAAGAATTTCCCAAATATTGTTTTTGCTTTTTTTTCTATACCTATTCTTGCAGGCTGCTTTTCCTTATGAGAAATTGATTCCATCTGATTTATTTTTAAGATCAAGTCCCCTAATTGCAATAGCGACCTTTTTAGCTACCAAAAGGTTTATTGGAACGCTTGTTATTGCCGTAATCATTCTTAGTATTTCGATTGTCCTCGGTCGCTATTTTTGCGGATGGATCTGTCCCTTGGGCACAACAGTTGACTTCGGTGATTGGTTGAGTCGAAAATTTAGAAGAAATAAACCCAATCCTGATCGTAAATTACGAACCTGGAAATTCTCAATTTTAATCGTTGTATTAATTGCAGCGCTGTTTTCGGTTCAATTAATCTGGTTTTTTGATCCTATCGTTATCATGACTCGAACTTTAACCACAGCGATTTATCCATTATTTACTTTTTTGGTTGAATCAACCATAAATATATTTTTAAGCCTCGGTATTTTTCAAGATACATTATTTTCGGTTTATGATTTTTTTCGCGAGACTATTCTGCCATTGGAGCAATTATATTTTCAGCAAAGTGTATTATTTGCTGTAATTTTAATTGGAATCTTGTTATTTAGCCTTATTACTCGACGATTCTGGTGTCGCTATTTTTGCCCTTTGGGTGCGTTATTTGGTTTCATTTCCTCATTCCGTCTGACCAAAGGAATTGTTGTAACGTCAGATAAATGTATTGATTGTGGCAAATGCCAGCGCGAATGCAAAATGGACGCCATTAATGATGATTTTCGGTCACATTCACAGGTTGAATGTATCGAATGCATGAGTTGTATTACTGTTTGCCCGACAGATGCTATCAATTATAAATTGAATCCACAATTCAAATCAGAGCGTTTTAATATCTCAAGACGAAGATTTGTTTATTCATCAATTGGGAGTATCGTTACCTTAGGAGTGGTTAAGACTGGTTTTCAGAACAAAGTTCTGGCCGGGCAGGTTGTCCGTCCGCCCGGTGCATTACCAGAATCTGAATTTCTTGACCGCTGCGTCCGATGCCAGGAATGTGTAAAAATTTGTTCTTCAACCGGCGGCTGCCTTCAACCAGCTATGCTCGAGAGTAGCTGGGAAGGTATCTGGTCGCCAATTGTCAATGCCAGATATGGGTATTGTGAATATAATTGTAATCTTTGTGGACAGATATGCCCCACCGGTGCAATTCATCCGCTCACTCTGGAAGTGAAAAAAAAGATACGCATGGGAACAGCATATTTTGATAAAAGCCGATGTATTCCTTGGTATCGTGGAGAAGATTGTTTAGTCTGTGAAGAACATTGTCCGCTGCCAGACAAAGCGATTAAGTTCGATATTCGAGAGACAAGAAAGCCGGATGGGACTGTAAGTGTTGTGAAGTTCCCCTATGTCGATGAATCGCTATGTATTGGATGTGGGATTTGTGTGACAAAATGTCCGGTAGAAGGTGATGGAGGTATTTTTTTAACGAACGCTATGGAGCAAAGGTGGGAAGCATCCGAGAAGTTTTGAGTTGAATGCCACAAATTGTGTTGTCGTTAATCCTGGTCATCCTATAATATTACAACTGAAATCATTATTTTTTTGAGTAATGAATTTAATCTCTGAATTTTACAATGAAAAGAGAATCGCAATTAAGAAATTATAAGATATTACGTTGCTGTTCATTTTTTGTTGTAAGTTATTTTAAATGGAAATATTATATTTTCCTTTTGATCGCAGCTTCGCTACACGACGTATTTATAAATGAGGAGTTAAATTGTTGAAGTGACAATATAAAAATATTTCTTCACACCAAAAATCCTATAGCATAATTCTGCTAAGCAAATGTAGAATATTAGGTTCGAAAAATCACGTGTAAATAGCAAGCAACAAGAGGGCTGCAACTTTGAGCATAATGGAACCGTCAATCAGATCCTTTTCACAAAAAAAAGTAGAAGAAGAACCGGTACATGTTATTCTGGAAGAAGGAGTAGAATTACCGACACGATTACAAGAATTGAAAGATAAATTTCTAAAGTGCTTCAGCGCGAAAAAGTATCACATCATTTTAAATTTGAAAAATATTAAACTTCCTCCATCTCGATTTATTGTAACATTGATTGAAGTCACTTCTCAAGCAAGGAGAATGGGAGGTGACATTAAACTAATTAATTTAGATTCGTCGATACGTAATAATCTGGTAACATTTTCTCCTCGAACCTACTTATCAATTGAAACCTCTGAGAGATATGCATTACATGATTTCGGTGAAACTTTTCTGCCTGTTGATGAGTTGGATAATATTGAAAAAACAACAGTGGCAGCGCCTTCAGAAATAAATTTATCAAATGGAAAAGTTGAGGAGAAACGATACAGCTATTCAAGAGAATCCATTACCTACCTTGATTTTCTGAAGTTAGCTCGTGATGAGATCAGGGTAAATACAGAAGTCCAGAATCTTTATAAGATTTGTGAATTTGTTCTGGAACGAGCAGAAAAGGCAGGATTTGATTTACGCGAACGTGGTAAAATTAAGGTAACTGTTTATGAAGCATGTCTCAATGTTGTTGAGCATGCTTATTTTTCAAATCCTGAATATTGGATTAATGTATACGTCGGTTATGATGAGGAAAAATTTGTAATCGTTATTCAGGACTGGGGCGAAAGTTTTGAATTCGATCCCTCAGATCCCTATGATGTAGAGCAGGCGGTGAAAGATCGTCGAACCGGAGGTTTTGGGCTTCATATCATTCGTCGCTCAGTGGATCAGATTAGTTATTTATGCGACTCCAGGGAAGGTAATCGACTGATATTAGTTAAGAATATAAAGAATAAAAGAACATAGCTGGAAAAACTGATTAATGAGAACGATACTTGATGCTATATACCGGATGCTGGATGTTCAAGAATCAAGTATCGAGAATCCAGTATAATTTAGAACTTTGAAATTCCAATACTAAAATAATAAGCATCAGCATGATGAAAAAGAGATCTTTATATGTTGAAATGAAGCAATTTCAGGGTGAGAAAAAGTATTATATTATCGCTCTATTTCTATTGGGAATAATAGGTTTAATCTTTCCAATTCTTCCAGGTTTGTTATTAATAGGATTGGGAATCGCATTGATTTCGCCAAAGCATGGAGACGCGCTGTTGGAGAGGATGAAAAAATTACTGAAATCCATTACGGCGAATATCTGGATATAATAACAAATTCATTAATTTTATCAATAAATCGAGGAGGTGATTTAAATGCCAATTTTCGGCTTTTTTTCTCCAACTGAATTGTTATTAATAATTATTGGTGGAATAATTACATTATGGGCGCAAATGAGAGTGAAGACTACCTTTGCGCAATATAATAAAGTACATTCTCGTAGTGGAATAACAGGCGCTCAAGTCGCTCAAGATATATTAAGGTCAAATAATGTAAACAATGTTGAAATCGAAGAAACAAGAGGCACTCTTACTGATCATTATGATCCAAAAGCGAAAAAATTGAGATTGTCCAGCGATATCTATCGGTCATCCTCGGTAGCTGCTTTAGGCGTGGCTGCTCACGAAGCAGGACATGCTCTTCAGCATCATGTTGGATATGCACCGATTAATGTGAGGAATGGTATTTTTCCGATTGCAAATTTAGGCTCACAGCTTGCATTTCCCTTGTTTATTGTTGGATTCCTTTTTCGATCAGGATTTATGATGGACATCGGGATCTGGCTGTTTTTAGGTGCTGTAATTTTCCAATTGATCACGCTTCCGGTTGAATTTAACGCCAGCAATAGAGCCCTTGTTCAGCTTGAATCTGGAGGATATTTAGCACGAGATGAAATCGGATCGGCACGAAAAGTACTTAATGCCGCTGCATTAACCTATGTGGCAGCAACTGCAATAGCCATCATGCACCTGGTGCGACTATTAATACTTCGCGGTGCCAGTGATGATTAATTAAACTCTATTGTTTCTTTTAAACTTGTAACACCTGGCATCAACAATGAGTGGATGCCGGGTGTATCGTTACGATGAATTCCAATCCTGGCTAAAGATTTCTATTTTGAAACGGTACGAAGACATCATGAGGTTCAAAGCATCAGAAGTTATAACTTGCATTTGTGGAGTGATTAAAAGTTTTATTGTCATTTGCTTATTGTTTTCATTTCCATATCTGTCAAATTTGATCAATCTGAGAACAAAACCAGTTTCGGCTGCGCAATTCATTTCTCAAAACAAAACCACAGAATTCGATTATTTAACAACTTCCCGAGTATTTACTCGTGTTGCAACGACAGTTATTCCAACCGTTGTCTCTATTAATAGTACCATGATGATACATACCTCAGAATTATGGAATAATCACTTTGATGATGAAGAGCTACGAGAATTTTTTGGAGAAAAATATTTTAATTTCCCGGTTCCGAAAGAGTTTCGTCAGAGAGATTCTGGTTCTGGAATAATTGTCTCCCCAAAGGGGCACATTTTAACAAATATGCATGTTGTCGAAAAAGCAGAGTTGATTACTGTTACACTGACCGATAATCGTACATTCGAAGCTAAGCTTATTGGAACTGATCCCCTTACGGAATTAGCGGTTATAAAAATTGACGGTTACAATTTACCGGTTGCAGAACTTGGAGATTCAGACTCTTTAGAAATAGGGGAGTGGGTTTTAGCAATTGGAAATCCATTAGAACTCAGATCCACTGTTACTGCTGGAATTATAAGTGCAATTGGACGGGATATTAATATTATTGCAGATAATTACGGCGTTGAAAATTTTATTCAAACCGATGCCACAATCAATCCAGGAAATAGTGGTGGCGCATTGGTAAATTTGAGAGGGCAGGTGATTGGAATTAGCACAGCTATCGTTACCCAGACAGGATATAGTCAGGGCTATGGATTTGCCATTCCAATTAATTTAGCAAAAGAAATCATGAATGATCTTATTCTGCATGGTTACGTTGTGCGAAGCTATCTTGGCATTTCAATGCAGGATGTTAACGAAAAAATTGCGAGAGCACTTGGTTTAAAGCGCCCAGCAGGCGTATTTATAGATAATGTTGTTGAAGATAGCCCTGCCAAGCTATTTGGCTTAAAAGAAAAAGATGTATTAATCAAAATTGACGACCAGATTGTTAATAAAGGGAATATCGTTCAGAGCATGATTGCACAGAAAAAGCCTGGAGATGAGCTTTTAATAACTCTTATTCGAAATAATAGGCTAGTAAAAATTCCAGTTACTTTAGGAGAGCGACGGGATTTCAATGTAAAATCGACTCTGAAAAATCGTGATAGGAAATTTTATAATCTGGGTTTGAAGGTTGAAAATGTTTGTCGTCTCAGGGCTGAAGAATTAAATTTGAAAATGAATGAAGGAGTTTTTGTTTCAGGGGTCGAACAGTTTAGTCCTGCTTATGACGCAGGCGTACGCGTCAATGATATTATATTAGAAATTGATGATAGATTGATTACTTCTATCTATGCCTTTGGAAATGTAATTTCTAAATTGCAGAGTGGCAAGGTATATATATTTAAAATGAAAAGGGGAGAAAATATTTTTCATATTTTTATTGAGGTTCCTAAATAATTTTGTTAACTCCTTTAATTGAGTCATTAAGCGAATTATTTATATTACAGCGTAACGAGACTGAATATAAAAATTAAAAGAATTTGAATCGCGAATTTTGCTAATACTCTCTCGGTAGATCTCTTATTAATATGATCTGCCCAGGAAGATTATGCGAATTTATATTTAATTAGCATAATTAGCGATTGTTCAAAAGTTTTTAAATTTCTTGTCAAAAAAATAAAAATTTTACTTGCAATATTATAATATTTATTAGCAAGATTTTCATTAACCCAAGCACCTGAAATGAACAATCTCAGGTGCTTTTTATTTTAGTCATTAATCTGTCAATTTGACAGAACTGATAATTTTTATTCCATTTTAATTAAGCTATTTATCTTGATGAAAATATGAAAATTAGATTAAATAAAAAACATGGCACAATGTTTGTACTGTTAGAAAAAACAATGACCGACATGGAGGGTTAAGATCAAAAGAAATAGGGGCTGGTTAAAATACTTTTTTTGCTATATAAAAGAATTTGAAAAGTATGTAATATATTTTGAGGAGTTAAATGATGTTTAGCGAAACCCCCGAAGATAAAATATATGATATTAAAATATCAGATGAAAATGAGCAAAAACCTGATGATGATATTATTTCAAACCATGAGGAGTTAAAAGAGGTAAATAATGATAAGGTTTCTGAGGATATTATATCTACGACATCAGGAGATGAAAAGTACCTCGAAAGATTACAACGGCTACAGGCTGAATTTGTCAATTACAAAAAACGAATTGAAAGGGAAAAACTGGAACTTTCAGATTTTTTCAAGAGTGAATTAATCGGTTCGTTATTGCCAGTTATTGATGATTTTGAACGTATGTTGGATCATTCTAATAATGAAGATAATGAATTTTTAAGAGGAATTGAACTAATATATCAAAAATTATTAGATATTTTAAAAGATCAGGGTTTGCAACCAATTGAGTCTGTCGGACAAAAGTTTGATCCGAATTTACATGAAGCAATTTTAATAGAAACAAGTGAAAATGGTGAAGATGAAACTGTTGCGGAGGAATTGAGAAAGGGTTATATTTTTAATAATAAACTATTACGACCAGCTCAGGTGAAGGTTATAAAGACTAAATAAGAGGATGTGAGCTGAATATGCCCAAAAGAGACTATTATGAAATATTAGGTGTCAAAGAGAATGCTTCGGATGAAGAAATAAAACGGGTTTATAGGAATCTCGCAAAACAATATCATCCCGATGTTAATAAAGGTGATAAAAATACTGAAGCAAAATTCAAAGAAATTTCAGAGGCATATAATGTCCTCCGCGATCCTGAAAAACGGAAAAAATATGACCAGATGAAAAAGTTTGGCGGATTTGGCGCGGATTCACCAGGGAGCTATGATTTTAGAGGTTTCGACTTCGGACAGTTCTGGCGACCAGGTTCTACTCAGCAACAAAGAGGTGGTGGTTTTTCATTCGAAGAT
>Ga0209427_10002785_pt1 | contig 20532 bp, 14 predicted proteins | sample DeeMarSWOR136_30_FD_187465 | JGI IMG/M metagenome (GOLD analysis project Ga0209427, IMG submission 187465) | Marine sediment microbial communities from White Oak River estuary, North Carolina - WOR-1-36_30 (SPAdes) (version 2) | ecosystem: Environmental > Aquatic > Marine > Intertidal zone >...
CACGGCGTACCGCAGAATCGATTTCCTCCAGCACGATACACTTTATCTCGCTGTCATGGTTCACATCGTATAGCAAAATCTGAGCACCGGGCTGCCAGGTTAGAGTTCTAATCAGGGCCAGGTCAGCTACGCCATCGCCGGAGATGTCTGAAATGGGGCAGGCGGTCTTGATACTACCCTGGTAATTTGCTTCATTAAATAAGTGTCCCTCACGGTAATCATTGTACTCCCAGATGACGGCCCTATTCTGGCCGCTCAGTATCTCAAGTTTAGGCCCTTCCTTATCCTCTACCCATCTTTGAAATAGCAGAGTATCGTTACAACCGTCGCCATCAAAATCAGCACAGCTGGTGTCTATGGTGGTTCTGTTGGCATCGTACTCCATTTCAAGAACCTCTTCACCGGTCACCGGTGACATGAAGGTAAGCATGGAGGGGCGGCCCTCCTGATGCCGGTAGTAGCAGAATTCCCTGATGCCATCACCGTCGAGGTCGTCTCCCAACCACCCCCGCTGTCCTTCTATCCCTTCTTCCACCTCGATTGTCATAAAAGTCTCGTAATCAAGACTGCCGGTTAGTGTGCCAATGTCAGTCGTGACAATATATATCTCATTGTTGGCGAATATAACCAGGTCGCTTCCCCCGTCATCATTAATGTCATCAAGCACCAACTGTCTGTTCCAGTGGCCACCTGCCAGACCAGTCTTTACTCCTGCCGGGAGTTCGGGTTCATTTTCAAATGGCCCCTGATACATCCATAGCTCGAATGTCCACGTCAGTAGAATCTCCCCCGAGGGGTCTAGTAAGTACATATCACGGGGGGTCTTGACCAGAAGACAGACCGGGGCTGGCCCTGCCTTATCGAAACAGGCTATACCGAAAGATAGAATCCATTTGTTTATCCGCCGGTTTTTCTCCTCGTCTTCCAGACGTCTCTGTAGTTCCTCAAGCCGTTGGGGCAGTTCGTTCTCTTCAAAGCCCTGGCGTCGGCCTGCCTCCTCGCCGTTTAACCGCTGCTGAATCTCGGCCTCGGGAATGCCTTGCTGGCGCAAGTTCTTTTCTATTTCGTCCAGTTGTCTCTGTAGTTCCTGTTCATACCACTGGCGGATATAATCTTCGTGGCAGGAAGGGTCATCATAGAGTTCGTCCCAGACTCCATAGTAGGTCGCAGACACAACTGGTTGCTTGAGCAGAACGGTACCATCTTTCCCGCTGAGCAGTATAATTCTGGTGCCATCACCATACTCTTCATCGCTTCGTTTTGACTCGGGTATCTGGATGTAACCAGCGATATCCTGCTTTCCATCTCCGTTGAGGTCAGGTGTGATATGGATGTTGCTGATACCACCGGTAGCTACGAATACTTCATAAGGCACCTCATGGGTCCAGACTTTCTCCCTAGTGCCCCCGTCTACCACATAGAGGACTCTAGCTGTAGGAGCACTGTTTCTGCCGGATGGATAGGTTTCTGACCGGACGAGGAGGTCTTCACTTGCATCGCCACAGAAGTCACCCCGCTCCACCGCGACGTCGGTTACTCTGGGGTAATCCCAGAGAACGTCACCTTCAGCGGAGACCAGCAAGAGGTCTCCGTAGTCTGAGGCCAAAATAAATTCATCGTCAGTGTTTCCCCTGACTCTGTACACATTTCCACTGGTAGATTCGGGGCCAGACTCTATCTCGATGGTCTCCAGAGTCGTACCACTGTTGAGGTCTATCACATCTAGTTCGTCGACGAAACCAGTCTTCCCCTTGGGTAAAAGAACAACGCGCTCTCCACCAATGGAGACTTCTTCTATCTGGGCGATGTTACCCAAGTCCAATGCCGGCTTTTGCCAGATGACTAATCCTGATGCGCCGTTTATCATGAACAGTCCGGACCTGCCCTCACCTATGTGAGTCGACGCAAGGACATCCTCGATGCCGTCCCCTGAGATATCATCAACCAAGAGAAGCCGGATGTTAAAAAAGTTTCTGTCCCCAGGGCTGGTGGGCTTTTGTGAGTTCTGCCGGTAATAATCATATTGTAGCGATGTTATATATGTAACGACCTCAACTTCCCACTCGGTAGTCCCGTCGCTGAGATCGATAAGGCGTACTTTGCCATCCTCTGAGCTGACCGCCGCTTTTGAATTTCCTCTGCTGCTAACGGGCAATATGTCCCAGATTGAACGGTCGACGGTAGTCCAGACCTCATTCCTGTCATTGATTACGTCGTACCTCTCGGCTACCCTCTCTCCCCAGAGCAGTTCACCGCTTTCACTGCTGAGGACATACATGTATCCGTTTTGTCCTCCTACCGCGAGGTCAGGAGAGCCATCCGCGTTAAAATCGGCGGTAACCGCTATTCTCCAGAGGTTATTGCTGGTTTCGCAAGCCCAGATTTCACTGCCGGTTCTACCGTCAATGGCATAGACCCGATAGCCGGAGGTCGCAACTACATCCTCGATATCATCACCATTAACGTCCAGGTTTTCAAGGTTGAAGGTTGGCGTCTGTAACTCAGTCCACATGAGGTTGTCGATGAAGACTTCCTGTTTTGGTATGAACTGCCAAAGCTTATCACCAGTATCACTGTCGTAGCATCGGATATTAGGGAAGTAGGTATCCCAGATAGCAATGACAATATCTTGCTGATAGTCCCCGGTCAAATCATCGAGCAGGGCGATATCCATGACAGAGTTTGGTGTCGGGATGTAGCTCAGTAAAACACCTTGCGAGATGATATAAAGCCCACGCGACGTGCCCAGAAGCACTGCTTCGTCCCCACCGTCGAGTTCCATAGTTATGATATCCGTCTCTATCTCTCCACATAGTCCCGCCTGTATGGTATCAACAGATGGCGCGAGAAGGCCTGGTATAGACGGAGTGGTTGACAGTTGCTTAGGGGAACTCGCTGCTAGGTCTAGAGAGCTTGCTCCTGTACTACCGGAGACAAAAATCCCGAGGGAAACGATAGTTACTAAAAAGACAACCGCAAAATGTGGAGATTTCTTCCCACTAACCACTATATTTCGCATTTTTCTTGCTTGGTCAACATTATAGTTAGTGTGGGTCGGGGTCGTCAAGGCTTAAGGCCTACTCCAATGGACTTGCTGTACATAAGGATGATTCTGCTCGAGGTAAGCGGATAACAGAGGGCGGTTCTGTCACATTGTACTAATTTGTGACGTCGAATAAACGTGCCTTTACCTATCCATTGACAAACCTTTTGTATCTTTAAGTCAGGGTGTCGCAGGTTCGAGACCTGCACGGCCTAGACTCGAATTTCACCCGAGAGAACAAGACTTCGGGTCATGTTCTCTTTGGAGGTTGAGATGATAGATTACGGAGTAATGGTTCAGACGGTTGAATTGAAAATAGGAATGGCAGATGCAACTGATGATGAAGTATCACAAAGCATGGCGCTTGGCTTAAACAGCATATTGAATAAAGTAAAAAACGCAATTAAGAACATGCCTGAAGGTGGGGAGTGGGAAATTATAAACCATCAATTGACTAGGATAGAACGTCACTTGATAGTGTCATTCCTTCTAGGCCGTATCAGCTAGTAAGCTCTAAGCGTGGCCCCCGTAGGCGATACCAGGTATCTCTCTAAAAAGAGTCAGCACAGGCCAGCACTAACATATGGGAATCTCAGGGATTACAGTACTCGATTGACATTACTGGCTGGCTCTTCAGAAGACGTTAACCGCTGAGGCATTGAATCTGATATTTATTTGTTGCCCTTCCTTCAAGCCCATTTTCTCAAGCGAGGGGCGAAGTAAAAGACAGGTAAATTCTGGGGGTACATCTACCCATACGTAGGCAATTGATCCACGGTCAGATATGCGTGTGATGGTACCCTGCAAAGTATTATCGGTATCGGAGTCAGGTGAATCGGTCATAATGATAATGTCTTCCGGTCGGACTGAAGCATGTCTCCTACCACGCAGATCCGTGAACACATTTATTTGCGTTCCGTCAAGGTAGAAGACACTCTGCCCATCAAGACCATCTTGCACCTCTCCATCAAAGATGTTTCTCGTCATCAGAAACCGGGCAACAGCTTCCGAATTCGGGTGGCGAAACACCTCAAGAGGAGTACCCACCTGAATAATGCTACCTCCGATCATTACTGCTATACGGTCACCCAGAGCAATCGCTTCCTCAAAATCATGCGTAACATGAATGGTGGTTAGTCCAAGACGGTTGTGCGTATCCTTGAGTTCTCGCTCAGTAATTTCCCTTGATTCAGGATCGACTGAACCTAATGGCTCATCAAGAAGAAGAAGGTCAGGTCTTATCGCAATTGCTCTGGCTAGGCATATTTTCTGACTTTCACCTCCGCTCAGTGCCCAGGGTCTTTTACTGAGCAGGTTCTGCAGATTGAGGAGCTCAACCACTTGGTCAATAGCCTTATCAATCTCTTTCTGCGATTTAAATCGCCACGTCAGCCCAAAGGATATGTTGTCACGAACCGGCATATGACGATAGAGAGCGTATTTTTGGTAGGCAAAGCCTATTCTTCTCTCGAGTACCGTGAGCGAAGTCACATTTCTACCGTTAATCCATACCTCGCCACCGCGAATACCCATTATGCCGGCAATGGACTCTAGCAGAACGGTCTTACCAGCACCCGTAGGCCCTAAAAGGACAAAATACTCCCCATCCTGAACGGTAAAGGATACATCCTTTAGATAGAATTCCTCCCGCCTTGCTGATAAGTTCTTAACCTCGAGCATTTATGTCTCCTAATGGCGTGTTCTAAATTACCTTTCAAGCTTTAAGCCTGTAGTAGTTGCTGCTTTTCCCAAGTGTATTAACTATTATATCAGTTGGGATGTGAGGCTCACAATGCTCGATTTTGGTGAAAAACTTTGTGGGAAAATGCGGGGACGTCATTTCTTAGAGAAGGTTGGCTGAAAGTCACCGGGGTAATTCAACGGAGAGGACCGAAGGCATTGTTTATAATTGCCGAAGACATGTCACCCTTGAAATGCTACAACATTCTTTATGGAAATATAACAATCTAGTACAGCGTTTAAGATATCACAAAGACTCGGATTACCCGCAAGAATGTGCTCTGCATGAATTTTTCACATCACCCTGTATAACCGTATCAAATGATAAGGTCATAGAATAGATTGCCGTCAATCGTTTACAGAGTCATACCCCCATCTAAGAAGATAGTCTGGCCCGTCATATAGTCAGATGCCGGTGAAGCCAGATAAAGGGCCAGCAAACCCACTTCGCGCACCATTCCCGTTCTTCCCATAGGTATCCTTTTGGCCAACGCTTGGATATTACTTTCTGTTACCTGACGATGTTGAACATCCGGGAAAAGACCTGGCGCAATTGAGTTAATCTGAATGTTATAAGATGTCCATTCAAGAGCCTGAGACCTGGTGAAGCCTATAATGGCTGCCTTTGCCAGAGTATATATAACCAGACCACTCCCCCCTCTACCCGCAGTAACCGATGAAATATTGATAATCTTACCCCTACGTTGCTTGAGGAAATGCTCACCTGCCGCTCTTGTGCATAGAATGGCGGCAGTCAGGTTAATATCAATTATTCTCTTTAAATCTTCGTCCGAGATTGGAATTGTTGCATCGTTCGTAAATTTTATAAGTGGTTGCCCAATTGCATCACCCAGGCAATTTACCAATACGTCCAGACGACCGAACTCATCGAGAACCTTTTCTATGAGTTGGTTTACTTCTTGGGTTTTGGTCACGTCAGCCAAAATTGGAACAACTTTACTCTCGCTGGCCGTAGCAATTTCTCTTGCTGTGTCTACTACAAATCGATTGGTAAGTGCATTTAATGCTATTTCGGCCCCCGCCTCGGCCAAAACCTCTGCAATTCCTTTGCCAATACCACGCCCGGCACCGGTAATCAAAACGACTTTCCCCGAAACATCATATTCTTTTGGAAACATTAATTTACCTCCATAGCTAACGATTTTTATCCATTCACTTTATGGTATGAATAAAGTTGTTTTGTTGCGTCTGATTGGTATCTCGTAGTTAATCCGAAGTTATTTGATTACTCCCTCATTTTTCAGGGATGCAATCTCCGGTGGACTCATGCCAAGTAGTGTTGACAGCACTTCCTCAGTATACTGGCCAAGGTCTGGGGCACCTTTCTTAATTTCTGGCGGTGTTCGTGACAGTCTGATTGGTGTATTGGACACTTTTAAGCTGCCTGGCTTCGTACCTGGGCAGGGTAAGTCGATAAACATATTCCGATGGAGCAGCTGAGGATTTTCAGTTGCCTTGGCAATATCGTTTACCGGGCCACACGGTATGCTGATAGCTTCGAACTTTTCAAGCCATTCATCGGTTGTTTTATGTTTAAGCGCCTCAATTATAATTGGCTCCAGCTCCTTAATATTCATCGCCCGGGAGTATCGGTCATGGTATTTCTCTTCAGAGAGAAGGTCGAGGCGGTCAATTATCTCAAGAAAGGCGGTCCACTGCTCAAGACCTCCAACAGAGAAGGCTATATATCCATCTTTTGTGGGGAAAGCCTGGTGAATTGCTGCAACCGGGTGTTTAGAACCTCTCCTTTGAGGTACTTCGCCCGTGGCGAAATATCGTACAAAGGCATTCTCCAGAATTGCCGCCTGGCAGTCCAACATCGAGAGGTCGAGCATCTGCCCCTGCCCACTCCGGCTTCGCTCTTCAAGGGCAGCCAGTATCCCGATGGCAAAGAAAAGACCACCGCCAATATCCCCAATAGACGCTCCTGCCCTCACCGGCTCACCGCCCTCGGCTCCGGTTATGCTCATAAGGCCTCCTACAGCCTGAACGACTATATCCAGGGCTGGTTTCTCACGGTAGGGGCCGGTCTGGCCAAACCCCGATAGAGCAGCATAAATCACCCCGGGATTGTGCTGTCTGAGCACCTCGTAACCGAGACCTAGTCTTTCCATCGTCCCCGGAGTAAAATTCTCGGCCACTACATCAACCAGTTTTACCAGCTCCAGAGCAATCTGCCTGCCTTTGTCAGTACGAAGGTCAATAACCACGCTCTTCTTCCCCCTATTTATGCTGAAGAAGTAGGTGCTTATCCCGTCAACCCGCGGTCCCTGCCTCCTGGCCCCGTCACCGAAAGGTGCCTCAATCTTGATAATATCAGCTCCCAGGTCTCCCAGTATCATAATTCCATAGGACCCGGCCAGCGCCCAGGTAAAATCCAGAACTCTGATGCCTTCTAAAGGACCCGCCATCTCGTATCCTCCTGTATCGGACTATTACTTATCCAAGCAAGTTCCCTCTTCCTGTTTGGCAGTACCGAACAGGAACCAATTCTACCACTTTGTTTATAATCTTGGAGACGGGTAGATAATGGCTTCACCAGCGTCACCTTCAACTCCTAGATGTGCTTGACGCAGATACTCTAGATTTCGTGGGGGCATCCTTCAGCCTGCGTGTGACCCTAGCGCAGTGAGAACGTCGGACGCAAAACGGGTGATTCGGAAGCCACTCTGTCCCTGTTCGTCCATGATATCGAAACCACGGCGAACGATAACAACATTCCTTGAGGGAATGACCATGGCATATTGGCCACGAGCACCGGCGGCGGCGTAAACTCCCTCAGGCAAACCCTGCTTGGGGCCGAAAAGCCAGAATTGAGCACCGTATCCACGTCCGTCTGGCATTTCAGGCTGGTTGGGTGCTGGTGTAGCAACATATTCAGACCAACCTTCAGGAAGAATCCGTTCTCCGTTCCAAACGCCATCATTAAGATAAAGAAGGCCAAATCGGGCAAAATCCCGTGCCGTGCTCCAGGCCTGACCGGACATCAGGAAGTCGCCGTTCCAGTCCATTTCAGTGGTTGTTCGGGTCATTCCAATCTTCCAGAAAAGCTCCTGAAAAGGGAACAGGTGAAAACGGGCATCGTCTCCGATGGCAGTGCGTACGGCGCGAACTGCCAGAATTGTATCTGACCCGGCATAGACCCATCGCTTACCTGGCATGCAATCAACGATATTGAGGGCAGAACGTTCAGCTGCGGCCACGCCTCCAAAATAGAGCTCTTGTTGAGGATTCCCGGCTCGTTCGGTATACAGGCCACTGCACATGTGTAACAGGTCGTTTGTTGTGATTTGTCCTCGGGGGTCCCCAGGTGTACGCCACTCGGGGAGGGGTGCCTTTTCATAGATATCAATTAGTCCCTGCTTCACAGCTGCACCAACAACCGATACGGCAAATCCCTTGGCCGCTGAATTGGTTCGATGGGGCGTGTGCATATCATAACCACGACTATCATCGTAACGCTCGCTTACGATCTTACCATCCTTAATAATAACTACTCCCCATGTAATTCCACCATAAACCTCTCGGTCAAACGCGTTCTTCACGACACGGTCCAGTGCATCAGCCTGTGTGGGGGGGAGCGTAACTTTCGCATCCTTGTCTCCCTGAGGCCAAGGCTCATCATCGGTGTTGGGAACGGTAATACCTTCCGGCAATCGGGGTAAGTACTTCACTGCATCCAGCGCGGCGCCAATGGGAAGCTGAGTTGAACCCAGACCGGGGCGCCATGCAGCGATACGCGGAGGCATGTCCGGAAGATAGGTTACCGCCACGGTCTTGTTTCTTTCGTCTATCTCAGCGGGCATTTCCGGGAAGAGGCTTTCCCATACGGGAGAAACGCCGGTAAACACATCAGCTTCAATCCTTTCTGTCGTGTGGCCCGCGGTAAAAATACCACTGCAGTAATACATGGCCTTGTAGGCCGCGGCCATAGCCCTGACGTGGCGTCTCGTGTTCATTCCGGGACGCCTTCTTGGCTCTCGCTGCTCGACCGATGGGGATTCAGACGTGTTCATACTCTCTTTGTTGCTTTCTGGCATCATGTCCTCCCGTATCACTTGTTAAGACCGTGGAATCAATAGTCCGGCCCATATTATACCATTCCCTCTTGGTGCAATCCTTTACAAAACGATACGTTAACCCATGCCATTTACCTGCGGGGAGTCAACAAAGGAATAAGCTCGCGGATATCGTCAACCTTCTCCAGGTCCCACACCAGGTCTGTCAGAGTTCTAGACTGCTCCATTCCGAGAATTGGTACCAACAGGCCCATCTCCTTGGAATGAACGTCCTCACGGTCCATGGGATAGTGGGGGAAGCCGAGTACGTGCTCAATGAAGACCTTCTTCTTTTCACCGCTTCGTAATGTCACTTCCACAAGGGCCGATTCTACCCTGGGCTCCCTCTCCTGTTCAGGGTCGTGGATCAGGGTAACGCTCTCCATTCTCTGCCCGATAGAATCAGTGGCCATCCGTTCGCGAGATTCAGCCATCTCAAAGGTTAACTCCCCGTCCTCCAGAATGACGGCCAACAGATATCTCAGGTTTAGGGCAGGCATCGCGGCATCTGAGAATGAATTTACCCTGCTCCCGGGCATCTTAATATCTACCTTTATAATATCGTTCCGATTGACCGTCTTGATTAGTGTTAACAAACCTTCCACTCCAGCTTGAAGAGGCCCACCAACCGGGTAACGCTTGTACCCGACCAGCGGTAGTTCGAATTCCTCGCCAAGTTTGTGTACTAATCTCTGCATATCCAGGTCTGATTCTGGCCCGAGGAACATGCAGCTTACCAGCCATCCTGGATTTCCCTCGAAGGGGTCTCTCACGCCTGTAAATCCGTGGTGGACGAGTAGTGCGGCATAGGCGCCGTTTCTGGCTGGCATTCCACCAAATAAGAAAGCCTTCTCCAGATGGTCAACATCACGTAGCCACTCGTAAGACCCGGATGCCTGCTGCACGCAGTACGCAAACATTTCCCCGATTTTATCCTGAGGGATTTTTAGAATCGATGCTGCCGCCGCCGCGGAGCCGAAAGTAGGTCCGACTCCGTGTGATGATAGCCCGAAGTCCTGCAGGTTACGAATACCGAGAGCTTTTGGTAGGCGGCACGAAATCTCATACCCGACAATGACTGCGCGAAGTAATTGCTCACCAGAAGCAGCCAAGGTCTCACCAATACCCATCACTGTGGCAACGATGGGTGGACCAGGTTGCACAAATGCCGAAGGACAAAAATCATTAATCTCAGCGCCATGGGCGGTCAAAGCATTGGCGAAAATCGCATCTAGCAGGGATGTCTTCATATTGGTCCCAAGCAGGTGTGCGGTGTCAGTCTGCCCACTGTTGAACAAGGCAAAATCTCGGGCAAGCTGTGCTGGTTTCAATTGTGAGCAGGCTACAATAGATGCCAGGGTATCCAGAATGTGCCGTTTGGACAGTTCCCGAATCTTATCAGGGATTGGCGCTGTTTGGCTTTCAGATATGTACTTTGACAAAGGGCCCGTAGGAGACGGCCCATTTAGTTGCTTCCAAGCAAGCTGCGGATCGCTTCGTACTTCTTCCAGAGTCTTCCTAAGGCGATTCATCCTAGTTCCTTTCCACTGAAATATTCATTTGCTCCATCGTCACCATTGTCTATTCGGTAGTCGGTATTTGTCAATATATTCGTTAGCGTTAATAACGTTTGTTGTTAAACACGTTGCATAGGTATGGATGTAATGCGCAAAATCTGGTAGCCTTTTATTTAATTTAGATAGTCATATGAAAAGTAGTTTGAAAATCAAGCCGTTAATTTATCTCTGTCTCGGGATGTTTCTTGACATGAGCGGAGTAGCTAATAAATAATTTACTGGCTGCGTATAGAGCGATTTTAGAAATTACGTTTTCAGTCAGGAGTAAGATGGAAAAAATCATTGCTGAAACCAGAGCCGGGAAAGTTTGCGGAATGAGCGAGCGGGGTGTTCTATCCTTCAAGGGTATCCCTTACGGTGCCCCGACCAGTGGTAATCGTCGTTTCCTGCCTCCTGTACCGCCGGAGCCGTGGACCGGTGTGCGTGACGCCCTTGAATTCGGTCCGAGTTGTCCACAGCGGAGACGGCCTACCGAAGACCCGACTCTCGGCAATGCTCGGGCCTTGGCCCATGGTGAAGATTGCCTGGTGCTGAATGTATGGACGCCGGGCGTCAAGGGCGGTAAAAAACGTCCGGTGATGGTGTGGTTGCATGGTGGTGGCTTTGCGTCTGGTTCGGGCTCGTCTGCAATATACAACGGTGCGAATCTCGTTAAGCGTGGTGATGTAGTGGTACTTACCATTAATCACCGCCTGAACGTCTTCGGATTTCTGCACCTTGTGGATATCGCTGGTGAGAAATACGCCGGCTCGGGAATGGCAGGCATGCTGGATATAGTGCTGGCCCTACAATGGGTCCAAGATAATATAGAGGAGTTCGGCGGTGACCCAGACAATGTAACTATCTTCGGCGAATCAGGTGGTGGCAGAAAAGTAAGCCTGTTATTGACCATGCCTTCGGCTAAAGGGTTGTTCCACAAAGGTGTTATCCAGAGCAGCCCGGCTTTACGCGGTATGGCGAGTACCACCGCTACAGAGGTAGCGGAGCGTTTGTTGGAAAAACTGGAAATCAAGAAAAATGAAATAGAAAAACTACAAAACCTACCATTCCAGCAGCTGCTCGAAGCGGTAATGTCAATGCCACTTCGTACTCAGGTCCGTCGCGAGGCTATAGTGGCGGGTAGTATAATGAGTTTCACGCCGGTTGTAGATGGCCGTTACCTGCCAGCAAATCCATTTATTCCGCAAGCATCGCCTTACCTGAATGACGTACCCATCATCATAGGCACCAATAGGGATGAAATAGCATTAATGGTAGCAGGAGACCCGAGACGTCGTCGGCTTACAGAAGAGGAACTGGCCGAGCGATTAACAGCGAGGCTTGGTGATAAGTACGAGAGCATATTAAATGCATACCGGAAAAATCGTCCCGATGCCACGCCGTGGGACCTTTTCATCGGCATTCTGAGCGAAGACCGGCGATTGGGTTGTATCAGGTTAGTTGAAAGTAAGATGGCAGCCGGGAAAGCCCCTGTATTCATGTACCTGTTCACCTGGGAGTCCGATTATAAAGGTTATCTTTTCAAAGCCAGCCATGCCCTTGAAATTCCATTTGTTTTCGATACTACAGAAAGTATGCCGTTAACAGGGGAGCGGCCTGATAAGCCTCAACTGGTCGATTCTGTGGGCGGTGCATGGCTTGCCTTTGCCCACACCAATAATCCCAGTCATCCGGGAATCCCGGAATGGGAGCCGTATACTCTGGAGAAACGGGCAACCATGATACTGGATGTGCCGTGCCGTTTGGAATATGACCCAGCTCGTGACGAGCTCGATGCCTGGAAAGGTATGGATATCATCCCGTAGTTCCTTGTTTCATGCTGCGTATCGGACTCACCGATGTATAACGCCCCTCTCATTCGGGCATGATTGTATTACAATCATGCCCACTCACCCACCAAGCATACGGTGAAATATCTATTTAGCAAAAGATGTAAAGTTACCTCGTAATACTTCGGTTGTTGTGCAAGAGGATATAATCTATACTGGTCAGCAGAAACCGAGCGGCTGAGAGAAACGTTGAAAGAGCATCTTAACCAGATGGGTGTCCCATATAGTAAAAAGGAGAGTTCAAATGAGTGAAGCGTCCCGTATTGAAGCCATCGAAGCTAAACTAAAAACGCTGGAGCATGAGCTGGGAATTCAGAAGGATATAGAAGAAGTCCGTCGACTCCATTATATATACATGTACTACAACAGTAACCGCATGGCCAAGCAGTTGATCGATCTGGTCGCCGAAGATGCGGAGTCCATCGAGATAGCCGGGCGCGGGGTATATTACGGTAAGGAGGGCTTTCGCAAGAACTTCTCCAACCCGGGTGAAGATGTGAAGGATAGGGGCTGGTCTTTCGGAAATGTCCTCTTTCAGCTAGGCGGGATGGATGTGATAACCGTAGCCGAAGACAGGAAGACCGCCAAAGGTCGTTTCGCTGTTCTCACCCCGGTCATAACTGGCTTTCCGGACAATCAGCGCGTCAGTCTAAACGCAGGGGTGTATGAGCAGGAGTTCGTCAGGGAAGATGGTTTCTGGAAGATCGGCAAATTCAAGTATGTTCATTACTTCATGGTTCAGTTTGAGGATCTACAAGTAATACCGGGCTACTCGCGCTGGCCTGACAAGGATAATCCACCTGACGCACCCACCACCTGGTACCATCCTTTTCCCGAGGCAGGGGTCATGCCATTTCACTTTCCCAATCCTGTCACTGGAGAAATGCCCCCGGAGATTGTTGACCCCACGCATTACTGGCTCGGCAACTGGCCAGGTGAGTTCGGACAGAGGGGACGCAAAAACGATGCCTCCAAAGAATAGACAAATCTAAAACTGCTACTTAGTGAAGATTGCCATGACAAGAAACGGGAGGTCTGAACATGTCTAGAATAGTGCGAGTTGAGCTAACACCCTTATTTGTTCCCTTTCATAAGCATGTACAGGAATCCATGAAGAGCACCGAAGGTGGACTGGGGATGGCCATTGGCGCCGAAGAGGAATGGCTTGGTGGTGACTTTGTTATCTGTCGGCTGACCAGCGACGATGGAAAATGCGGCGTTGGCGAAGCCTTTGTCTGGCTGCCTGAGACAGGTGTTTCCCCGGAGCAACTGGTTGATATCATCGAAAAGTCACTGAGCCGTTATGTTATTGGTGAGAGCCCTTTTAATGTAGAGGCCATACGACACCGCATGGATATTAATGTCAACCGCAGTGACGTGGCCAAGGGCCTGATAGATATGGCCTGCTACGATCTTATGGGCCAGATAACCGGCCAACCAGCCCATGATTTCTTCGGTGGAAAGTGTGTAGATGAGGTCCCGCTGGCTGCACTCATTGCGCTTTCGGATGTTGAAACCATGATCGATCTCTGCCGGACATTTTATGAGCGGGGTATACGGACTTTTCGCCTTAAGCTTGGGAGAAGCATTCAAAGTGATGTTGAGATTGTCGCCGGCATACGTGATGCTTTAGGTCCTGAGGTCCGTTTGAGGGTTGATTACAACCAGGCCTATAAGCAGCCGCCCGAAGCGGTCCGCGCTATCAAGGCTATTGAACCATACGAAATTGACTTTGCCGAACAGCCAGTAGCCGCTTCAAATTACAACGGAATGGCCTACGTTCAGCAAAGAGTCAGTGTACCGGTCATGGCCCATGAAGGCTGCTTTTCACTTCAGGATATTGCCTCCCTGGTAAAAATGGGTGGAATAAACATTGTCGGCCTTAATTCCGAACGTCCCGGAGGTGTAACCAATATGCTGCGGGCCATTGCCTATGCTGAAATGGAAGGCTTGGGAGCAGTTCTACACAATCAATGTCTGGGGATCGCTTCGGCCATGCATATTCATGTCGCGGCGGCCAAATACCATGCATTGGGCCACGCCATTGAGCTTTTTGGTCATCTCATGATGGAGGATGACCTGATTAAAGAACGTCTGAATTACAGCAATGGCACGGCCAAAGTTCCAACCGGCCCGGGATGGGGGGTTGAGCTTGATGAAGTTGCTTTAAGAAAATACGCAACAGGACCAACTGCCATTATTGAATAAATCCAGCAAATCCTGTTAAAAGATGGTACAATAATGTCCGGACATGCCGAGACTATGCTGGGTGCCCACGACAATCACATGTACAAAGAAACACATATAATGACGTCCGTTCAGTGAAGTAAAATAGCAGTTTATTACTAGACTACGTCTAGATCGCAAGGCTGGACTCGACTACAAAAATTCTGCTTGTCGTTACACCAGCTCTGAATAAGGGTGTTCGAACCTTTTCTCGTCATTGCTTTTCAAGTTATTCTGATAGATTAACTTTCTGAATATGTTTTTCTCTATTTTTCTTCCCACATGCTCGATTGAAGAAAAGTCGCCAGATTAACGTCCTGATTGGTGATTTTGAGTTTACGTCGGATTTTCTCGCGGTGGCGGTTAACGGTAGCCTCAGATACTCCCCGCATTTCAGCGATTTCTTTGGTACGCATTCCATTACGTATCATGTTGCAGATGGCGATTTCGGTCGGTGTCATTGAATGGTAGGAGGAAGACAGTTCACTGATAAACGGCGATGTGATTTCTTCAAGGTTGGTCTGGAGCATCTCCACATATTTTATCTGGACGGGAGTCAGTTGCAAGGAGAGGGCGTGCAGTATCGGCATCAGGATTTTATCGACGTTCATTTTTATATCCTGATGGATTTCCTGTTTTTCCTGCTCGATCCGGGCCAGGACTGTATGCAGAGCGATGTTTGATTCTTTCAGTGCTTCACGCTCTAAGGTTAATTGCTGGTTGGTCTCCTGCAGTTCCAGGTCTACCGATATCCGTGTAGCGATGGTGCCAATCTGCTCGGCTATTGCGTCCAATAGAGCACGTTCCTCTTTCAGAAAGGGCCCCTCATCAGCTGGAGGACATTCCTCCAGATAAAAAATGCTGACCTCACCGACCGGCTCATGGTACATGTAGATTCGCGATGACTGCCACCAGTTGGTCACCTGGAATCCATTACTTGTATAGGTTACTCCCTTGAATAGTATCCGGGCACAGGTGAGCTCAGGGTACTGCCATGAATGAGGCAAGAAACCCACAAGCTCCTGTAGAAGACCGTCCAGAGAGTATAGATTCCGCTCGGCCAACTGGGAAATCCCATAAAGGCAATTCAATTCCTTGATACGTTCCCGTAACGCAAACTCTACCTTACCAGGGTCAGTTTCAGTTGGGAAGGGAATTCGCCACAAGAGAGCCAGGTCTTTCGGGGGAAACGGCGGGTGCCGATTGTTTTCTGGAGATAGATGGACTTCATTATTATCCATTAGATTCATCCCTCGGGGGGAAATTAATGTACTGCCTATATACTATAGGTATTATATGGGTATATATTCCATATTCACAACAATGATATTATCACGTATCTTAAATATTATCAAGTGATTCAAGTTTTGAGGAGGTTAATATGCCATCCCAAACACTCGAACAAATCCTGGAAGGGCGTCGCAGTCAACCTAATCAACTTATTGAAGTACTTCAGGACATACAGGCAAACTACGGTTACATTTCTGAGGAGGCTATGCAAGTGGTCTCTAAAGGTCTCGGAGTACCGGTTATGGAGGTTTACCGCGTGGCTTCCTTTTACACAGCCTTTAGACTAAAACCGTCCGGCAAGAATGTACTTACCATGTGTATGGGAACCGCCTGTCATGTGCGGGGTGCCCGTCTTCTTCTGGACCAGGCCACCGGTCAACTAGGTGTTAAACCGCGTGAGGTAACCCCCGACGGTCTCTTCTCTATCGACCACGTAAACTGCCTTGGTGCTTGCGCATTAGGCCCGATTGTTACGGAGAATGGGACCTACCATCATCATATGACGCCCGGTAAATTACGCAAACTGATTGGGACTCTTAGCCACCAGGCAGTGGAGGGCAAGTAAGATGCCCAGACTAAATAGCTTCCGCGAACTGGAACACCTGCGTGAGTTGCTCCGGGAGCAGCGCCAAGGTATAACCACCACAGTCATGGTGTGCGGCGGGACTGGCTGTCAGGCTTCCCGCTCCCAAGACGTCATTGATGCTGTCAGGGATGAACTATCAACGCAGGGACTGGACCAGAGTGTGCGTCTGTGCGTCACCGGATGTCACGGTTTTTGTGAGCAGGGTCCTGTCATGATAATAGAACCGGGCAATGTATTCTACTGCCACGTTTCACCGGCGGATGCCTTCGAGATTGTCTCTCAGACGGTGATGAAGGGTGAGGTAATCGAAAGGCTACTTTACACTGACCCGGTTTCGGGAGAAATATTTCAGACGGAGGCGGAGATTCCTTTTTACCGCTCGCAAGACCGTCAACTACTATCTAAAAACCGCATGATTGACCCCTGCTCAATAGAGGATTACATAGTGGCTGGTGGGTATTCGGCTTTAACCAAGGTGCTGTATGGTGTAGCCCCTGATAACATCATAAAAGAGATTGAATTATCAGGTTTGCGGGGGCGTGGCGGTGGCGGCTTCCCGACCGGGCGTAAGTGGAAAGAGTGCCGGGAGGCACCCGGTGACGAGAAGTACGTGATATGTAATGCGGACGAGGGAGATCCCGGTGCTTATATGGACCGTTGTGTGCTGGAGGGCAATCCGCATCTGGTTCTGGAAGGCATGATGATTGGTGCCTGGGCTATTGGTGCGCGAAAGGGATATGTCTACGTCCGCAATGAATACCCGCTGGCAGTCAAGCATTCACGAATCGCAGTTGAGCAGGCCCGCGAGCTCGGCCTGCTGGGCAAAAATATCCTGGGGTCGTCCTTCTCATTTGACGTCGACATCGCCCGGGGGGGAGGGGCTTTTGTCTGCGGCGAATCAACAGCCCTGATGGTCTCACTGGAAGGAAAAGTCGGTGAGCCCCGACCCAAGGATGTTCATACTGTGATAGATGGTCTTTATCACAAACCCACGACTCTTAATAACGTTGAGACGTGGGCTAATGTTCCATCCATTATCCTGAACGGTGCATCCTGGTTTGCCTCAAAGGGGACAGAGGGGAGCAAGGGCACCAAGATTCTGGCTCTCACCGGCCGAATCAAGAATACCGGTCTGGTTGAAGTGGCCATGGGCACGCCCATCAGTACGGTGGTATTTGACATCGGCGGCGGTGCGATTGACGGCAATATGATTAAGGCAGTCCAGACTGGAGGTCCATCAGGTGGATGCCTGCCACTGGACAAGTTCGACCTGCCAGTCGATTTCGACGTGCTCTCCGAGGCCGGCTCCATGGTCGGTTCGGGCGGCATGGTGGTGATGGACGAAAGCTCATGCATGGTAGATGTGGCCAAATACTTCCTGACCTTCCTTCAGGATGAATCGTGCGGTAAGTGCCTGCCCTGTCGGGTAGGTATTGACCGTATGCTTGAGATAATCACAGATATCACCGAAGGTCGTGGGAGGCTGGAGCAGATAGACCTCCTTGAGGAGTTGGCTGAGACCGTTTCACTTACCGCCCTGTGTGGTCTCGGCAAGACAGCGCCTAATCCGGTGCTTTCCACTCTACGCTATTTTCGCTCCGAATACGAAGCACATATCAACGAGAAAAAATGTCCGGCAGGGGTCTGCAAGGCTCTGATTACCTACTGGATTGACCCGGATTTATGTACTGGTTGCGGAGTTTGTGTCCAGGGGTGCGTGCACCAGGCTATCACCGGCGGGAAAAAACAGCCGCATGTGATTGACACCCAGCTCTGTCAGAAGTGCGGGATATGCCGGAGTGAATGCAAGTTTGACGCAATTCTAATCACCTGAGAAAACGAGGTATTAAGATGTTGCAGCATGTTAATGTTAATATAGATGGAGCCAATATTCGAGCTGTCAGAGGAACCAGCGTTCTGGACGCTGCGATAGAATATGGCATCTGCATTCCCCATCTGTGTCATGTCCCATATCTGCCCGACATCGGCGCATGCCGTTTGTGCATTGTTGAACACGTGGTCAACGGGCGTTCCAATGTCACTACGTCCTGCACCCTGAACGTGGAGGAGGGGATGGTAATCTTGACGAATACGGACAAAATCCGGCAACTACGCCGCAACTTGGCCGAGTTGCTGGTTGCCCAGGCCCCCAACTCACGCGCCATTCAGGATATCGCTCTTCGTTGCGGAGTCAAAGAGGTCAGGTATCCGTTTCGAAACGAGGACTGTGTCTTATGCGGACGCTGTGTGCGGGTCTGCACCGAGGTCTGGAGAGCCCGGGCGATTGGCTTTGTCGGACGCGGCAAAGAGCGCCACGTGGACTATCCTTTCGGTATCCGCCCCGAGTTCTGCAAGCAATGCGGTAACTGCGTCCAGGTTTGCCCAATGACTATACCTCCCTGTGACGGTCCCATGAAACCCGGCGAGGAGTACCTCTGTGGTAAGTGCGAATCGCAGCTTATGCTTGCTGACGAGACGCCTGACCATTGCGTTTGGTGTAAACTGGGTGAAGGTTTCACCTGCGGCCGCTATGTACAATAGTTATTCCTGCCTGCGGTCTTCTTTATATCAAATTCGGATTGTGTAGACTTAGCCGTTGACAATCTGCCGCACTTATATATACTGAGACTATTGAAGTTTGCAGGAATCGTTTGATTATGGCTAGCTGGAAAGACAAGCTTAATGGGGACCCGGTGGCGTGGCTGCTGGAACCCGACGAGTCCCAGCCAGCCATCCGCTATTATACGCTGCGTGATATCCTCGGCCGGGATGAGAACGATAAGGAAGTTATAGCCGCGAAAGCGGACATCATGGCAAGCGGCCCTGTGCCGGTAATCCTGGCGGCACAGCAGCCGGAGGGATATTGGGACAAGCCAGGAGACAGTTCTGGACCCAAATACCGCGGGACGGAATGGTCTCTCGCTTTCATGGCGCAGCTTGGTGCGGACGGAGCTGACTCGCGTGTTCGCGCCGGCTGCGAAATTCTGCTCTCCCAGTGCATAGCCAGCAATGGTGGTCTGTCGTGGAACGGCACGCCTTCTGGTTTCGAACAATGCATGGCGGGCATTATGGGGGCGGCTTTGATAGACTTCGGCTGGCTTAACGACCAACGCTTGCAGACAGCAATGGAATGGCTGGCTCAGACTATTACCGGAGAAGGAGTAGCTGACGCTTCGAACCGTGATACAAACAGGCGTTACTATAAGTCCAAGAATTCGGCTCCTTTATTCGTCTGTTCAATGAATGGTCATTTGCCATGCGCCTGGGGAGCAGTCAATGCAATGATTGCCTTGAGCAAGGTACCACCTGCGCGGCGGACCAGAAACATGCAGGCGGCTATCAAACTGGGCGTGGACTTTCTATTGAGCCATGACCCGGCAGTTGCCGATTATCCTTTCGGCATGGGAAATAAGCCAAGCTCAAGCTGGTTTAAATTCGGCTATCCAATCGGCTATATCACAGATGTACTTCAGAACCTGGAGGTCATGGCAGCGTTTGGCCAAGCCGAGAATCCCAAGTTAGCCAACGCGTTAGATCTGGTCATCAGCAAGCAAGACCAACAAGGGCGCTGGCTACTGGAACATACCTACAATGGCAAAACATGGGTAGACATAGAAAAGAAAGGGCAACCCAGCATGTGGGTCACCTTAAGAGCTTTACGCGTCTTAAAAGCGGCTTATCCTGAGAAAGGATAATTTCCCTGCAGATTTTAGGACAGTTATCAGATTTGCTGTTCTTATTTTTGACTTACTCTCACATCTCCCACGGGCACAAGGGTCTCGCCGGGCAAGGCTGGCGTAATGGGCATATTTACAATTGCCCTGACATGGCACTCATCTCGCTGGCACTCGCCCTCCGGTTCAAGGTCAACTCGATCTGGCTGTCACTGGGCGGAGTGGCGCCGGGAATTACATACAGGGTTATTATAGGATGACCAATCACCGTATTAGTCTTCGTAACATCTGAACGTACGTCCGCCCCGTGCTTGTTAACCTTCTCAAAAGAGGCTTTCTTTTTGTCTTTCTTACTTCTTTATCACCCCCAAAGAGGGGAACGATTATTTAGCTATTATGCACGTAATCGTCAAGAGGGATTGCTATTAGATTCAGAAGCAGATTTGGCTAGGCTCCGGACAAGCCTGGTAAATACATCCACTCGTTGA
>Ga0209427_10002789_pt1 | contig 20521 bp, 16 predicted proteins | sample DeeMarSWOR136_30_FD_187465 | JGI IMG/M metagenome (GOLD analysis project Ga0209427, IMG submission 187465) | Marine sediment microbial communities from White Oak River estuary, North Carolina - WOR-1-36_30 (SPAdes) (version 2) | ecosystem: Environmental > Aquatic > Marine > Intertidal zone >...
CGCCGCTCGACTAGCCACACCCGTGATCATTTTGTTGCTTATCTCATTTGATTCAAAGCCGAATTTTATTAAACGATTTTTTGCTTCAGCAAAAACAGCGACCATTCTTTCTTGGGCTTCCATGAGGTATTCCTCCTTGCCTCCTCTGACGACATGGATCAATCCCATCTCGAAACGGGAACCCCTCAGCATGGTTCCCACGTAATCCACCATACGCATCGAGTTCGCTGAGCCATCCAGGGCAAACAGGGCTGCTCCAGGCTGGGGATTCCTTCCAACCGCTACGAGGGTAGTAAAATTGACTTTTTCAAGGAGTTTCGTTGATATGCTCCCTAGACCAAGGCCCCTTAATTTGCTCATTCCTTTTCTTCCCATAACCACCGCACTGTACCCTCGTCTAGCTTCTTCGATGATATCCCGGGCAAAACCCTTCTCCCTTTCATGTAGTTTTACTTCTATACGCTCTTTTGAAAATTCGGCCCTCCAAAGGATTTTCTTTGCTCTCTCCATATATTCCTGAAGGTTTTTCCTCTGTCCAACTTCCCAGGCCTTGGCTTCTTTAATTCTCCACGCAGCCGAACCCCCTTTTTCCAGATCCCAGTAGTACTCGGGTATCTTTCCGTAGACTGTAAAAAGAACCACATTCATGTCTTCAAAAGAAGGTGTTTTGCTGACATATCGGACCGCTGCCAAGGCACCTTCAGATCCGTCTACGGCCACCAGTATCTTTCGTGAAGTTTGTTTTATCATTATCAGATCTCCCTTTTTGTTTCGCTTTTTCTAAGAAAAATCTAAAAATACCCCGCACTTGAAGGGAGCAACGGCTGTGCCAAAAGAAAGCTTTTTGTCTGATTCTTTCAACGGCCTGTAAACACTGGAAAATGTGCTGCAAAAAAGATCCGCCTATATCTGAAAAGAAGAATCTCTTGTCGAGGATTTTTACAGATTGTAAAAAGGCGCACTATTTCATGTCACCATAATAAATCTCTCGCATGCAAATGCATGCGAGAGATTCGAGAATTCTTGTCTCCCGACTAACTCCTCCCACAGATTTCAGCGTTTAGTTCGCCACTCGACGAGTCACCTCCTCTTTTCTGTCAGCTCGCAGTATCGCCAGTGCTTGGTGGGCTGCATTTATCAGTGGGTGCACTGTCGGTGCGGAGGTGAGCATGGGGTGTGTCGCGATTTGCATCATATCCAGCTCGCGCACACTTACCTTTTTCTGAATGGCTAGGGCTACCGTATTGACCAACTCACCCACAGATGAACCTCCGGACATCTGGCCCCCAAGGATGATACCTGACCTGTCAGCGAAGACCAGCTTCACTTTGAGTTCCTCTGACCCAGGTAGTGTTCCCGGATGACGATCTGGGGCAACAGTCGTAGCTGAAACACAGCGGAAGCCCTCTTTTTCACAAGTCCGGCGCGTCATTCCGGTGCTGGCAAAGGAGATCCCACCAATTTTTGTGGAAAAGGCTGCAATGGTCCCTTGAATCTGGTGCAGCACACGGATGCCGTAGAGATTCGTACCCGCATTCCGGGCTTCTGCTGTCGCGGTTGACGCGAGCCATACAGGAACAGCTCTTCTTGTAAAAAAGTCTCTCTTTAGTGCGCAGTCGCCCACAGCAAAGACCTCTTCGACCTCGGTTCTCATATATTCGTCCACCCAGATGGAGCCGTTATCCACAATACGTAAGCCGGCTTTCTCTGCAAGCTCACTGCAAGGTTTCGCCCCAATGCTTACCAAAACCATATCGGCAGGAATCTTCTCACCACTCTCAAGGGTTACTGACTCCACACACTCGCTGCCCTCAATGGACACGACGCGGCTATCGGTGTGTACTTTGATATCCTTATCCAGTAAAAGCCTCGAAACGTCGTCACAGAATTCGTCATCAAATGCCGTATACAGGAGCTTCGGCATAACTTCGATGAGGTGAATTTCTTTTCCAGAAATCTGGGATAACTCATCAGCAAACTCCGCTCCGATGAACCCTCCCCCAATGATGACCACATTCTTTGCTTTGAGTGCCTGATCCCTAAAAGCAGTCATTGCGGACATGCTTTTTCTTATTGTGAAAACTCCCTTTTTATCAACGCCTGGGATTGGCGGCAGGACCGCATGTGTTCCAGTTGCGAGAACAAGTCTTTCATAAGAAAAAAGCTCACCGGATTCCAATTTGACAGTGCGAGCCCTCGTATCAATGGAGAGCACCTTTTCCACGATAATGACTATTCCTGCCTTCTCAAGAGGTTGGTTGCCCATTTTGTTTTGTTCAGGATCGGTCATGGTGTGGATCATGTACGGGATGGCACAGGGAATGACGCTATCTGCAATATCTTTTATGATGCATACCGACTTTTCTGGATAGACGCTTTTGGCTGTTAACGCGGTTATAATTCCCGCAGGTCCGCCACCGATTATAATTACATCATATTCCATAATAATTTCCCTTCGTTTTCTCCCAATGACTCATGGTAGATATTGTTAGAAATAGAGCTCTATTTCTTGTTTAATGAACCTGAATTTTAATGCGCTTTTTCTTGGCTTCCTCCCCCTTCGGGACAGTTATTTTCAAGATTCCTTTGTCGAAAGTAGCCTCGATCTTGTCATCTTGCACCTGGGTGGGTAGTTGGACTACACGCTGGAAAGCACCGTAGTATCGCTCGGTGCGATAATAAAGCTCGCCTTTTCCTTCCTCTTCCCTCTTCTTCTCACCTTTGAGGGTGAGCCGATCTGCGGAGATAGTGACGTTAATATCTTTCAGTTCCACTCCAGGTAACTCCGCCTCTATGATGAAGTCTTTTTCCGTTTCTGAAATATCCATTGAAGGTGTCCATTCTTCTGCACACCTTTTGGCGAAAGGTGTCTCATCAAATAATTCATTCCAAAGCCTCTCCACTTCTTTGCGTACTGACCTCAGTTCTCTTAGGGGTCTCCATGGTACTATTTCCATGTTTATCACCTCCTGTTTTGCTTAACATTCTTTCCCTACGCTGCAACGCCTAAGGAACTCACTAAATGGGAGCCGTACTTTTCGGACGGCACTAGATTACAGCAACCCACATGCCAAAAATCTGGATCGTTGAGGAAATGGATTAACTATTTGAAAACCATAGTGATTCCTTTAATCCAAAAACTCATACTTCCATGATCTTGGGCCCTTTTTCTTTGAGGCAGCTGGGTCTTCTTTTACAAAATGAAAAAAAAACTGACACTATCGATCTTTAAAGCAGAGCCGTTTATTTTTCCTCCCCCATAACTTCCTTCAATATTTTTAGTGGGTTGCCGGTAATTTCTCCTGCACTCCATTTTGGCACATCGATTGCTAATTGAAATAATGAAGCCGGCTTGGCTGTGAGTGTACCTTATAATACATGCCAAAGGAGGGGCACCTATGATTGCTGCCATTGTTTTTACCGGAGGAGGCCCTGCCCTCTTCCTAACCTCATATGATTCCCTCCAGAACCCAGGCTTTACAGAAAAGCTTGCGGATAGAGGTATTCACAAGTTTATAGCTTACGAAGTGGATATTGGGGGGGTAGAGGAAAAGTACGCGGAGCATTTTGAAGGCGTGATCAAGGATCTAAAAGAGACAGAAGATGTGAGATGCTTAGACTATAATGGATTTAATGTGTTCCATAGTTTTTCTTTCAAAGAATTGCGGATCCCCATTTATCATGAACTATGATTAACCATTGAAGAATGGTTTTTCTTTCGAGAATCCATAAATATGCGCTGGAGGTGTTGATTAGGGTCAGCCGCTTGTTCCGTAGTGCTTCAGGGCACCACCCAAACCGCTTGATCTTTCGCCATCTGTATCACTTTATTGCTGACACGGCCCATTAGAAACTCATAGACCGTAGATAACCCCCTTCGGCCAACGACAATAGTACCATAGCCTCCTGCCCTAGCCTCTTCCACGATGGCACCCGCCCGGCTGCTAGCACCTTCGATCAGTTTGGTGGTTATTCGCTTTGGGCCGAAACCCGAATCTATCAGCCTCATCCTCGCTTTCTCAAATACGGGTTTCATATTCAACCTTACCTCTTCTAACCAATCCTTCTTATGGGTGAGATTAATGACGGGCTCAAACCTGCTTTCGAAAATACTAAAACCTCTTATGGCATGAAAGAGCGTCACGTCAATTTTCGATTTATTCATCATCGTTCCCACATACTCAACCGCTTGCATGGCACCTTTTGATTCATCCAATGCCAAAAGGATTCTCGATGGATTCGGCCTTCCCCCCACTATAATAATGGGGATATTAATAAGCCTCTCAATGACTTTGCTGGCGACGCTGCCGAGCACGAACGTGTTAATCTTATTTAGCCCATCGCGTCCCACGATGACGGCCCTGTAACCATGACGCGATTCTTTGATTATGTCTCTGGCAATCCCCTCTTCTCTTTCATGAATTTCAATGTCTATCGCTTCGTCCGGGATATCTGCATCAATAAGGATATCGCGCGCTTCGCTCATGAACCTATCTAATGAATCCTTTAATGCGATCTCACATGCAAAGATTGTTGCAGTGGCTTTGGGAATTCGTGGTTTTTCTCCTAAATCGTAGAAGAATTCGGGTAGACTGCTCAAGACATGGTATAAGACCACTTTTGTGGGTTGCGAAAGAAACGTTTTACTCACATAGCGGACCGCTTCCAGGGATTGATTGGATCCGTCCACGGCCACCAGGATTTTCTTATCACTGGTATGCATTATCTTGACAACGCCTCTCCTTAAAGGCCCCCGCCTGTCCATACAGCCGGGGGCCTTTCACTCCCTTTTACCTGAGACTTGCAATCTTTTCAGGATTGCGAAACGACTAAGCTGCTTTTATGGTCGGAATCGTTTGTGGTGTTTCATAAATCTCTCTTTTGTTTTCACGATGATCCACCATGTAAAGCAGGGTAGCCTTCTCCCTTAGCTCCTCTTTGAGCTGGGGCAATTTGGCTCGGTCTATGTTATACATACGAATGTAGACTTCTCGATAGCCGGATGGCATCAAATCATAAGAACTCAGGATGCTCGCCATGCGGCCCCCATACTTTCGGATAATATCGGCCACATTTTTAACGGAGCCAGGGCGATCCTCCACCTTTAGGGCGAATGAGATTCCTCTTTTACTAAGACCGGTTAATGACACGAGGGCTCTGAATATGTCTGTCTGGGTGATCGTCCCCACTATCTTCCCCTTCTGGTCCACAACGGGCGCCCCAGATATCTTGTTGCTCAAAAGGATTTCGGCTGTCTCCTCCACGGTGTAATCAGAAGGCACTGTGATAGGGGTTTTCGTCATGATGTGCTTTACCTTCATCTCTGAAAGCAAGTAAAGCAGCTCATGGAGCTCTAGTGTGGTGGCATCAGATGCGGATGCCCTTTTCAGATCCCGGTCCGTGATGATTCCCACCAGCTTACCCCTTTGCACCACAGGAAGCATTCGGATATCATTCTCTTTGAGAAGCCTTATGGCGTCCTGCATGGAATCGCTCACATCAACGGTGATAACCTTTTTACTCATCCAATTTTTGACTAACATGGTTAATTCCTCCCTTGTCGGTTTTGCTCTGAATTTACAGAAACCGTTACGCTGATAGCTGGGAAGCGTTCTTCCCTGTAAAGACCAAATGCGTTCGTACGCCTTTCAAGAAATGAAGGTTGCTCAGGAATACACCTCGGCCAAATGGGATAATGTGCTTCAAAGAATTCGTATGGATGAAAATCCTGGCACAATGACCACAATATTTCTTTAGGATGTTGAGCAATTGGTGCGCTGAGCTACCGTCGAATTCGCCTAACAACTTCAAATGCAGGTCGATACCATTTTGATAAACGAGTATCCTTAAATTTGATGCCATGGTTTGCTTTCCAACTTGCTAAGAGATTTTATGCTTCTCAAGAAAGCAACCCCTATGCCAAGGGAAAAACAAGCCGGGCATGTAATCTAACGCCCTGAATATAATAGGATTGTTTGGATGGCCAGATTGGGGCACCATAACGAATTGGACAGTGAACTTGTCGGGTTTTTTTACAAATTGTAAAGGGTGGGCTGAAAAGATCAAACTCTGGGTCTATTATTTTAGAAAAAGTATCCCGTTTCCACATATAAGGCCCAAGGGGTTACCCTGTGTGGTCTATCCTTTTTACACATTGTGAAGATTTCTGACACCTTCTGATTTAGGCATTTCAGCGAGGATTGTATAACTATGTAGGATTTAAACTATTTTCATGGCCTGGCAATGTGGCATGGGCATTGCTCTACTTATGAATAAGAACTGCTCTTGGGTATCTGTTCTTGGGAGAAATCATGAAGTCCCCCTATCAATTAATGTGCCAGATAATAACAAGTCAGGAGGAGATGCCATGTACTTCATGAATATTTGTACCTGGGACCCAAAGGATGAAACGGAGATAAGGGAGAGAAGAGAGAGATGGAAATGGCCGGATGAGGTAAATGTTGTTTTTGAGTTTGTCGATCTACAAGGCGGCAGGGTGATCAATGTCTTAGATACAGACGCAAAAGGTTTGATTGCATCCCGGTCAGCATGGTTGGACATGGTAAAGTTTGAGACTTTTCCCGTATATCCGATCGGTACCAGCAAGGCGTTATTGAAGAAATAATGCTCAGAATAGAGCGGGATCATAGGCGCAATACTCAAATCAAAGGGGTTTGATGATGAAAGACCAGGGCCTCATGAAAATACTAGTGGCAGTGGATGGGTCAGATAACGCCCTAAAGGCTATCAATTATTTAAGCAGGTTATCTTCTTTCAAGAAGATGGAGCTTGTGTTGTTCACTGTATATACTAGGATGCCGGAATACTACTGGGATATGGAACTCCAATTTGATGCTGAACAACGAATGCTTCAGGAAATAAAGGCCTTCGAAACTAAACAAAAAGAAATGCTCAACGAGTTTATGCAGAAGGCAAGAAGCATTCTTATGGACAGCGGATTCCCTGAGAGGGGTTTAAGGATCAAAATGCACGAGAGACAAATCGGTATTGCTCGAGATATCCTTAAGGAAGCCAAGAGGGGATATGAAGCCGTCGTGGCAGGAAGAAAGGGCATGAGCAAATTGGAAGGGCTAGTCTTAGGGAGCATATCAACAAAACTCCTTGAGGCCCTCGACTTCGTCCCCCTCATACTTGTAGGTGAAAATCCGCACCCGGATAAAGTGCTCCTGGCTTTTGACGGCTCACAGGCTGCCATGCGCGCCGTTGACTGCGTGGGATCGTTTTTAGGTGGCTCCGGCTCAGAGATAGCATTGACTCACGCGATCAGGTCAGAGAACGAAAAGTACATAGAGGAAGATAAAAAAGAAATGAGAGCAGCATTTGATAAGTCGAAAAGCCATCTAATAAAAGAAGGCTTTGAATCATCTCAGTTAAAGATAAAAATGATTACTGGAGCGGCGAGTCGTGCGGATGCCCTTGTCCAAGAGGCTAATGAGGAAGGTTATGGGACCATTGTCGTCGGGAGAAGGGGTCTATCCCGGGTGCAAGAGTTCTACATGGGAAGGGTTAGCAATAAGGTGATTCAGCTAGTCAGAAACCAGGCGGTTTGGGTTGTGAACTAGTTTGCAGAAGCTTAGACCTCTTCTTGGCCAGCAAGGAATTACCCTCAATGTATGCGGGCTCATAATTCACAGGCTCTGCTTGAACAGGATGTCCAAGTAGGCCTTGAACTGTTCCGATCTATCTAACCCCAAATCCATTCTTGACTTCCGCAAAATTCACTAAAAAATTCAAGTCCCCTCAGATATACCTTCCTGAGCAGTGGGTCTTGCCCATACACACGACTCGGATAAAGCCGTCTTCAATGCCATGACGAATTTTTCAAAAAGAATCGTCGTATGCTTCCTCTTTATGCGGGAAAGGTGCCGAAACATCAAACGACGGAGCGAAATGGTGACTTCAAGTTGTACCCCCTGGCCTAATCGGCTTCGGTTGCAGATATTCAATGGACTTTTTCCAGGAAATCGCGGGTCTTCCTGGACCGAGAAACCCGCTTTTTCAAGGGCAGTTCTTGCCTTTTCCCTGAGAACGCCGTCGCGACCACCGATATAAATCACCCTCTCTTTCCCTCCGCAACCATGAAGAGCCAGAATGGTCTCTGAATCCTTCGCCATACGCACCCCCACAGGTTCGTCAAAACGCCTGCTCGTGATATGAAGGCTCAAATTTCTCCGGCGTTTTAATCCCTCAAAACTGTAGAAACTGTGCTCATCACCAGCGACCGCATCAGCCATTTCTGTGGTGCCAGGCTCTATCCCCCCACCATGGGGTGCCATTACCAAAATTCCCGATATCCCCCGTCTGAAATGGATTCGATAGTCCTCTCCCTCCTTTTCATTTTCTCTTAGCTGGCCATAATTACCGTACCTTTCCATCATCGCCATCCTCAACCTGAAAAATGATAGGGGATGAAATGCCCCTAATAAGCAAGCATAAAAATTCTATTTGACTCTTAGTCCTGCGATTTTGACGGCCCCCCGATGATATCCATCTGGAAAAAGTCGCTCAAGCTCTTCTAAATCCATTTGATTCTCCTTGCAGGTTTCGTAAACCGTCGGAACCTTGTTCGTCTCTTTGTGCCTTTCACGAAGAAATCTTATGATCTTCCAGTGCTTATCGGTCAACTTTCCATCCGCTATTTTCATCTCAAAGGCCTTACTCATTGCGTAGTATTCATCCCATTGGTCAGGATTCAGCAAAAAACCATGCACATCCACTTCGTAGGTCTTGTTGTAGGATTCCATGAAAGAGAAAGTTTCAGGTTTACTGGCAGGATGATAGGTTAGGCCAAGATGACCGACCTTCGCCGTTATCCCGGCCAATTTGCAAGCACCTCTCAAGTAGCCAGCAGGAAATAGCCTCTCCAATTGACCAATTCGCAAAGAGTTAATTTTACAGGTCTCGTAGACAAGGGGACACCTCCCCATTTCTTCGTATCCATTGCGGATCGAATAGATCAAATTCCAGTGCTCTTTAGTCAGCCCTTGGGGAATCTTTACTTCAGGGGCCATACCCTCTGCAAAATTTTCATCCCAGTCCGAAAAATTCACTAAGAAGCCCTTCGCATCCACCTCGTACTCTTTCCCCTTATAATGAAAGGTATACATAATATCACCTCCTTTCTCTTTTTCTTGCAACCATTGACATGCCTATTTAAGAAGAGCGTGGCAGCCAGATGATGCCAAATCGATAAAGTGCCATTATGCCTTCCTAATGACTCCATATGACACACTAATAGGGAGGTGAGCCGGGAGTGGTGCTAAGTAGCAAATGCCTTATTTAAGATTCCTCCTGATAAATCTCTCTCTTATTTTCTCGGTGATCCACCATGTAAACAAGACTGGCCTTTTCTTTTAGCTCTTTTTTGATCTGTGGGAGTTTAGATCGATCTATACCGAACATTCGAATATAGACCTTGCGATACCCGTCAGGTACCCGCTCATAGGAACTCAGGATGCTCGTCATGCGCCCCTTGTACTTGCGAAGAATGTCTTCCAGTTCTCGAATGGAGCCAGGTCGATCCTCCACAATAAATGCAAACTGGATACCTCGCTTCTGCATCATGGCATACTGGAGTCCCCTTTTCCCCATACCGGTAACGGACATCAGAAGACTGAACAAATCCGACTGCGTGATTGTCCCCACAAGCTGTCCTTCCTGGTCCACAACGGGTACCCCTGATATTTTGTGCTCTAAGAGGACTTCGGCAGCCTCTTCCACGGTGTAATCAAGGGGAACTGTTATGGGAGGTTTGCTCATAACCTCTTTGATTTTCCGTTGGGAAAGCTTATAAGCGAGCTCATGAATTTCAATCGGGGTGGCATCAGAGGCAGACACCCGTTTCAGATCTCTGTCTGTAACCACTCCCACCAGCTTGCCCTTGTCCATGACAGGCAGCATGCGAATCTGATGTTTCTTCAGCAAAGCCACAGCATCCGGAACAGAATCATTCACGTCTGCAGTAACCACTTGATTTCTCATCCAATTTTTGACTAACATCTTTACTCCTCCTTCTTTGGTTGATTCTCATCTCGTATTTTCTATTTTTTACGGGACACCTACGATTTCTCTACCAGGTGATTCGCTACCAGCTCGGCAATATCCAAAACTTTAGCCCTCTGTTCGGCATTGTGGAACTTTAGCCCATCCTCAAAATGGATCGCACAAAAGGGACATACGGTGGCAATGATGTCCGGCTTCTTTGCCAGGGCCTGCTCCGTGCGAAGCGCATAGACACGTTTCCCCCTCACCCTGGGCATCCACATCCTTCCCCCACCCGCGCCGCAACAAAAAGAATACCTTCGGTTCCGTTCCATCTCCACCAACTCGCTCTTGGGTATTGAGCGGAGAATTTTTCGGGGCGTCTCATAGATGCCATTGTATCGTCCAAGACAACAGGAATCATGATAGCTAATCCTCTTGTCGAGATCCCCTCCCACATTCAGCTTTCCCTTCTCGATAAGATCTAGGATGAATTCCGTATGATGGATAACCTCAAACTTACCGCCCAGTTTTGGGTATTCATTTTTCAGGGTATTATAGCCATGAGGGCAACTGGCCACAATTTTCTTCAACTTATACCGATCGAAAGTCTCGATATTTTCCAAGGCCAGCATCTGATACAGGTACTCGTTGCCAAGACGGCGGGCCGAATCTCCGCAGCATCCCTCTTCTTTGCCTAGAATGCCGAAGTTAATACCGGCTGCTCGAAGAATCTTTACCATGGCAGCCGTGACTCTCTTGCCATGGTCCTCGTAAGAGCCCGCACATCCCACATAGTAGAGAAGGTCCACATCACTATCCTCAGAGAGTATTTTAATGCCCAGATCTTTTGACCAGTCCGCCCTTGTGGCCCTTCCTAACCCCCAAGGATTGCTGTTTCTCTCCATACCCCTAAAAGCGGGTATAAGCTCGGAGGGGAAACGGCTTTCCATCAGGACAAGATAACGCCGCATATCGGTGATCTTTTGCACATGCTCAATACCCACAGGGCATACTTCCGTACAAGCCATACAGTTGGTGCAGTCCCAGAGAACGTCTTCTGTGACCACATCCTTGACCATGACAGCACTTTCTTCTTCACTTTCTCCTTTTCCTGCATCGATTAGGAGCTCCTTTCCATGGGTGAGGAAATGCTTCCTGAGACTGATAACGAGATCCCTGGGATTTAGAGGCTTCTCGCTGATGGTGGCCGGGCAGTTTGCGCTGCACTGTCCACATTCCGTGCACGCATAAAGATCAAGGAGCTGTTTCCAGCTGAAATCGGTGATTTTGGAGGCCCCGTAGGTTTCAGCTTCCTCCAGGTCGGCAATGGACTGCAGGGAACCTAGCGGCTCAAGGGAATGAAAATAGAGATTGGGATGCGAAGCCAGGATATGAAGATGCTTCGAATAGAGAAGATAAATCCCGAATCCGAATATCACCATCATGTGCAGAAACCAGAAGATGTGGAAGAGGACATAAGCATGGGGCTGCCATCCTAGATGACTAAACATCTTGTAAAAGGCCGTGCCCATAAAGGCCCAATCCGCAAAAGGCTTATCTTCTGCCAAGAGCCGAAACCCCTCCACAAAGAACCCGAGAATCATGAGAGAAAAAATGAGAAGCAGGATAATCGTTGCACCTTTTGACCCGACGGACTCCAATCTGACCGGTTTTATGATATATCGACGTATAGCCGCCCATATGACCGCCCCAATAACCACAAGTCCGACCATATCGAGTACGAGATAGAAGAGATTATTGAATGCTGACCCGAAAATACCTGGAGACAATCTTCCATGAAACGCCTCGCAGAGATGAAAAAAATAGTTGATGGCACAAAGGCAAAATCCATAGAATATGAGCATGTGTCCTATTCCAGATCGATCTTTCTTGGTCACATTCTTAAGCACACAGCGCTGCAGCAGGACATTTCCCAAAAAGTATTTCAGCCTAGTGCTTAGATGGTTAAACCTATTTTCCTCCCTTCCCAACCTCAGAAGGCTTACTAGGAATTTTGCTCGCAAAGTAAAAAGGCAGAGAGTCAGAACGATCAGCAATAGGAGAAAAATCTTGCCGGCTGTAGGTAACATAGGGGTAGTTTCCTCTTGGCTTTCAAAACAGAGTAATGAGTTTTTCCCTCAGTCCTGCGGGCTTTGATTAGCAACAAGCTACTTAGAGATAGAGCAAGAGGGATGCCAAAGATAAAAACCTTTTGGCGTTCTTCTAAGGGCTTGGACTTATTAGAATAAGAGAGGGTTGTGGTAAAGAAGGCTTTGCGCGGTTAAGGTTTTGGTATGTCGATTATTTTTACAAATTGTAAAGACCACAATGGGGTTTCTGGGGTTCTGAACTGCCTCCAGACCGGGTGCGAAAGGGTTATGCAGTAGTTGCTCACTCCTCCTTTACCGTGAAAGCGGGCTTGGGCTATCTGCGGTGGCCGCACCATGACTTCTGCTATGCTGCAGACCCGGCTTTTCACCCTACGCCTTATAAGTTTCAAATAGAGCGAAAAGGTTTTTCCCCTGGGTCTCCAAAACGTTAAAATCTAGTCAGTATGACTGGTAATAATGCTTAAACTCTTTCTTTAAAAGATCTCTCGGACGTTTTCTCTGTGATCTACCGTGTAAAGCAACTCTGCCTTTTCCTTGAGCTCCTCCTTGAGTTCCTGGACCTTGTCACGATCTATGCCATACATCCGAACATAGACTCTACGATACCCTCTTGGGATCCGTTCGTAAGAACTCAAGATACTCGCCATTCGACCTCCATATTTTCGGATAATATCGGTCACTTCTTTGATGGAACCGGACCGATCCTCTACCATAAAGGAAAATGATATTCCTCGCTTCGTAAGGCCGGTTAAGGAGACCAGCACCCTAAAGATGTCTGATTTTGTGATCGCTCCGATGACTTGTCCCTCATGATTCACGACAGGAGCCCCGGAAATCTTATGGCTTAAAAGGACCTCGGCCGCTTCTTCTACGGTGTAATCGAATGGGACCGTGATAGGATTCTTGTTCATGATTTCCCTTATCTTGATGCGTGAAAGGATGTAGATAAGTTCATGAATTTCTAGGGCTGTGGCATCCGAAGCAGATGCTCTTTTAATATCCCGATCCGTGACAATCCCCACGAGCTGACCCTTTTTCATAACAGGCAACATGCCGATGTCATGTTCCTTCAAGAGTCTTATGGCCTCTTGCATAGAATCTTGTTCGTCAATTGTGACGACCTCTTTATTCATCCAGTCTCTCACTAACATGGTCATTCCTCCTTCTTTTATGAATATCGGCAGCAAACAGTGTGCCAGGATGAATGAGATCAGAGGATATGTTCCAACTCTTTGAATATAAGAGATTTATTTGGGCGGGTGACGGGATCCATTATCTGATCCCCTAAAGCAACTTGTCAGATTTTTTTACAGGCTGTAAAGGGAAAAGCCGTTGTACCGGAGACGGCCCAGTGATCCGGAAAAAGAAATCATTATTCTTTCACTGACGTCTCAAGTTTGAGCCGGTATTTTTCAATCTTGGAGTGCAGAGTCGGTCGGGATAGACCGAGAAGTTTGGCGGCTTGGGAACGGTTACCCCCAGTGAGGTTGAGCGCCTCACTGATTAAAATACTAGCGAAACGGTCCATACAAGAATCAAAAACCTTCTCTTCAGCACCATGAGCAAGGGCTTCTCGTGCCCATTGGCGGATCGCCTGATCACCGGTTCCCGAGACATCCCTTTGCTCCAGATCTCTGTGCATAATGGAGGGGGTAATGTCATCAGGAGAGATGGGAGTGCCACGATTGAATATTAATGCCTTCTGAATGGTATTGGCAAGCTCACGGACGTTGCCAGGCCATGCGTAGTTAATCAGCATTTCTCTGGCTTCCTTCGTGATGCCCGGATTGTCTATGCCCAGTTCTGCTCTGTAACGCGAGATGTAATACTCTGTAAGGAGGGGGATATCGCCTTTGCGTTCTCGAAGGGGGGGAAGCCATATGGTGACGACCTTGAGACGATAATAGAGATCTTCGCGGAAATGACTCTCTTTGATGGCCAGCTCCAGATCACGGTTGGTGGAGGCGATAATTCTCACATCCACGGGAATGGTCTCCCGACCCCCAAGGCGCTCAATCCGTTTTTCCTGAAGCAACCGCAATATTTTGGCCTGTATACCAATAGGCATATCCCCGATTTCGTCTAGGAAGACTGTACCCCTGTTGGCCTGTTCCACTTTTCCCACGCGGCGATGTGTTGCTCCCGTAAAGGCCCCTTTTTCGTAACCAAAGAGTTCACTTTCGAGCAAAGTCTCTGGAATGGCCACGCAATTTATCACATGAAAAGCTTTGTTTGCCCGAAGGCTGTGCTGATAGATGGCTCGGGCCACAAGTTCCTTTCCCGTGCCGGATTCACCGCGAATAAGCACGGTAGCATCCGTTGAGGCTACCCTTCCGATCGCCTTGTAGACCTCCTGCATCTGCTCGCTCCGGCCAATGATTGCTTCGCCTGCTGCCCCCTCAGGGAGCGCGTCCATGTTTACCGGCGAGCGCATGAAGCGACCAGCCTCCAAGGCCTGGCCGATCACCTTCAGCATTTCGGGAATGTCAAAAGGCTTGAGCACGTAATCAAATGCTCCTATCTTGGTGGCCTCTATCGCGGTTTCGGTCGTTCCGTAGGCCGTCATAATAATCACGGGGAGTTTAGGCTCTATTTCATGAATGGCCTGAAAGGTATCAAACCCGTTCATCCCAGGAAGACGCATATCCAGAACAACCAGATCTGGTACTTCCTTCTGGACCAGTTCAAGGCCCGCTTCTCCAGAAGGGGCGCTTTTAACTGAGTACCCCTCCTCGGTCAAAAGCTTCACGAAGCTTTTTCGTAGTTGGTCATCATCATCGATGATCAGAACGCCGCTCAATTTTTCACTCCCTTACCGGCAGAGTAATAGTGAAAGTGGTTTCTTCTCCCTCCTTGGATGTGAGATCCAGCCTTCCACCATGCTCTACCACGATCCTCGAGGCGATGCTCAGACCAAGTCCAGATCCCTCTTCTTTAGTCGTGAAAAAAGGTTCAAAAACCTTTTCTTTAATGGATTCTGATATCCCTGGGCCATTGTCGGTCAATCGAATCATGATGACACGGCCCAGAGGTTCTAAAAAGGACTCCTCTTCATGAATGACAATAGAACCGCCACGGTCCATCGCCTCACATGCATTAATGATGAGATTGACCAAAACTTCCTTCAACTGTTCTGGGTCCACCTCTATTTCGGGAAGCGTTTCCTTTCTAATGGTCTCAATGTCCACATCGTATGATTTCAGGCGATGCTCCAAAAGCCGAATGACGAGATCCACGACTTCTGAAGGACTGACTTTCTGCATTTTGAGCTTGGGAGGACGCGAGAACTCAAGGAAATTTTGAACGATGGTGTCGATGTGGCCGATCTCCTCGGAGATCACCTCAAAGTCCTCTTTTTGAGGGGCGGCTAAGTCAAGGGTTCGTCCAAGCGAGAACAGCCGCATCTTGACCGAAGTGAGAGGATTACGAATGGTATGGGCCACGCCCGCTGCCAGCTTCCCCACCAGGGCCATCTTTTCTGCCTGTAAGAGGTGTTCACGACTTTTTTCCAGTTCAGAATGCGTATGTTCCACATCTTCCCTTAAGCCGCGAAGTGTACGACTGAGGGCTTTAACTTCGTCCCCTGATTTTCGCGGCCCGCCCTCTATATCCCCCTCCAGAGCCATTCGGCGGACTGGACCCAAAATTTGGCTTACCAAAACAAATATCAAAAGCAGGCTCAGCAAAATAACAACCAGCATTGCTATCCCAACGATGATCCTGAGTTTCCTGGCCTTGGCATGGCTTTTGGCCATGGCATACTCGATTCTTTGCTTGTGCAGATCCTTGTATTGTTCACACAACTGCAAGGTCTTAAAGAAAAAAGTGCGCACTTCGCTGTGGAGTCTGGCACCCGCCTCCCTTTCCCCGGCCCTATACCGTGCAATGACTTCATCCTTCCCTGTGGTATAGAACTCATATTCCGCCTCGATCCGTTCAACGGCCTCTTTTTGACGTTCTGTTTCAGCCAAAGAACGGACCCTTTTAAGCCTTTCCTTAAAAATCTGGCGATATTCGCCTAACTCTCTGAGCCAGTCTGGGTTGCCATCTAAGAAATAGTAAGAGACGAAACCCTTCTGGTTGACCAGCGCGTTTTCCAGTGCTTCTGCTTCCTGAAAAGCGGCCACATTTCTGTCAAGGATATTGTTCAGTAGCCCCTCCATCCGGTAGGTGTACCATACCGTAACCAGCGCACCAATCAGCGTGACGAGCACGAGGGCAGTCAAAATCAGATATATAAGGCCACGAAGGCTAAGGCTTTTCCTCATCTTATGAATTCTTTGTTTTTGGGGCTCATCTGGCTGATCCCATTGCCAAACTAGGGCATCTTACGATATAATCGCGCTGCATGCAAGACGACGTCTTCCCTGTTCAGTGATAGATGCCTTACTTCAATGGCCCTGCTTATCCTCACACGAAGCTCCTTGTCACGAGTCATAAAATCGATGCACGGTTTTGTACAGCGGCCCCCCACAATTATAGGCAGGGCTCAAAAAAGGAAATTTTTAAGCAATCAAGTTACCCCTAACCTGAAATTATATCATACCATTATATAAGGATAGCCTCTAGGGCTTCTCTATGTAACAATAAAATACTTGTTGGATTGATCTAGGACCATGACCATTTTAGTTGTCTCTATTATTCTATGGCTTGCGCTGATCTTATTGATCACAGAAAAGATCCCTATTGATCTCACGGCCATTGGCATCATCGTTGCGCTCATTTTGAGCAGGATTCTCTCACCCATGGAAGCGGTTGCAGGGTTCGCAAACCCCGCTGTCATCACCGTCGGCGCCATGTTTCTCATCAGCAGGGCCATGATCCGCACGGGAGCTGTGGGTTTCGTGGCACAGAAAGTCATAAAGGTCTCTCGTGGCAAGGCAAAACTCGCCATGCTCTTCACCCTCCTGATCGTCGGCATAGCCTCTGCTTTTATCAATAACACACCTGTGGTGGTCCTTTTCATCCCCATCATTCTCAATTTGAGTTGTGAATATGATCTCAGTCCCTCAAAATTCCTCATTCCCGTCTCTTACGCTTCAATCCTTGCTGGCACCTGCACACTGATCGGCACTTCCACAAATATCATTGTGAGCAACTTGAGCGGCATGCATGGTTACGGGAAGATAGGCATGTTTGAGCTTTCTTCCCTGGGTCTTCCTATCGCCATTTTGGGAATTGCTTTCCTCTTTGTTGCGGCGCCCCGTTTTATGCCGGGCCACGCAGCCCCCGTATGCGAATTGGAGGATCGCGCGGATAGAAGATATCTGGCCGAATTCGTTATTCCGCCGGACAGCACACTCATTGGGGAAGATCCGGTGCATGCTCTTTCTAAAAAATATCCCACTTTCGAAGTTTTCGAAATCGCACGCGACTACCATGTCTTTTATCCAGAAAGGGATCAAGTGGAAATCGCCCCGAATGATTTGCTTTTGGTCAAGGGTTCCCCCAATGACCTCATTGCAATCCTTCGTGACAAAGTCGTTGAATTGCCCCACCTGGCCCAAGACGTCCAATTTGCCGCCGAGGAGAAGGAATCCCTTATTGTGGAAATGGTCATTCCTCCCCAGTCGTCACTATTGGGAGAGAAACTCCTGGAGACTCATCTTCAAAAGGATCCTGATATTCACATCATCGCCGTAAAGCGGAGGAGTTTTCTCTACACAGAGCAGAGGATTCAGAATTTAAAATTGAGAGTGGGGGATATCATCTTGATTTGGTGTCCGGCAGAGAAACTGGAAAGGATGCGAGGAGAAACAGACTTCATTATTGTGGAAGATGTGCACCACGAGATCATTCACAAAAAGAAGGCGCCTTTCGCTATTCTGGTCTTTCTGGGATTGATCGTGGCAGCCAGCACAGGCTTGGCTGACATCATGGTGTGTGCCCTTGCTGCCGCTTTCTTGATGATCTTGACCGGATGCCTTCAACTTCGAGACGCTTACCGGTCCATCCAGGGAAACGTGCTTGTTCTCATTGTGGGCGCCATTGCATTGGGAACGGCCATGGAGAAAACGGGTACCGCTCAGTATTATGCTGAAAGCTTTTTAGGTCTTTTTGGCGAGGCAAACCCAGAGTTTGTTTTGGCCGGTATCATCTTGCTCACCAGTATAAGCACCCAAATATTAAGTAACAATGCCACCGCCGTCCTCCTTGTCCCCATTGCCATATCCACGGCCCTTTCCTTGGGCGTTGATCCAAAACCTTTTATCATAGCCGTTTGCTTTGGGGCCAGCGCCTGCTTTGCCACACCCATCGGCTATCAAACCAACCTGCTGGTATACGGACCAGGTGGTTACCGCTTTACCGACTACCTCAAATTAGGCATGCCCCTCAATCTTCTGGTCCTCATCCTGGGTACCTTCTTCATACCCGTCTTCTGGCCATTTTGATCCGCCGCACAAAACTTTTAGTATCAACTATATCAAAAACTTATAAAAACAAACCCAGCGCTTAAAAATCGACTATAATCTTGTTAAATTTTTCACAAAATGTTTGACAAATCTACTCTTGTTTTGATTGAATACGCCGACATTTTCGCAATGCTGAAAGGAGGATAAGGAAATGGCGGAAGAACAACGGGCATGCCCATTAACCAAAGGCGAGAGAATACTGGTCGCCGTTGACGGGTCACTATACAGTGAGATCGCCCTTGATCAAGCGATCAGTATGGCAACGGTTTGCAATAGTCAGCTCTTTGCGATTCATGTGGTCGAGGCTTATCCTAAACACCTGGAATCTGCGCCCGCCTTTGAGGATGAAATCAAAAAGGCGGGCCTGAAATTTCTTGAAAAAGTTAAGAAAAAGGCTGCCCAACAAAATGTGTCGTGCGAAACCATTCTCAAGGTCGGTGGGCAGCCTCACGAGTTTATTGTTAAAGAAGCAAAGAAAAAAGGCATTGATCTTATCGTCTTGGGAACCCATGGAAGGTCGGGGCTTAAGAAACTCTTTTTGGGCAGTGTTGCTCAGAAAGTTATCGGCCACGCTCCATGTGCCGTGTTGGTCGTTCCCGCTTTTCCCTCCTAGACGTGACTCGAGTTTAAACACAACGGCCCGCTGCATGCAGAGGCGTATTTTGGGTGGGAATGGGAGTTCTTTGGAGGATAAATACAGAACGCAGGCCTAGAGCCAAAAATCAAACTTAAAAGGGGAGATGGAGATGAATTTCTTTAGAGAGTGGGGGCAATTTATGATGATGGGGGCAAGGGCCCTTGCCAAATGGGAAGTGGAGAATTCAAATACCATCCTAAGGGAGCGCAAGCGGCTCATCATATTCGGCCTATTGATCCTGCCTGTCATTTTTGGAGGCATTGCCTTTGCGGACCAGGTTGGCGAAGCCATGCCGGAATTCCTGGGTGGCAAGAAGGCCTATAGTCCAGCGTATTATGGTACCTTTATCTTTCTCGTATCCATCGCCATAGGCATGGGCGCTGGACTGATCACCGGCTGCATCGGAGCAGGGGGTGGATTCGTCATCGCCCCGGCCCTGATGAGCGCAGGGATTAAAGGGATTTTGGCCGTGGGAACAGACCTTTTTCATATCTTTGCCAAGGCCATCATGGGGAGCGTGATCCATAGGAAATTGGGGAACGTCTCTGTGCCCTTGGCTGTGGTCTTCTTGATTGGGGCCATCATAGGAGCGACAACGGGCGGTCTGATCAACCGCTTCTTTTACGAGATCAACCCTGTCCTGAGTGACGCCTTTATTACGACAATCTACGCCCTCATGCTCGGGTTCTTGGGGGCCTACGCCATGACCGACTTTCTCAGGGCGAGGAAGGCCGAAAAGCGTGTAGAGCTCCCCCATGGAGGAGGAAACGAGGTTCATGGAGCAAAAATAGAGGGCGCTGAAATGGGCAATCTGCCAAAAAGGCTCCAGGCCATGAAGCTGCCCCCCATGGTCAAATTCGATTATGACTTTACACCCGGAGGTCGGGCTATTTCCTGGTTATTCTTGGTCCTCAGTGGCGTCCTCGTCGGGATGGCTGCGGGCATTATGGGGGTTGGTGGAGGCTTCTTAACCTTTCCTATATTCGTCTATGTGCTGGGTGTCTCCTCCATGACTACCGTTGGAACCGACATTTTCCAGATTGTATTCACGGCCGGATACGCCTCCATCAGCCAGTATGCCATCTATGGTTTTATCTTCTACACCTTGGCTATGGGCATGCTCTTAGGCTCCCTGGTCGGCATCCAGATTGGCGCCATGACCACAAAGGTGGTCAAGGGGATCACAATCCGTGGCTTCTACGCCATGGCTGTGCTGGCAGGGTTTGTCAACCGCATCTTTGCCTTGCCCGGTAAGCTGGCAGAGATGGAGTTCATCCCCTTATCAAAACAGACGGGTGCCATTTTGGAGATCATAGGGATCTGGGCCTTTTTCATTGTGATTGCAGGATTTGGGG
>Ga0209427_10002790_pt1 | contig 20519 bp, 28 predicted proteins | sample DeeMarSWOR136_30_FD_187465 | JGI IMG/M metagenome (GOLD analysis project Ga0209427, IMG submission 187465) | Marine sediment microbial communities from White Oak River estuary, North Carolina - WOR-1-36_30 (SPAdes) (version 2) | ecosystem: Environmental > Aquatic > Marine > Intertidal zone >...
CCTTTTGGCATCCAATACCCTGAGAGAAGCCTTGACTGACTACCTTTCATCCAGGAATGAGCCCTGGAGGAGAGTGTACAAAAAATATTGAGGAGGTGGAATTGCGGAGTCTCTCGATTTTCAAAAGGAGGGTGTTTTTTGAATACAAATCCAAGGGGTGTTTCACGGAAGGAAGTATCGGGAGAAGAGCGTGAATAATAGGAAAAACTACTATAGCACACTGGGAATAAATGATGATGCCACCCAGGAGGAAATCAAGAAGGCCTACCGAAGGCTGGCGCTCAAGTACCACCCTGACAGAAACCCCAAGGACAGAGAAGCGGAGGAGATATTCAAGGAGATAGGCGAGGCCTATGCGGTTTTAAGCGATCCGGATAAAAGAAGAGCGTATGACCGGTTTGGTCCCGGTCAATTTGGGCAGAGGTTTCATCCAGAGGATATCTTCAGAGGGTTCAGTTTCAGGGACTTATTCCATGAGTTTGACTTGGGATTTGATGATGAGATTTCTCACCGGTTCTTCTTTGGCCCCAAACGTAGGGGTTGCGGTCGGAGGAAGGCAAGGTTTTTCCAGAAAGGCTTCTTTCAGGGTTATTCTGAGGGACTCTGGGAAAACAATACCATTAGCTGCGATATCCATCTACACCCCACCGAGGCCCTTTGGGGAACGGAAAAAGAAATTGTATTGAAGAGGGGATGCGAAATCCAAAGGCTGAGAATCAAGATACCCCCTGGGGTGAAAAACGATACATTACTTTCCCTTTGCCTGAATGGGGATGATAGGGGTGATCGAGAGGATAGATTTTACCTGAGGGTAAAAGTGGTAAGCGGATGAAATGATTAAAGGAGGGGCAAATATACCTGAAATTATTTTAGGACCCCTCGAGGTGATGAAACTAACTGGAATTGTGGTTTCTTACAAAAAAGGTAATTGGAATTACGTAATAATCAGGACTTAGCTTGTAGTTTTCTCACTTAGAAAGGCCTTCCCTGATACTCCACTTCTTTCAGGGAGCCGCTTTCTATGAGATTGGCTACCACATTCCAATCTGCGCCTGCTTTTTTCATGTGATCCCTTAGCGCATCCTTCCGCATCGGGTGGACCGAAGTGATACCGGGCAAATCAACTTTAATATTCCCGCTGTAACCAAACGGTCTCCCTCGCAGCCTATCAACTATTCTCCAGGGGAAACGTTCTCCTTGGAGATCTGGAATGCCGTATTCAGGGCTTGATCGTGAGCAGGTAGTATCCATTTTAACGCGGTTGACTCTCTGGGGATAGAAATATATGATTTCGTGGGCTTTAGCGAGCGTAGCAAATTTACAAAAAAATCTATAAAAAAATAGTTGACAAGGAAAGATAAGTGTGTTTTAAAAATAATGAGAATGAGAAACATTCGCAAAAATAAGAAAGATATGCATGGTCGGCCAGTAACAGCTCAGCGCAAGTTACTTCTAAGCCTAATTAGGAAAGCGGGTGGACATGTAAGCGCCAAGGAACTGTATAGAAGAGCCAGCAGGAAAAATGAGTCTATAAGCCTGGCCACAGTGTATCGCACCCTGCGGCTATTCAAGGAGCTGGGTCTGATCGAGGAGAGGAGACTAGGGCAGTTATACTGTCATTATGAGCTGAAGGACTTGGCTGATCATCAGCATCTGGTGTGCAGGTCTTGTGGTAAGGTCATAGAGTATGAGAGCCCCTTACTCCGCCAACTAGTAGATAAGGTGCAGAGTGATAGTGGTTTTAAGACTACAAAAATTGAGTTATATGTGGAGGGGTACTGCCAGCAATGTGACAAAGGGGCTAGTGATAGCTTATGGGTAGGTGAGGCATCGGAAATCCCTCTGAATCAAATAAACAGAAAGGAATCTAATAGAAGAATTTCTGGAAAGGGGAGGAACCAAAAGTGACTGCTAAGAGATTTTGTATGGGAGGAGTAAATGAAGATATCCGTGTGCGGTAAAGGGGGTAGCGGTAAGAGTACCATAGTCACTCTGTTAGCCAATGAAGCGCGAACCAGGGCTTACCGGGTAATGGTTGTAGACTCGGACGAGTCAAATTCAGGGCTGTTCCGAATGCTCGGCTTTGACCATCCACCTGTTCCCCTGATGGAGCTTGTGGGCGGTAAAAAGAAGGTTCAAAAGAAGATGACAAGAGGATTTTCCACTGGTGAGTCGGGGACAGCAATGAGGCTTATGATGCAGGATACCATTATGGTCGATGATATTCCTGCTGTACATATACTTAAAAGGGATAATCTGGGGTTGGTATGCATCGGGAAGATTCTCCAATCGTTGGAGGGATGTGCCTGCCCCATGGGAGTGCTAAGCAGGGAATTTCTCAAAAAGCTTAGCCTGAAGAGAGGCGAGATAGTAATTGTAGATATGGAGGCAGGCGTGGAGCACTTTGGCAGAGGGGTAGAGACAAGCATAGATGGTGTACTCATTGTGGTTGAGCCTTCTTTTGAGTCTCTGGAGCTTGCCGAGAGGGTCAATAGCCTCTCTTCTGGGATCGGGATCAATAATATTTGGGCTATCCTCAATAAAGTCCCGTCAGATGAGATAGCTTCAAAATTAGAGGGGAAATTAGTTGAAAGGGGTATAGATACGATTGGATGTATCCACTATGATACGGAGATCTTCCACTCCTGTTTAGAAGGCATCAGCCTTGCCAATGGAAGCGCAGGTGAGGAAATTAGAGATGTGTTCGATTCACTTATTTCAAGTACTAATCTGCGCAATTAGCGCATATGATTAAAGACAGTCATGGAAACAAATAAAAGTACTAAAGAGGAAGGGGGTGTGCAAAGATGTGTTTGGCAAGGGTATATCCGAGTACAGAGAGGGATAAATCATTCCTAGAAAATATAACGTACATGAAACTTGATGGCGACCGCATTCAAATAGAGACCATGTTTGGGGAAGAAACGATGATCCAAGGGAGAGTCCTCGAGGTGGATTTTGAAAATTCTAAGGTAATAATAGAAACCTTTAGTAAGCCTGCTGTGGGCAATAGGACCTGAAGAAAATAAGAAGGATGGAGAAACGAATGTAGAAAGAATAGAAATGAAGTGCAATCGATGCGGCCGTGAAATTCCAGAGAGTGATGCCTATACGTACCTAAGCGAAACATTGTGTGAGGATTGCTATATCGATATAAGGATGCCGGCAAAGGCCTGTGATCCGTGGGCAGTCCATTCAGCAACCAGGTTTCGAGAAAGTTCGGGCCTTGAGGGAGCGGAGGGCATGACCGAGCAGCAGAAGGCGATCTACGAGCTTGTGAAAAACAAAGGCAAGGTGACCAAGGAAGAAGTGAGAGAACGCTTCAGCCTGAGTGAGCCGGAAATCCAAAGACAATTAGCTATACTGAGGCATTGTGAGCTCGTGAAGGGGCATAAGGAAGGCGACAAGGTGTACCTCATTCCCTTTAGCTAGGAAGGGATAAGTAGGTATTTTCCTTGGGATCACCTGTTAAATACGTGAACATAGAGGAAGGTGAGATTAGAAAGGATAACAAAGAGGGGATTGAACTTACGGTCATTAAGACACTTCAGGGGATAGGCATAAAGAGTGGTCAGAGCATACTGGATTTTGGTTGTGGCTTAGGTACCTATACCATTCCGGTTGCTAAGATAGTTGGCAAAGAAGGCGAGGTGTATGCCTTGGACAAAGACAAAAATGCCCTAGATAGTCTGATGAAGAAGGCCGAGTTAGGTCGTTTGAAGAATATAAGGAAAATGGCTACATCGGGGGAGCTGAGAATTGCACTTCCAGACGAATCGGTGGATGTAAGCCTTCTTTTCGATGTCTTTCATCGCTATTATTTTCCTCAGATTGACGACAGAAAGAACCTAATACATGAAATTTATAGGGTTACAAAAACAAACGGATTCGTTTCGGTTTGGCCGAAACATATGGAATCTGAGGTAAGGGACGAGATAGAGGGTGCTAATTTTTATCTGGAAAAGGAGTATCTTGGGACCCTAATACATGACAACAAGGATATTGAGACAGGTAAGGTAATAAATTTCAGAAAGAAGTCAAGCACTTATTAGAAGAGGAGGTAACATGACCAAGTTTTCTTATTAACTGATTTTTTCCCCTCGAGGATATAAGGGTAAGAAAAATGGCAATATCTAATAAAGATAAATTGAAACAAATCTATGATATTTTACCTCAGTTAAACTGTGGTCTTTGCGGGTATGGTAATTGTGGGCAATTTGCTAAAGCAGTGGCAGAAGGCAGGGCATCATCTTTTGGGTGCAGGCAGAATCCCTGGACAGGATACGAGATAATCGATATAACTGGGTTGAGAACACCAATTTTTGGATACCCCACTAGATTCTACCAACCTTCTTTTATGTCAAGACCAGGACTCTCCCCTTCTTTACAATTATTAGGTAAAGAGGTGAGAGAACTCTCAAAGAGGATGGAGAGTATCTTGGATAGAATCGAAAATTTAGGGATGAAGTAAAGGAGAACAGGGAAACTGATTAATTCTGCCCGCGTTGGTACATTTCCCGTGAGCAATTACAGCATATCAGGAAACAAAGATCAGCAAGAAAGGAGGCGATCATAATGCCAAGAGGAGATGGAACAGGCCCACGAGGTCAAGGCCCTGGAACAGGTAGGGGTATGGGATCAGGCGGCGGTCGTGGCAGGATGGGTGGCAGTGGCCTGGGTATGGGCGGAGAATGCGTGTGCCCGAGTTGCGGACACAAGGTTGCCCATCGCAGAGGCACTCCTTGCTACCAGCTGCAGTGCCCAAAATGTGGATCACAGATGGCAAGGTGAGTACACGCCGTTTTTGAAGGACGAAACGAACCGAAAGGTAGCTCCTTTCTAATTGAAAGGTAGTGTTTCAGTATGGATAGAGAAGAAGAGTTAGAAAAAGAGATAAAGGCCCTTGAGGCACAGTTGTGGGACCGAGAAGCTTCACTTCCTGCCCATTCTGTGCGACCTCAACAGCTACTGGTCATTGAGGAGTTAGAGGCGGGTATAGAGGGAAAGAAGAAAGAATTAGAGGAACTGAGAAGAAGGCGCGAATCGGGTTCTCAGGTTGATTGAGTTCGATATGATTATATTCCCGGATTGTGAGGGGGCATTGCAGAAGAGGGGATTGATCCTAAAACTGCGGGCAATCAAATAGATAAGTAAGTGGCGATGGTAATCTAAGGATGAAATGTATTAAAAATGTGTAATCTTTATCTTGGTCAAATGCGTAGCAGTTTTGAGTAAGGTATGTTAGAGAATAAGATGGGCGGAGAGAGGATTATGTATAAGATGAATGCTTAATGGAAATGGCTATGAAGGTTAAAGAGGTTTGAAACAGAGTACGGCCTGAATCTTGTCAATTAGGAGGAAGGAGAGACAATGATCCAATGGATAGAAGACCACAGGCATCTTGGAGAGGTACAAGAGAAGCATAAGGAGTTTTTGATTGTGCTCTTTTACGCGAATTTTTCTTCTGGTTCTAAGCGTGCCCTTGCTGAACTTGAACAATTCAGCAAAGAAAATGAACAGGTACCTGTGTACGGTATTGATGTAGAAAGAGTAAAAGGAGTACATAAACAATTTGGAGTTGAAAATGTTCCCACAGTCTTGGCACTTCGCAAGGGGAAAGTGACGCATCGGTTACAAGGAGTTGAGAGCGCGCAGTTTTATTCCCGCATTTTCTCTGGGCTACATCCTTCACACCATAAGGCAGGTAAAAGCCCAATTTCTCACCGGGTGATTGTATATAGCGGTCCGGGTTGTCCAGCGTGTGGAACTGCGAAGGCCTACTTGCGGCGTCTGGGTGTGAGTTTTAGGGAAGTAGATATAGCTCGTGACCAACATGCAGCCCAAAGCCTAGTCCGACGTAGCGGTCAAATGGCGGTGCCTCAGATTGATATTGATGGGCGTCTAATAGTGGGGTTTGACCAGGCACAGATTGATAGAATCCTTTCAACTTAGACAGGAGGTGTTCAAATGAAGTTACAACCAATGAATGGACGTATTTTAGTGCAACCTTTTGAGGCCAAAGATAAGACATCCGGCGGCATATACATTCCTGATACCGCAAAAGAAAAACTTCAGGAAGGTGAGGTCATTGCGGTCGCAAAAGATGCAACCGATGAGGTTGCGGTGAGCGATCATGTAATCTATAGGGAATTTGCAGGAACAGAGGTTAAGGTAGAAGGAGATGATTATATTTTGCTTACTGAGGATGACCTTCTGGCAAAATATGTGGCAGTAGATAAAATCCCGGAATAAAGATCGATAAAAAGAACAGAGCTAGATGGAATAGCATACGTGTGTACAAGGTTTAAAACTCTGTGTTCAGGTATACAGCCAGGAATGCCTGGATGATTGTGAGGCATGTGCAGATCCTTGCACGTATTGTTAGTCCAGGCAATAGTGCATAATATGGGAGCTTTGCCGAAGGAGCGAAAAAAGCTATCGTCTGGAGAAAGCGGCTAGTGACGGGATGGAAAAATAATTCAAAAGTGGCGCATGGGAATCATGGGGTTAACGGGCTGGCCCAGATAAATGGAAACTATGCTCGAGGGATTTCCACTTGGCACTATAAATCTTGTAAACTGGTTCGTGTGTCCGCCGATTCCGTGGATGCTCTGATCGTATCGGGTATCAGGCGTGCATTAAATAGGAGGTATGGGAATGCATCGTACATCTTTTTCCGATATCGCCATCGTTTCCTGCGGCACCTTGACTCTGGAACTGAACCATTTAAAGGAGGCCGGGTTTCTGGACGCCCGGCAGATCCTCTATACCACACCGGGGCTACACGAGGATCCCCGAGAGCTGGAGAGGCAGCTTATAGAGCGTATACAGAAAGCCAAAGACAGGGCGGACAAGGTGATCGTGGTCTATGGGGGAAAGTTCTGCTACGTCAATGCGAACGAGCCAACCAGAACGATGAGGACGATTATTGAAGAACAGGGGCCAGTAGTCAGGAGAATACAGGCGAGCCACTGTGTCGATATGCTGGCAGGCGAAGCGGAACGTGAAAGGATCGCCCAGGAGATGGCCGGTGGTGAAAAGGTCTGGTGGATGACGCCTGGTTGGATCAAGTTTCGCCACCACGTATTTAAAGGGTGGGACAAGGGGCTGGCCAACGAGAACTTCCCTCGGCACACCGGCGGCGCTATTGTGCTTGACGCGATAGGCTATATGGATCGATATATGGCTGAGCATCCGGAGGAACTTCTGGAGTATTCTGACTGGATGGCGATTCCAATTCAGCCCTATTCGATTACCCTCGATCGGCTCAAAGGCCTGCTCTTGGAGCAGGTGGCTGAGTTGTAAGCGTGATCCTGAATGCAATAGAAACAGAACCAAATGAAAATCACACTTATTTATGATAATGAGGTCCATGCTCCGGGTCTAAGGTCAGATTGGGGCTTCTCTTGCCTGATAGAAAGCGAGGATACGCCTGGAATCCTTTTTGACACAGGTGCTAACGGTTCAATTCTTCTCTACAATATGGAAGAGCTTGGCCTCGATCCTCTCGCAATCGGGATAGTTGTTATCTCCCATGCCCATTGGGATCATACAGGGGCTCTACCCCACTTTTTGACCAGAAATAGGGAAGCAAAGGTTTACATCCCGGAGTCATGTCCCGAGCCAAAGGGTGCCAAAGAAGTGATCAGGGTGAAGGGGCCTTTGGCAATTTGTCCTAGTGTCTTTTCCACAGGAGTGCTAATGGGCATCGAGCAATCTTTAGTTGTCAGAACAGAAAAGGGTTTAGCGGTAATTGCAGGATGTTCCCATCCAGGTGTGGAGAATATCCTCAACTCGGCCTCCCAGTTTGGCTCTCCCTATGCCCTTGTTGGAGGGCTCCATGGCTTCAGCCAATTTGAGGTGATTAAGGATCTGAGTATAGTCTGTCCCTGTCACTGTACCCGATACAAGTCGGAGATAAGGTCTCTATATCCAGAGAAATATGTTGGTGGCGGGGCAGGGAGGATTATAGAAATCGAGTAGCCACGCGTAGTTGGCAGCTTAGTCGTTGTAATAAAAGAAAGGGGCAATTATATGAGCTTGATATCAGAGGAGTTGGTGATTGGGGGGAAGCAGCTAAAAAACAGGTTTATCATGGCCCCGGTAAAGACTGGATATGGTACAAAAACTGGAGAAGTGACTGACCGTCATCTCCGCTTCTACGAGAGGCGCAACCAATTTTTGGGGGCCATAATTCCGGAACCCTTTTACCTTCATCCCTCTCTCCGTGAGTTGCCTGTGCAGATAGGGATCCATAACGATGATATGATCCCACACCTAAAAAGCCTGGCAGAGGTTATCCATGAAAACGGGGGCCTTGCAATTGCCCACCTGAATCATCCTGGAAGGATGGCAAACCCTAATATTCCCGCGAACCAATATCTCTCTTCTTCCAACCGAGCCTGTGCAGCAACCGGTAAGCAACCGATAGCCATGAATGAAGAAAGTATAAGGGAGGCCCAAACCCTCTTTCAAAGTGCGGCTTCGAGGGCTCAAGAAGCTGGTTATGACGTTATCGAGCTTCAGTTTGGACATGGTTACCTGATTGCCCAGTTTCTATCGGAAGATATTAACAATCGGACTGATAGATATGGGGGAAGCTGGGAAAACCGCGTTCGTTTTGGCCTTGAGGTGATTGAAAGGGTTAAGGATGCCATATCAATCCCTATAATAGTCCGTTTGAGTGCCGATGAAATGACTCCAAGCGGTCTGAAGCTGCAGGATTCGATAAGGCTATCGGTTATACTTCAAGAAAAGGGTGTTGATGGTATTCATGTCTCCGCTGGCTCCGTCTGTGAGACACCGCCCTGGTACTTCCAGCACATGGCTATACCTAAAGGGAAGACCTGGGAGTTTGCCTCCAAAATCAAGAGTAACGTTGATATTCCAGTGATAGCAGTGGGCCAGATAAATGAAAAGAATGACCCAGAAAGAATACTTCAGGATGGATTAGCCGATGCAGTAGCTATGGGAAGGCCTTTGGTAGCAGATCCCGACTTTGCCGGAAAGGTACTCGGAGAGATAAAAGGCCCCATTCGTCCATGTGCGTGCTGTTTGGAGGGTTGTCTTGGAGGAGTAAGGAGCGGTAAGGGCCTTATGTGTGTTGTTAATCCTGAGGTAGGGAAGGCGGAAAGGCCCTCACCGAAGGTTGCCAAACCTAAGAAGGTTGCTGTGGTAGGGGGTGGTCTTGCTGGTATGGAAGCCGCTCTTGTTTTAAACGAAAGGGGGCACATGGTTACCTTATTCGAAAAAAAGGCCCTCGGGGGATTGTTCAATTTAGCCTACCGTACACCAAGAAAGGCCAATTTGGAAAAATTTAGTGAGTACTTTATTGGGTTAGTAAAGGAGAAGATAAAGGTCATTTTTAAAGATGCTGACCCAGATGAGCTAGTGAGCAATTACGACGCCGTTATCCTGGCTACCGGGTCCATTCCCAAGACCCCAACCATCCCTGGATTGAAAGAATGGTACTGGGCAGAGATCTTAGAGCCAGACAAGACCCCTAAGAACAAGAAGGGGGTAATTGTCGGCGGTGGATTTATTGGAGCTGAAGTTGCTGAGATTCTGGTAAAGAATGGAAACGATGTGACGATCATCAAGAAATCTGAAGAAATAGCCCCAAAAATGGAAGCAATGTCGCGCAATTTTCTCTTAAAGTCCTTAAAAGAATTACAGATAAAAATACTCACAGGGGCTGACGTGGTAAAAAAGGAAGGTGCCACCGTCTATCTAATGATGGGGAAGAAAGAGGTGCATATCGAGGATGTAGACTTTGTTGTTTACACAAAGGGGATGGTCCCGGAACATTCCATGGAAAAGCAGCTCAAAGGAAGGGTTGAAGTCTTCCTTGTAGGAGATTGCAAGGAAGTGGGTAGGGCCATAGATGCCATTCATAGCGCCTATGAATGTGCTATGTCAGTTTAATGTTTTGAAAGGATTAGAAACGTGGAAGAGGATGATTCTCTGAGAGAGTGAGTTATTGTCCCATGCGGGAGATCAAGCCCTGAGGTGAGGGCAGGGATCAATAGGGCTTGTGGAGAAGTGGAGATTAGGTTGTTAGGTGGATAATGCGGAAATGACTCGACATTGTCACGACCGTTTAGAAAAGGCCTTGAGTGATATCCTTGGTCCTCTCAAGATCACCAGCAGACTATCTCAGGTACTCGCTTATGCCGCGGCAAAGCAAACTGTCTCCTACCAGGAACTAAAGGAGATTATCAAGGATGATCCAGGGGATGTCCTTCTTCTGGCCGACGAATGGAGATTACTTTTGGCGGTGAGGACAGCAAAGAGTTCCGGCTGGGAGGATCGGCTGTTACTGCTCAAAGAAGGAGAGATATATGCGATTCCAAATGTGATCCGTTATTTGGTGAAAGATGCCCTTGACACAGGAAGGTGGGATCCTGAAAAGGCCACAATTGAGCTTTTTAAGGAATTGGGAGATCCAATGTGGGGACAGATCCCTGGTGTGGTAAGGAGCATTGTCGAAGAGGCGGTTAATCACACAATCACCGGCAATCAAATAAAGAAGATCTGCCTCCATCATGGGCTTAGCAATAGAGTTGATAGCCTCATAGCTGGGCTTAAGGTAGCAGGCATTATAAGCCCTAAGTTGGGCTCGGTTCCAGAGGTCATTAGGGCAGGATCACCAATCTATGAGCTAAACCCTTCGGTTACTATTGGGTTATCATCGTGAAGATCCGCCGCCACCCCAAAGAAGAACAAAGGGAATATACCAGAAGATGGTCTCGGTTACTGCCAGGGGCATTCATACCAGCGAGGGTGAGATCATGAAGATTCAGGCAGAGTTGAGTCTCTATCCTTTAAGAACCGAGGAACTTGCTCCCTCAATTGAGGATTTTCGGCGGGCGCTTGCCCAAAAGGGTATTTCAATTGACCCGGGCCCGATGAGCACAGTAGTCTCTGGAGAAAGCGGAGCACTCTTTCGGGCCATCTCCAAAGGCTTCGAAAGGGTCGCAAAACAAAACGAGATCGTACTCATAGCCAAGTTTTCCAACGCTTGCCCTTTGAGCCGGAAAGAGGGTAAAAGCAATGGCTAATCTGAAATTCCCTATTGGGCCTCCTAGAGAGAATAAAGATAAAGGGAGTAACAGGATGCAATAAGAATAGGAGGGGCCACGATCTAGCTAATGCGAGGGAAGAAGTGCATACCGAGGATGTAGACCGTGTTGTTTACACAAAGGGGATGGTGTCGGAGGCTTTTGCGGGCTTTTCCCCTCGGGTGAACTTTTTCTGAGAGATGTAAACATAACCCATTATTACGGGCTAAAGGAGGAGATCAATATGCCATGGATAGACAAGGGTATGTGTGTTGGATGTGGAATATGCGTTGAAGAATGCCCGGTAGATGCAATAGTGATGGAAGATGAACTGGCAGAAATAGATATGAATGATTGTATCCACTGTGGTCGGTGCCACGATGTATGCGATGAGGAAGCAGTAAGACATGATAGTGAAAAAGTACCAGATGAAGTGAAATCTAATGTTGAAGAAACAAAGTATTTTATGGATGCCTGCGAAAAATATCTTGGTGATGTTAAAGAAAGGCAGAAATGCCTTAATCGAATGATAAAACATTTTAACAGGGAAAGGATGGTTGCAGAGAAGACGATACAAGAGCTTGAGTCGCTTCGTGAATTATAGTGGAGCAAAACCAATAATTCTCTGTAACTTAGAGGCAAAGTGCGGTGGCTGTACGCGATATCTTGGCGGAGGTGGATTTTTTCAATGTGGGGACCAATGATTTGCTCCAGTACTTTGTAGCAGCTGACCGTGATAACGAAGCTGTTCTCAGGTACGAGGATTTCGAGAACAAGGCATTTTTTGCGTGATTCGTCAAGTAGCCAAATTGCGAATAGTATTGATGCTCAGGGGTCTTAGGTATGCGGTGTCGTTATCATCTCGATAGGCAGGCCAGAGTGATATGTCAGAAGATGGGAGTAGGATACTGTCAGGAATGTCTGGATAATTGTGAGGCCTGTACAGATCCGTGTACGTACTGTAAGTTTAGGCCATCATGCATAATATGGGAGCTTTGTAGAAGGAGTGAGAAGCGATATCGCCTTGAGAGAGCCGCCAGTGGTGAAAGGGGAGAATAATCCAAGAATGGGGAAGGTGAATTATCGGTGTGCAGGAAATGGCCTTTTTGGCAGATGGCACAGCCGTTGAAGTCAAAAACGCGGGGTTTTAATGATGAAGCGGTAAAACCCAAGGAGAAGGAGATTCAAGAGTCATTTGTTACGATGGATAGCGGAAAAAGGAAAGGAGGAAGTGAGCAATGGAATCTATAGAAAACCTGAAGGATCGAGGCACCTACTATGCCATAAATAAGATAATCGACCTGCTGAGCAATGCCTCAGTCGAGAGATTTATAAATTTGACGTACTGGGGCGAGTTACTCACCGTCGACCCAGAGGTCAAGGCTGCCATCAACCATGTAAGACGTTTCTTGACGGATAAGAATCACCCTGCACGAGAGCTCTTTCAACGGGTCTTCAATACCCTCTCGGAGTTCAAGAGACGCCGAATATTCCAAACCTTATTCCTCAAAGCGTGGTTCCTAGGGGGAAGGAAGAGGGATTACTACGAGGAGAACCATGGATTTCGGCCGCCGTTTATCATGATCTTGAGCCCCACCCTCAAGTGCAACCTGCGTTGTAAGGGTTGCTACACCTTAGGCTACGGCATGAAACATGAGCTTTCCCTGGGGCTCGCGGACAGGATCCTCAAGGAGTGTGAAGAGTTAGGGATTTATTTTGTCACCATCCTCGGTGGTGAGCCTCTGGTCTACCCGCACCTCTTCGAGCTCATTGAGGGGCACCCTGACATCTTTTTCCAGATCTACACAAACGGAACGCTGCTGGACCAGGAGATTGCCCAGAGGTTTGCAGACTACGGGAACGTAGCGGTGGTCTTGAGCATTGAGGGGGATGAGGAAGAAACGGATTCCTGGCGAGGCAAAGGGGTATACAAGAAGATCATGCAGGCCTTTGAATACTTAGATAATGCTGGAATCATTATTGGCACCTCAGCCACTGTGACAAGACAAAATGTGGAAGTTGTGAGCTCCGAGCAGTTCATCGACAAGATGATCTCCGTAGGATCGGTGGCACAGATGTACTTCCTCTACATCCCCGTGAACGGCATGGCCGACTTTTCCCTGATGGTCACCCCGGAACAAAGAGACCTTCTCAGGCGCAGGGTAATTACAATTAGAAACACCAAGCCCATGTTTGCCCTCGATTTTTGGAACGATGGGCCGTATGTGGAGGGGTGCATTGCTGCTGGTAGACGCTACTTTCACATCAACGCCAAGGGTGATGTAGAGCCCTGTGTGTACACCCACATCGCCACCGATAATATCAAGGATATGACCCTGGCGCAGGCCCTCAACAGCCCACTGTTCAGGGATATCAGAAGCAGACAGCCACACAACCCTAACCATTTAAGGCCCTGCATGATCATCGACAACCCTCACGTGATGAGAGAGGTGATAGGGAAGAACCATCCCTACTTCACCCACCCTGGCGCAGAGGAGATCTACACATTTTGCTCCAAATATATGGACAGTTATGCAGAGAAATATGCCCAGCTGGCCGAACGGGTCTGGAAAGAGGAATACCTGAGCCTGGAGGAGGCTGGTGGGGGGAATGCTTAGGATCTATCCAAGGTCGCCGTATTTGCAATCAGCACCTCACTCTTTGACTATATTGGATTATCCTTTAATAGATCGATACCCCATGGTAGCTGATGGTCTTTGAAATTATCTAAGGGGATAATTCCGTGAATCATCTCGCTGAGATTGAACAAGAGGCTATGCTACAAGACATAGGCGCAATGCTGAAAGGCTTTACGCCGGACAGGGGTAACCTTATCCCTATCTTACAGGAAATCCAGGAAAGACACCAGTACCTTGCCCTCCCTGGCTTACAAATGGTGGCAAACCACCTGAAGATGTCCACCTCCGAGGTCTACGGTGTCGCTACCTTTTACAATCAGTTCAGGTTTCATCCCCCAGGTAAGCATCAAATCAAGGTGTGCCTTGGAACGGCCTGTCATGTGAGGGGTGGTGATATAATCCTGGAGAACTTTGAACGCAAGCTCGAAATCAAGGCGGGTGAAACCACACAGGACAGGGAATTCAGCATAGACAGGGTTGCCTGCGTGGGGTGCTGCGCCCTGGCCCCGGTGGCGATAGTCGATGAGACGGTTCATGGACATATGGCCCCCAGCAAGGTGGAGGGGCTTATTCTGGGGTTTGAGATTGAGAAGGAACGAGAAGAGAGAGAAGCCAAGCCCACTGAGTCATAGCAGTAACAACACGGTATACGAGGTATTTTCAACCATAACGAAGTCGATAGTTGCCACCGCAGACAGAGGAAAATAATCATGGAGAGGATGAAACAGATCAAACCTCTATTGGAATCTTTCTGAATCCAGTGAGATTCTCTGTAGTACATAGGCATTTAGGACTGGGATCTCCTTAATATAAAGAATCATGATTGTTGGCTATTCTGTGAATCTCATGGAGTCATTGAACAAAAATTCAGATTACACGAAGTGGAAGGAGCTTTATCCGGATAAATTCGTCTCCGAAGACAGGGTGTTCCGCAACATCCATCGGGGGAACCGGATATTTATCGGTACCGCCTGCGGAGAGCCTCAATACCTTGTTCGGGCCCTGATAAATTATGTGGAATCTCATCCTAAGGGTTTCTTTGATGCCGAGGTATTTCATGTATGGACGCTTGGGGTTGCTCCGTATACTGATGAAAAATTCAAAAGCAACTTCAGGCACAACTCTTTCTTTATTGCGGATAACACGAGAAATGCCATAAACAAGGGGCTTGCAGATTACTCACCGCTTTTTTTATCACAGATCCCGGAGTTGTTCCACCGCAGGCTCGTGCCCATAGATGTGGCCATTATCCAAACCTCACCACCGGACAACAACGGTTACATGAGCCTGGGGGTAAGCGTGGATGTCACCAAGGCGGCGGTCGAGAACGCTTCGCTGGTAATAATTCAGGCGAACCCGAACATGCCCCGGGTGCATGGGGATACGTTTTTGCATATAAGGGACGTGGGCTTCGTAGTTCCCCATGAGGAGGCATTGTTGGAGTATGAAGATAAGGTATCCGATGAAATCGCGCAGCTCATAGGGAAGTATGTTGCCCGCATCGTTGAGGATGGGGACACGATCCAGGTCGGGTACGGAAGTATACCCAATGCGATCCTCTCAAACCTGGCCCAAAAGAAGAATCTAGGTGTACATACCGAGCTTTTATCTGACGGCATCGTGAGCCTAATGAAAAAAGGAGTGATTGACAATACGAAAAAGAGCATTGATCGAGGAAAGACCATAGCCACCTTCTGCATGGGCATAAAAGAGACCTACCAGTATATCCACGACAATCCATGCGTGGAGTTCAGGCAGGTTGACTACACAAACAATCCCCTCATTATCGCACAAAACAGCAACATGACGGCCATCAATAGTGCCCTCCAGATAGACCTTACTGGACAGGCCACTGCCGAGTCCATCGGGAAAACGTTTTACAGCGGCATCGGGGGTCAGGCGGACTTCATGCGAGGAGCATTGCTTTCGCCCGGCGGGAAAACAATACTAACCCTTCAATCCACAGCCGAAAACGAAACAATTTCGAGAATCGTGCCATTCGTGTCCGAGGGTGCGGGAGTTACCTTGACCAGAGGAGATATCCACTACGTCGTTACCGAATATGGTATTGCGTATCTGCATGGGAAGAACATAAGGGAGCGGGCAATGGAGCTCATCTTCATCGCACACCCGAAATTCAGGCCCTGGCTCATAGAAGAGGCAAAGAAATTCAACCTGATATACAAGGATCAGGCATTTATACCTGAAAAGAGGGGAGAGTATCCAGAGGAGCTTGAAACCTATAAGACCACCAAAAGCGGCCATGAGGTCCTATTAAGACCTGTGAAGATAAGAGACGAGCCACTGCTCAAAGAATTCTTTTATTCCCTTTCAGATAAAAGCCTCTACCGAAGATTCATATCCCGACGAACCGACATTCCACATGAGCGTCTTCAGGAGTTCGTAGTAATCGACTATACCAAGGAAATGGTTATCCTTGCGACCAAGCAAAAGGATGAGAAGGAGGAGATATTAGGGTTAGGGCAGTACAGCATCTACGAGAACTCCCTTACCGCAGAGGTGGCATTTCTCGTAAAAGATCAATGGCAGAACATGGGGATAGGGACGGAGCTATTATCCTACCTCACCTATCTTGCTAAGAAACAGGGGCTATCGGGCTTTACTGCCGAGGTTTTGAGGGAAAACACCCCAATGCTTCATTTGTTCAAAAGTATGGGCTTCGACATAGACAAGCAAAGCGACAGCGAGACGTTCGAGCTCAAAATGACCTTCATAGGGATGAGCGGGGGGATATCATAGGCACATATTGTCCGTAAAACAGGGGTTCAGGGTCAGGTAGGTCTCACCAAATATGTCGCCCGCATCGGGCATATTGATCTGCATCTGTGGGATTAATTGTCTAAATGATCTAAGTAGTTATTTCTGCCTAGCTGAGTAAGTATTTCCCCCTACCAGAGATAGGGAGTAGGCACAGAACAAGACCACCCCCATGTATAAATGGGTGTGGTTTTTTTGAGTAAAGCACCTGATTGACCCTTGACACACAACAGTCTTTTTCCTAGACTTCCCACCGCAAAAATGGAATTTTTATCAATCAAAGCAATGGCAAAGGAGGACATTCACCATGAGAATCTTGGGCATTGTGTGCAGTCCCCGCAAAGGAGGAAATACGGAGATATTGGTTAAAGAAGCTCTTAAAGCTGTCCAGGAGGCTGGAGGCCAAACTGAGCTTATTTTGGTGGCAGGCAAAAACATCGCCCCCTGCGATGGCTGTGGCGAATGTAGGGAGGATGGCATCTGCAAAACCAAGGATTATATGCAAACGATATACCACGAACTCGAACTTGCCGATGGGTTGATACTCGGCACCCCGGTGTACTTTACCAACGTTAGTGCACAGGCAAAAGCCATAATTGACAGGACCTATGCATTGCTGGGAGCTGGAAAGCTGAAAGGGAAAGTGGCCGCAGCCATTGTGGCTGCGAGGCGAGTGGGCGCAGGCCAGGTGCTGAGTTTGCTGTACACTTACTTTACCCTTCATAGAATGATAATATCCGGGGGAGGCATTGGGTATGGAAGGGAAAAGGGTGAAGTAAGACAGGGCCCAGGAGGCGCACCATTCCTCTCAGCTTTGGAAGAGGCCAGAGCGGTGGGCAGGAATATGGTCAGAATGGTGAAGGGTCGAAACTGATGGTGATCCAATAGTGATGGATGCGGAGCAAGAAATCAGTCTGCTGCGCTTATAGAAATTTGATTGCCATATCATGCAAGTGATCATTATTGACAGGCACCCGTAATTTCCCTATACTCTCCGTCTGAAAAAGCAATTCTTGTCACACAGAAAACCTATGACTGCCAAATCAAATCTGCAATATGACTCAACAAATACCTTATTCACTGGGAGTCATTTTTAATGAGTGAGCAAGCCACAGACCTTTCGCCCTTGAGAACCCAATTCCCAGCCTTGCAGGAAACAGATGAGCAGGGCCGTGTGTATGTATATTTCGACGGGCCAGGCGGCACCCAAGTACCACAAACGGTTATTGATGCGATGGCCGACTATTTTAGGCATGCCAATGCAAACCACGGCGGCCATTTCATCACGAGTCGCCGAAATGATGAAACCATTGACCAGGCCCGCACCGCCATGGCCGATTTTGTCAATGCCCCTTCGCCCCGAGAAATTGTCTTTGGGGCAAATATGACTACCCTCACCTTTAGCTTCAGTCGAGCTATTGGCCGCGTCCTGCAACCCGGAGATGAGATCGTGGTCACGCGCTTGGACCACGACGCCAACATAGCTCCCTGGGTAGCCTTAGAGGAGAAGGGAGCGGTGGTAAAATGGGCCGATTTTCATACGGAAGACTGCCGGCTCGATCTTGAACATCTGACCTCGCTGCTCACCGATAAAACCAGACTGGTAGCCGTGGGCTATGCCTCCAACGCCGTGGGCACCATCAACCCCATTAAACATATTGCAGCCATAGTCAGTAATATTGGGGCCTGGCTTTGGGTCGACGCAGTTCATTATGCCCCGCACGGCCCCATTGATGTTCAAACGCTGGGCTGTGATTTTCTGGTCTGTTCTGGCTACAAGTTTTTTGGCCCACACGTTGGCGTCCTGTGGGGCCGACAAGAGTTACTCGAACGATTGGCACCGTACAAGGTACGGCCGTCAGATCCCAGCCCGCCCTATAAGTTTGAAACGGGCACGCTAAACCACGAAGGGCTGGCTGGCGTTGCAGCCGCCATCGATTATCTGGCCGGAGTGGGGAGGGAATACGGCTGCCGCCTTCCTGTGAAGGAGGTGGCCAAGCCGGACAATTATCAGGGGCGGCGTAAAGAATTGAAACAGGCAATGAACACTATCGTTTCTTATGAGCGCCCGCTTTTTGCTTACCTGTTAGCAGGAGTACAAGAAATCCCTGGGATAACCGTGTATGGTATTACTCACCCAGAAGAATTTGATGAACGCTGCCCCACCCTGGCCTTTACCAGGAAGGGTTTTGCTCCCCGGGCTATTGCCACCGACCTGGGCAACCAGGGGATCTTTGTGTGGGATGGCAACTACTACGCCGTGAGCGTTACGGAGCGACTGGGCCTGGAGCACTCCGGTGGGATGGTTCGAATCGGCCTGGCCCATTATAATACGCGGCAAGAAGTAGACCGCTTGTTGGCTGCCTTGCGGCAGATACCTTAGACACAATCTCAGCGACTGCCGAGTAGTCAGCCTCTATCCATTAAGGTCTTCCATAAGATTTCTCACGACCGCATAATGCCCAAGTGCCAGATTTGGGGTATGTTTTTCCTCTGCCCCCAATTCCCCTTTATAATCCTTCAACCGGCCATATACTATCTAGCAACAATATATTGTGCTATTTTTTGCTTGACATACAAGATAAGGTAGGCTATCCTACCTTTACAGAGGGTTCTTCCTTGAAGATTTAACCTATATCTAAGAGCAACTCATGATGAAAGTGGGTGTCCTCAAAGTACCACCATGAGGCCTCCAAGGGTGCGCACGCATCCCTCTGGGGGCTTTTCCGCGTTATCCCACAAAAAAGTTGTACCTTTCCAACAAGTTATCTAAGAGGAGGGTGGAACATGTTAGAGGAGAAACGCTCTGATATTGATCGGCGCTCTGAAAAGGATAGACGCAGATCATATGATCTTGATTACTTCTTTAACGGAGGGGCTGAGAGAAGGGAGTGGATAGAGCGAAGGTCGAAAGCCGAGCGGAGAGTGGGGTGGATGAGGGTGGCTAACTGGGCCAGTTCCCCCCTAAGACACGTAAAGCATCAAATGTAGGGTCCTTATTTCCTCTCCCTTTTTGAGTGCTATTTTTGCGGAACGGCTGAGCCTGGCCGCATACCAGTCCGGTTTGTCTCCGCACCTTCTGCAACGCTCGTATCTGCCCACAGTATCATGTAACACCAAAGGCAGGGTGATCATATCCCCTGCTTTTTAGTGAGAATTTCCTTCCATATCCTATGTCTGCACCATCCTCCGCAGTATTGCGGTATTCTGCTATTTAGGCGACGCCACCCCTAAAAATTTATGACTACTGTTTCTGATCTTCAACCCCAACTGCGTGACATGGATCGCTTTCATGGGGTTCAGCATGAAACAGGTATGGCATGTCAGGTGGATAGAAAATATTTTCTTAATAAAAGTATAACAAGGGCCACAATTAAACCTGAAATAAACCCAATTATTCTATTTTCCCATCTTTCCTTATTTTCCCTCTCATATCTCTGTGCCTCTCTTAACTCAGCAAGTCTTCTTTTCATGGCATCGTAGTAAGGAAGTTTCCGCGCTCTATCACTATCAAATTGCAGTAAAGTCAATTCAATTTCCTCACGAGTAAACCTCTCAATCAATGATTTTTCACCTGTTTCTATAAATTCCAGGAAAGCGTTTGCAATCTCAATTGTTCTTTCATCTAGCCCCATTGGATCCTCCCCTTTTCCATATTGGTATACGGAAAGATTTCCACTGACTCCATACACCATTCTTCAAAGGATATTATCTTTGACTGATTGAGGTCGCGGCACCATCTCATTGTCGGCTCCTCACTGGGCCACAAACGGGATCACCTGTCAAATCCACTCAGGCCTCCTTGCCCCACTTCTCAAGCCACTTTTCCTTCGCATCAAGGTTGAGTCCATACAGGGGCCACTCCCCCTTGAGGGCCGAGATTACTTGCATCATCGGCTTGTAGTAATGCTCCCGGTCTGAGACTGTAGAATACCAGGCACTGTGTCCAGTGAGAATAACATTGGGCATTTTGATGAGCGGGTTATCCGGGGATATAGGCTCCTCTACCGTGACATCAATCCCTGCCCCGGCGATGAGGCCT
>Ga0209427_10002791_pt1 | contig 20506 bp, 14 predicted proteins | sample DeeMarSWOR136_30_FD_187465 | JGI IMG/M metagenome (GOLD analysis project Ga0209427, IMG submission 187465) | Marine sediment microbial communities from White Oak River estuary, North Carolina - WOR-1-36_30 (SPAdes) (version 2) | ecosystem: Environmental > Aquatic > Marine > Intertidal zone >...
TATTGAATAACGGTAAAGGGTATTCCTTTGATGATGAATTGGAAATTGAAAATTTATTAATATCCATATTTATTGACATTCGAAGATTTGGTGATGAAGTAATAGAAAAACCTTATGAAATTGATTATTATTTTCAAAGAGAAACATTTTTTAAAGTTTTCCTATTCGGAATCGACGAAGTTGGAAAATCAAGTTTAGTTAGAAGATTAAAAACAGGGAATTTTAACGAGAATTATTTTACCCCAACTAGAAAATTTAACATTGAATACCTTCCTATAAAAGAAGAAGGATTATTAGCAGTATGGGATATGCCTGGACAGGAATCTTTCCGACCAAAATGGTTAATAGGGCTTCAAGATTCTAACATTATTATATATATGATTGACATTGCTAATCAGAGAAGATTTGAGGAATCAAGAATCGCCTTCTGGAATGTAATAAATAAAGCTGAATTAAATGGAATCCCATTGCTTATTTTAGGTAATAAAATCGATTTAATAAAATGTTCTAAAGAAAAATACAAAATTGAATTTCAAAACCTTGAAAAAGAACTTTCTAATTTTTATAATTTCAAAAATATAAAAAATCGAAAATGGAAGTTTTTGTTTACTTCTGTAAAAACTAATTTTAATATAGATAATATTATACCAGAGATTTTTGAAATGATATCTTCATAGCTCTTTATAATTAAAACGATATTGACCAAAAAGCACTCATACTTGATAAAATATAAAGATTTGATGTATTAAACATTAAATTTAAATATCTAGCTATTTAAATTTCTATTATATGAAATAAAAACATAATAATTCTCTTGATTTAATAAATTTGGGATATTCAATGTCTAAAAGGCTTAAAAAAGAATTACAAATCATGGTTGACGAGAAAACAGGTCAATTATATTTAGGTGATAAAAAAAAAGATTTACGCTTATTGATGCTGAGACCGATTGATTTGATCGAATTCTCTGAATTCGCTGGCACAAATGCTGATGACATTTTAATCTGGGTTGGTAAGACCATTGGACGTAATTATGTTGATAAATTCTTCTATAATAAAGATTGGAGCAAGGAAACTATGGCAACAAGGAAGGAAGTGGTTCTAGGAAATCTTGAAGCATTAGAACTTATGGGATTTGGTGATTTAACAGGATCGTTTAAAAAAGATTATATCTTAATTTCAGTAGGAGATTCATTAGCTTCTGAAGAGAAGGACAATATTATGGCAAAAAACTTATGTTTGCTTTATCAAGGACTTTTTCTTGGCATGTTTGAATCTCTAAAAATCGATGTTGAAGTCGAAGAAATCGAGTGTGTTCTTTTAGGAAATAAAAAAGATGTATTCAAATTTGAATTTATCGGAGAGAAACTCGATGATAGTTTAATAGATTCAGAAGAATCTGTATCTGAATTTTTATCTACTCTTTAGGTTAGATTCTTAATATTAATTCTTCTTCTTTGGAAACTAGGTTATTAATTTAGCAACTCTGTTTTGGTAAAAAAATAAGCAGTAGGCATAATCTCTAAATATTGAATACTTGCTCTTTATTGATCTCCTTCACTTTTTCTTATTTATTCCTTTACGTTGAAGCAAAATAATCCATACTTATTTAATTTAGAGATCATTTAGAAATTACAAAATTGTATTAAAATTATTAGAGTGAAATTTCACACTTTTTTCAATTAATATAGATTAGATTTTGAATTTTGGAATATAATAATTAAAATAAAATCTAACATAACTCTATTTATAATCAAATATCAAAGAAACATAAAATATAAAATAAAAACTGATGTGAGAAACCTTTGGAAAAAAGAGGAGCAAAAATAAAAATTGATGAATATAAGGGTCCGCTTGGTACAATTAAAGGATTTGAGCTAACTACAGGGAAAATTTCATATGGAGATGAGACAGAATGGGAGCCTATGGGACCAACACCTCAACCCCACATACCTACATTACGAAATTGGTTTTTCAAAATGATGGAAAGATATAAACCCTTTTATATGCCCATCTGCGATATGTGTTGCTTATGTACATATGGGAAATGTAATCTTTCTAAGGGTCGGACTGGTGCTTGTGGAATTAATATGGAAACCCAGCAATCTAGAATTGTAGAAATTGCTTGCTGCATAGGTGCAGCATGCCACTCTGCTCATGGTGATCACCTATTACATTGGCTTAAAGAAAAATATGGCAATGTTCCAATAAATTTTGGTAATAATATTGCCGTAGAAATGCCACATACTCGACTGGTAGTAGGTATGAAACCAGAAAATCTTGAAGATTTGGAAACTGCGATGGAATGGGTTCACTTTACTATCACTCATTTACTTGCAGCAGGTCATACTGGACAAGAATCTAACTATTTGGATTATGAATCAAAAAGCTTTTTGGCGGGATTAGCAGATTCAGTTGGTATGGAGATAAGTGATGCAGTTCAAATTGCAGCTTATGGATTTCCTGTGGGTGATCCTAATGTTCCAATCGTAGAATTAGGAATGGGTACATTGGATACTGAAAATAAAGCAACAATTTTAATGATTGGACATAATGTAGCGCCAGGAGTTGAATTAGTAGACTACATAAGAGAGAAAGGAATTGAAGACAAAGTAGATGTAGGTGCAATATGTTGTACTGCACTAGATTTAACAAGATATTATTCTGGTGCTAAAATTGTAGGTTCACTTTCTCGTCAAATGTTCTTTATTCGCTCAGGGTTAGCAGATGTTGTAATGGTTGATGAACAATGTGTCAATTTAAGAAGTTTTGAGCAAGCTAAATTAGTTAATGCGCCATTTATAGCTACTAATGAGAAGATTATGGGTGGTTTACCTGATAGAACAAACGATCCTGTTGAAGAAATCATAGAAGACTTAGTTAGTGGAGAAGTAAAAGGTGTACTAATTTTGGATCCTGTAAAAGCAGGAATGGTTGCTGCTGAGACCGCAGTTAAGGTTAAACCTATAAGAAAAGCTAAAAGTGGCATTCCTGATGAACAAGGATGCATAGATATGGCAATGAATTGTAATGGATGTGGAAATTGTCAAAGAAATTGTCCAAACGATTTACCTTTAGTTAATGGAGTAGCTAGAGTAAAAGAAGGAGATTTTTCAATATTAGAGGAAGCATATGATTCCTGCTTAGATTGCGGAAGGTGTGAATCAGATTGCATGAAAGAAGTATCTCCATTAACCTTGATAATGTATGCAGGGAGAAATAAGATTAGAAACGAGAAATTTAATTGTAGAGTCGGGCGAGGACCAATTATGGATACCGAAATTCGAAACGTTGGTGCCCCAATAGTATTGGGAGAAATACCTGGTATTGTGGCTATTATAGGATGTGCTAATTATGCTAAAGATATCCAAGAATTATATTTAATGGCAGAAGAATTCTGCAGAAGAAACTACATTGTTGTCGTTTCTGGATGTGGTGCAATGGATATTGGTCTTGTAAAAGATGAAGATGGTAAGACTTTATATGATAGATTTCCAGGTGATTTTGACCGAGGTGGCTTAGTAAACGTTGGAAGCTGTGTAAGCAATCCCCATATTACAGGAGCAGCGATTAAGGTTGCTAATATCTTCGCTCGAAGACCATTACGTGGAAATTTCGAAGAAATTGCTGATTATATTTTAAATCGAGTTGGTGCAGTCGGTGTTGCATGGGGTGCAATGTCCCAAAAAGCAGCAAGTATCGCAAGTATGGCTAATGGAGTAGGAGTTCCAGCTGTATGTGGACCACACTCTGCAGAATATAGAAGGATGTATATTGGACGATCTGATGATGAAGATGTCTGGAAGGTTTTTAACGCTAGAGATGGAACTGCTGATCATCTAGTTGGTCCTGGACCTGAACACTTATTAACTACTGCAGAAAGCATTGAACAAGCAATTTGTCTCGTAGCTAAATTATGTTTGAGACCAGCAGATAACTCTAAGGGACGAATGATAAAACTATCTCATTGGATCGACCTTGAGCGAAAATATAAAGGAGTCAAATTTCCAAATGATTTAGAAAAGTTTATTCGGACCGAAGCAGATATTCCAATCAATATAAAGGACGAAATACATGAATATCTTAAAGAAAAAGGTTGGAAACCAAAAGAAATAGTAGACCCAACACTTTTAAAAAGAGTATGTCGCACTTAATTCAATTTTTCTTATTTATTTTCTTTTTTATTTATTAAATGTTTTTTAATTTTCAACATCTCTTCTTAGTTAAGCTGGAAATCAGAATTTCAAAAAAAAAGTAAACCTAAAATTCTTAAATAGAAAATCCAATTATTATTCTTCTAATGAATATTCTTTTTTAGTATATGAATTGAAAGTAAAAAATGTGAAATTATTTGTATAAACAAGATAAAGATATTTTAAAATTATCGAAATTGTGTAAACATTGGGCAGAACATAATGATTCACATAAGGAAAACTTCTTAAAATGGCTTAATATCGCTAAAGAAAAAGGATTAGAATCAGTAGTTGGAAAGTTAGAAAAATCAATTGAAATGTTAAATAAATGTAATGAATTTTTGCTTGCAGCAAATAAGGAATTAGAAGCTCTTTAAATATGGTTTTAGAGGAATAAATTGATTAATGGGAGTAATTGTTCTTTAAAGTAATCAATTTTTCCTTCCAACAATTCTGGATTTTGAGAAAGCATCCATAAATATACGGGGATCTGTAATTCTGAGTACTCAAATAATTTCTCTCCTTGAATAGTAAATCCATTGAGCGGTAATTCTAAAGTAATTGACTTTTCTCTTATTAAACCTATAGAATTATAGAAATTTGATAGTGTTTGGAGTAATAAAGCAGTATTATTTACTAACATTTCATCTGTATCCGAACTAGTGTAACTACCAAAGATTAATCCATCCATTGATACTAGACTTGATGCTTTTGCATCAACTTGATGAGTAAATTCTTCGAGGATATGTTCAATTATTTCAGAAGTATCAGAAACTTTCTTTAGAGCAACACTGAACATTTGCATTATAGTTTCTCTTTGAAACACCGTCGTATCGCAATAATCGACTTCGAAATCCTCAAAATCATCTGCAATACTATTAAATTTATTTTTTATACTTGTGACATTTTGTTGCCATTGCAGTGTTTTACGTACATCTTGATCACTTTTGCTTAAAACAATCAAGACTTCAGGTTTCTCATTTAATTCTTTCAAAACCTTTAAAACTTCCCTAAAGTAATTAGCTGCTTCGGAAAATCTGTCTGGATCCTGTGTATCGACAACATACAACATAATATCTGCTTCTGTAAAGAAAAGTTCGGGTCTATTGAAGTAAAGTTTTTCTCTATATTGTACTTGTCCTCCAAGATCCCAACTAATAACAGGATAACCAAAAAAGTCTAATTTTTCTCTCTTTACACCTCTTGTTGGTAAAAGAGATTTGATGATGGAGAATTTATCTTGAACTACAGCCAGAATAGATGTTTTGCCTGCTGCGTCAAGACCTATCATCAAGATTTTCTTGTGGCGCCTTAATTGTTCTTGTATATTCTTTTGGATGACTTTTGCAATTTTTACCCATTTTAGTAGCATATTTGGTAAAATTTCTTTCATTTCGGGCAGATTTGAGGTAGATAAGTTAGCTAAATCGTTAATGTTCTTTATACCTTCATTAGCTAAACGTTCGGAACTAACTGTATCAACACCTATCAAAGTATCCGGTTTAAATCTTAAAACTTCCTCAAGTTCATTTATTAAGATGTTCCTTTTAAAGAAATCTTTAATAGCTAAACTTTTACTACTATTTTCTGACATTGCGCATCAAATTTAATATAAATTTTCTTTTTACAAATATTCTTTATTTTAATAGTAAAATTAGGTTTTATTAAATATTATTTTTTTTAGTAAAAATAAACTTTATCTAATTAAAGCAGTATTAATTAATTAGTAATTAATAAACTTTTGAAAAAAGATTCAATCAAAAAGATCATTTGCTACACATTAAGAAATAGCCCCACTCAATACTCTAACTAAAATGTCAGATAATAGAATTCCAGAGAATCTTGTCATATGTATAGATACATCAAGGTCGATGTTTAGAAAGGATTTTAGTCCTAATCGATTGACTTGTTGTATTTCTGCAGCTAAAACATTAATAAGGGAAAGATTCAACATAGATAATTTAAGTGCGTTTGCATTAATAAAATATTCTAATAAACCAAAAAAGATATTGGACTTTACAACCGCTGTTTTCAAAGAAAGCCTCAATAAGTCATTGAATTCATTAAATTGTGGAGGATATTCCGCAATGGGGGATGCACTAGCTTTAGCGATCAAAGTATTAATAGTTGAATTACGTAAAATCGGTGCTAAAACGCCAAGAATAGTTTTGATTTCTGATGGAAACTATATGAAGTCTGCTGTCGATCCGTTAAAAATGGCACGCCTTGCTCAAGGTTTAAATATCCGAATTGATACTTTTGGTCTTGGTAATATAAGAAAAGATAATTTATTAAAGAAAATGAGTGATATTACGGGAGGTAGATATTTTTATACTAATGATCACGAATCTCTAATTAGGTCAGCAAAAGAAATTGCAGAAGATAATTATAAAACTTATGGAATTGGAAAAGAAATCATTATAGAAAACCCTGCTTTTCTTAGAAAAATTGCTGCTGATTTATTAAGAGTTCAAGATTTAACAAAAGATCAAGAACAACGCGCAAAACAGATAAGAGGAGAAGTAGATTTTAAGAAATGTTCGATTTGCTTTTCTGATCAAAACCCATATACAAAGGGATCTTTTTATGTTACTGGGAGATATTGCCCTAATTGTACTACACCTTTTCATATTCATTGTTTAGCTGCATGGGCAGATTCTCAAAAAAGTCATCAAGTAAAAAGATCTGGTACTGCTAGATGCCCTCATTGCTTTTATCTTTTAAAAATTCCTATAGAAATCACTCAAATTCAAAAATTACATGTTCTTACAAAGTTTTCAAAAGAAGAAACGGCTAAAAAACCTGAAATCATGCCAGCTAAATATATACAAAATATTAATGTATTAGGAGAAGAAGCTCTTTTTAAAGCATGCCCAGTATGCCAATTAATTTTTGAAAAAGGACAACCTGCCGTTCAATGCGGGAATTTTCAATGCAATGCGCTCTATCATGAAGAATGTTTTAAGAAATTAATAGAAGGGCATTGTAAAAGCTGTGATGTGAAGCTTCACCTTTATTAGGTTTACTTTTTATACAACTTGCTTCGATAAATCTCTAATTAAGATTTATAGCTAATATTACCAAGTATGACTTGGGGAAAATTTTTGCTTTATAATATCATATGTTTTATCTTTTTTTACCTAATTTTATCCTAATATCTATTTCCGAAATTAAGTAACACAAGACATCATAAGGGGGTTCAGAGAAAAATATTTCTGCAGCTTTTTCTCTTACTCTATCTTCTTTATTATAGTTTGGATCTTTTTGAACGAGTAATTGTCTTTCTGCGAGCATCCAACATAATTTATCATAAGTATAGCCTTTTTGTGCAAGATAATATGCTGCAATATTAACATGTGAAACTTTTTTATCATCCATTTTTATCAACTTCTTTATTTAAGTTCTAATCAATTTTTTTAATTCTTATATATATAATAGACTTCAACCATATAATCTTAATATATTAGCTATAATAATAAAAATCTAAAATAATACCTATCTGATTAAAAAGTAAGCAGATTAAATAGGTTTTCATTCCTTTTATAAATATTATTTGTGAAAGTTGATCTCACAATGGATGATACGGAATATTATAGTTATGGTAATATCAAGTTAGGAATAGGAAAATTTGAGTTACCTCCCGTCCTAATTGGCACAATTTTTTATCAGAATGAGACTATTGTAAACCGGAAAAATCCAGAAATTTTTAATATGCAAAAGGCTATAAAACGTATAGAAACACATCAATCTTTATCAGAAAAATATAAAATTCCAAATTTAATCGAAATTTCTGCTACTACTCCTAAATCAATTATAAAATATTTAGAATTTTATTTAGATCATTTTAATCCTCCTTTCATTTTAGGAGGTAATTTTGAATCAAGAATAGCTGGAATTGAATATCTTGAAGAAAATGGAATCAAACCGGAACATTATATATACAATACAATCTCAAATCTTAAAAATCAAAAAGAAGTAGAAGTACTTAAGAAATATAAAATAAAATCTGCGGTCGTTTTAATTCTTGGTTCAGAAAATATGACTTCTACTCAGAGATTTTCATATATTACTGAAAAAACACAACCTAATAATGTAAACATGATTGATGGATTAAAAGATATAGGAGTTGAAAGAATATGGATTGATGGAGGAGTTGTCAATTTAGAAAGTTTAGCTCATATCTTAGAGACTCAACAATTGATTAGTAAATCATTAAGACTTCCAGTTGGAACAGCACCCAGTCTTTTTCTTTTTCAATATTCTTCCCCTCGTTTAAATATTAAATTTCATACTCGCTATAGAAGAGCTAGTATAATGTTCATTGTAGCATGGTATTCGAATTTTATATTTTATGGAGCAATTGAAGATGCTAAAGAATCATTTGCATCTGCTTATCAATCAATAGAATTTAGAGATATATTGAAAAATAGAAATATAAAGCTCTTTAATCAATTTTAATGAAACTTTCCGTTAACATTTTAATATAAAAATATAAAGAAATGATAAAATTTTTAATAAAAAGCTATTAATACTAAGATTTTAATATCTTAATTAAGGTAAAGTAAATGTTATTGAAATGTTAAAATAAATTATTTGTTCTACAAATTGCGTATTTCTAAGGAGAAAGCAGAATGATCAATAATAACTATAATGATGAGAAAGAATTGGAAGCTATAAGATTAATAGATCAAGCAGAAACTCTTGCAGATCGCGGGAAAGGAAAAGAAGCAATCCAAATTTATGAAAAAGCAGCTTCAATCTACCTTGATCTTGGTAGTTACCTCAAATTAGATGAATTATATATTAGGATTGCTCAAATAATCTCGAGATTTAAAAACAACATACAAGCTGTGTATAGACTAAAATCAATTATTAGAAAAACTGAAGAGTTAAAACTAAACGAAGTTTCCGCTAAATTGTTATTACAATTAGGAAATATCTCTTTTAATATGCATGATTGGGAGACAGCTGGAGAATCATGGCAAAAAGCTTCAGAATACTTATATGAAACTGATCCTGAGGAGTATAATAATCTATCTTCAATACTTCTTTTAAAAGCAGGACAAGTATTTGAACGTTCAAAAATTAAAAAAGATGAAGGAAAGCGGTTGATATTAAAAGCAGTTATGAAAATACACAAATTTGATGAGCTCTATGAACAAGAAGAAAAAAGAGCATTAAATTTATTATCAAGGGGTGAATTTGAAGCTTCAGCAAAAAAATTTTCTGATATTGCTTCCTATTTTAGAAAAGCTTTAGATGATTTAGATGATCTTATAGATGAAGAAGAATCAAAAAATACATATCTTAATGCAAAAGCTAGATTCATTCATTTTGTAGCAGAATATCAAACTGTATCCGCTTTATGCTTGAGAGCATCTGAGAATCGCACTCATAATGAGCGAATTAAACAATTAGGAACCGACTCTATAAACTTATTTAAAGAATCTATATCTATGCTTAAATCTTATCTGTTTCCAATATCTTCAGAATTCGATCATGAAATAATTTTAAGGGTTACCTTCGATACAATGTTAATGGCTATCATTCAAGCAATGCTAGGAACTCATCAATTGAATCCAATAGATTTCTTGTTGGAAAATCTTGAGAAAAATAAAGCATTAGTAGAAAAGATGAAAGATTCTCCTTATTTCAATATTACTGAAAGGATTGAAAAAGTAGGAATTATAGAAGCACTTGAAATTCTTTCTAAGACCCATTTAGGTCATTTTGAAATGATTAAAAACACTCTTATTTCTTACTTTAAATAAAATCCTAGATCTTAATTTGGAGTTTTTAAGTTATACAATAAAGGATTCTTTTTTTTTCATTTCAATTATTTAAAGAAGGTCTATGTAGATATAACAAAGTTTATTAAGATCTAACAACAATATTTAATTAAAATAGTTTAATAAGGAGAGAATGGAATAATACGTTCTCAAGGCTTTTTCTATTATTCTAATATAATTAAAAAGCTTCTGGTCGGATTAAGTTAAGCACTCCCCTTGAAAGACTATAAAAAATGAAAATAATTAGGTAAGAAAAGTTTTGAAAATTTTATATGTTAATCCTGCACGACTTAGTTCTGGACTTGATGCAATAATTAAGGGACCTCCTTTAAGCTTAATTTCAATTGCAGCCATGGTTCCAGAACATGAGGCAAAATTATTTGATTTTAAAGTCCACAAATACAATGAAAAAAAATTCCGCTCATTGTTAAATCAAAGTGACATCGTAGCTCTCACAAGTATGACTCCTCAAATCTCCCATGCATTTGAAGTAGCACAAATGGCAAAAGATCTTGGTTGTACGACTATAATAGGAGGATATCAACCAACATTAGCCCCTGAATATGTAACAAAACATCCTGCTATAGATTATGTTGTTCGGGGCGAAGGAGAGCACACATTTAGGGAATTAATAGAATATCTAGATGGAAATAAAGTTTCTAAATCAATAAAAGAGATAGATGGTATTTCTTATAAAAATAATGAAGGAAGAATCCTTCATAACAAGGATCGAAAACTAGAACCTAATTTAGATAACTTTCCCATGCCTCGAAGGGATTTGTTAGATGATAGAAAATATGTCTATTTAGGTGCTAGAGTCGCTCAACTTGAATCTTCACGAGGTTGCCCTCATAACTGTAAATTTTGTTGCATTATAAAAATGTGGAGAAATTCAGATAGCCGAGTTACTTATCGAACAAAATCAACTAAAAGGATTATACAAGAAATTTATGATATCGATTGGAAAAATGATTTCATTTTTTTCTGCGAAGATAATTTTACTATTAAAGTAAAAAGGACAAAAAATATACTTGAAAATATTATTCGTTCAGGAGTCCCAAACAAAATGCTTTTTTCCTGCCAATCTAGAGTTGACACTTTATACCGAAATCCTTGGTTAATTGATTTAATGCATAAGGCGGGTATGAGACAAGTGTTTCTTGGGATTGAATCAGTGCATCAGCAAAGCCTTGATGCTATGAATAAAAAAAATACTACTCCTGATATGGTTAGACACGTGGTTTCATCTCTTCAAGATCGTGGAATTTCGATATTTGGAGGAGTGATTATTGGGTTTCCAGGTGAGACTAAGACAATGGTAAGGCAAAATATTCAATTTGCCAGATCGCTTAATCTAACGTGTATTCAATTTACACCTATAACAGCATTTCCGGGAACTGATTTTTATAATGAAATGGCAGAAAAAAGCATGATTACTAGTAAAAATTATAGACATTATGATTTGTTTCATCCAATGATGCGTACAGAACAACTTACTAATAATGAAATGTATCAATTAGTTGGTGAAGCATATTCTGCATATTACCTTAGTAAAGGTTGGCTTGGAATGCTTATAAAAAGATATACAAACCCATTCGGTAATTTTAATTGGATGGGACGAAATGTACCACGCTTTGCAAAAACAGTTATTAAAAGTGGATTAGATATGCTTCATTCAATGGGAATGACAAAAGATATTATCTCCGATGAAATGAAAGATATAATGAAGCATGGAATACCAAATAAATTGATTACTACATACAAGCATCTTGATAAGAAAATAGAACCAATTGGGCTAACTAAAAAAATACAAAAACCAGTTAGAATTACAAGTTAATTAAAAGATACACATTTAAGAAATCTTTAAAATTAAAATTGGATAATAAGTTTATTAAACTTTAATTTGCTTATCTTTCTAACTCCATGATCACCAGATGCATAATCACATGTAATTAAACCTGCTTCCTCAAGTTTCTTGATTTGGGCAGATATATTAGCTTCGGTCATTTTTAAATTAGAAGCAATTTTTGAAACATCCATCGGTTCTTCTTGAATGTTATGAAGTATTTGACGTCTTGTTCGAGATGATAAAGCTTTAACTATCTTTTCAATCTGTTCATCTGACTCTATAGATATAGATTCAGATTTATTTTGTAAATTAACTTCCAAAATACTTGTTTGTGAAATTTCCATAAATATCTATCCAACCCTTGAAAGTTTTTTTATGGTCAATTACATTAAATCAATATTTTAGACGGTATTTATATTTAATCTGTGTATTAATTGTAATTAAGAATTACATATAATTACAATGATTACAAATGATCTTAAAAAATTACATAAATTGTTTTTATTCTTAGGATTATTTATTTAATAAAGTGTTCTTTTAATAAAAATAGATGCTTCAAAAGTAATTAAACTATGAAAATTAGAACGATTCATAGATTTAGATAATTTAATCATGCTTGTTAGAATATTAGATTTAATTTCTAATCATAACCATTTAAAAATGTAAATTTAAAATATAATAAAAAAAGTACCAAAAATTATTAAAAATATCATAAAAATCCCATTAAGATACAATTTCAAAAATTTTGAAGTTTTAATAATGCTTTTCATTGATTCTTGAAATTATTCATTATTACACTTTTATAAAAAATTTTATCTCAAGATAAGTTACTAGAATTTTTTGACCTAATTTTTATAAGTAATAAATTAGTATGTGTTAGAGTATGTAATAGAAGTTATTTTTCAATTAAAATACATTTGTAGTAAAATTTTCCATCAATACAGAATTAAAGAGTAAAATTATATACGTAATAAAGATTCAAATTAATAGCTAATAGATATTATTCTAGTCGTGTACTTAATACCATATCTTTTTTGACAAGCGATGTAAAACACTATCATTTATATTCAAAAGTTACATATATTACATATACTAATAATTTAATACGAAAATTACAAATGAAAAGGTATTGAGGTTTTAAAAATGAGTCCAAATATCACGCGAAATCCATCAAAATCAAAATTAGATCCTCCCGATAGACAGACTAAGTTAATTGATTCCACAAATGTCATAACTGTGAGAATTAAAGAGGAATTAAACAATAATATTGACAAGATGCGTGCAAAGATAGGAATTTCTAAGGCGGATTTAATTAGAAATTATTTAGAAATATCAAAATTTATTATTAAGGAGAAAAACTCAATAAAATCATTAAATGATCGAGATCTAATAATTATAAAGAGAAGTTATTTGAGAAAGTTAATTGAAAATCAATCTGAGGAAGACCAAATTAAGTTAGGAGAAAAGCTAGCTAATTTTATCAATGATATAGCAAGAATTAATGGGAAATTAGACGATATTCGATATAAATTGAACTTTTGTGATTGTCTTGGATTATTCCCAAGATTCATAGATGATGAAAATTATATTTTAATAGATAAGAAATTTGGACCACAAAAATTTGTTGAGGCTTTCATTTGGAGAATGTATAATCAACCTTCAGATTTTAATATTGATTGGGTATCATCAAAGATTGAAACTCAAAGCAAAACCAGAACTGCTTATAATAATAAGGTACAACCAACCGAACGCTCATCCTCTCATTACTCTTTTGAATTTGCTAAAATAGTTGAAGATTAACTTTAATAAAAAAGATAAAGAGATCTATTTCTTATCTACGATCTCTTTTAATCCTAAAATAGGAACAATTACTTTATTTGGTCTGAACAAAATTTCATAGTTTAATTCATACAAAGCTCTTTCAATATAGAAATATGTAATTAGTATATAGTCTACGTCTAATTCTTTTAATATTTTTCCCATTAAATTTGATTCCCATATATTAAGGACGTTAAGAATATTATCAAGTATTTTTTTTAAGGGTCTAGCTGCTCTTCTGAAGTAAAGATTATATAGAATTTCTTCTGGTACTTCATATTTATCTTTTCGAATTATTTTTTTCTCAATAAAGATAAGTAAAGTGTTAAATTTAATGTAACTCAACGCTCTTAAAAATGAAGCTAAATCTTTTTCTACTGGAAATTTCCCCTTTTTCTCTTCCAAAGAAAGCTGAGGATCACCCTCAAAATCTATAAAATAAAAATTATATTGACCATTAACCTTATTATAAAGAATTTGTTCCATATGTAGATCTTGATGTACAGGTTGAACATTGATTTTGGGTTGCTCAAATTCGGAACGAAATGTTTCTAGTATTTCTTTAATATCTATAAGAATTGAACTGATTTTCGGTAAATTAAAGAAAGTGCTCTCTGATTGTTCATTCATCTTGTTTAGTAAATCTGTTATCATTGAATTTAATCTATCAGTATAATTTTTAAGAAAAAATTGACTATCTACTGATTCTAGGTTATATTCTTCTTTTTCAGTTAGAATTAAGGATTTATGTAAATTTTTAATATAACCACTAATTTCTTTAGATACCTTCAATGATTCAATGCACTTCTCTTTTATTAATCGAGATACGCTAACTTTTTCGTTAAATTTAGAATAATCCTCATCAACATCTTTAAATACAACATTTATCATATTATTGAGTTCATTCCAAATTATATCGCCTAAATTTCCTATGTTGGGGACATGTTCAAGGATTCCAATTGTTTCTTTGTCTTGTACTTTAATAGTTCCATATATTTTCGGAGTGTTAGGAAACTTGTTTTTCACTAGAACAAATAGGATTGAGGGTTCTAAACTTATAGAATAATCCTTATAAGATTTTAAAACATAAGATATAATTTTTTGATCAGGATCTCTTTTATTTACAATATTTAATAAAAATAAAATGTTAGTTGTATTGCCTCCACCTAATTGATTAATTGAAAAAACATATCGATCTGTGTATAACCCTGCTTCAATTAAATTCTGTACTTTTTTCATATTGATTTCATCTTCAAATTGTTTAGAATATAATGTCAATTCTAAATTTAGTGAAGGAAATCTTTCAGAGATACTAGTATCGAATAGCATTTTCTTCCAGAAAAAGAGGCAAAACTCTGCTTCTAATAAATTTAATGTTATTATCTCTTGTGTATTTTCGCTAGAAATTACTAATTTTTTACTAAATGTGTTTTCAGTCAGTCTTAAAATATTAGAATGTATCTTTTCGCTAGAATCTAAAAAATCTTCAATTTTTTCATAATAAATCAAGGGAAGGAAATATTTTTTGGAATAATTAGGAGTTTTTACTTCAATTACTGTCAGAAAAATTCTGTCCGCAATCACCTCAAAATATTGTATTTGAATAACAAATTCTAAATTTGATAAGGATGATTTATCTCCAAACCATCTTCTTGAAAGAAGCCAACCTTTAAATTCATTTGAATTACAAACTCCTTGAATCACATTTTTATCTAAATAAGTTATCATGAGGAACCATAAATTTCAATTTTTAATAATTATAATTAGGTAAATAAATAATTAATTATATTTAATATGGAAAGTTTGGATTGTCCTTATCTTCAAGCCTAATTTGAAAAGCTGTTTAATTTTTTACATTAATAACTTGTAACTAAAATCTTTTATTAATGTTTTCGAATTTAACAATAAAATTAGGGATAATTTTGACTGTAATAATCTCTTTTATTGTAGAGAAAGTATTAATCCAAAATTTGGAAAACTTCTTTTTTGAAAATTTCTAGCATATTTTTTTTTCTTCATATAAAAATCCTACAATCTGAGCTTCCCCTTCAACCTGGAGATTCTTTAGAGATAACGCTACTTTGGGATTTTTTTTAATTTTGCTCGATTTTTTTGTTATGAACTAATGACATAAAATCCATAATTAAGTGATCATTTGTAAAACTAACAATTCACGCCGTAAATCTATCATTAAAGGAAGTTGCCAAAACTATATCCTTATTTTCATCTAAAATTTCAACAATTTCACCTATTATATCCTCATAATTCAATTTCTTTCTCATTCTCAAAATTACTTCTTTACTACCCAACTCTCGCTCCTCAACACTTTTCCAATTTTAAGTAATATAATTAGTTATCTTTTATAGGCAAAAATTTTTACATTTATTTAAAACATAAAAACTAAATACATTGTAATGACTGAAAAGAGCATTAATCTCCCAATAGTTTTCCACTTTCACCAATTAATGTCTCTATATAGTTATTAAATATTATAAAATCATTAGTCTGAGGAGTTTTAAAAATTCTTCCTGAACTATATAATATATAAGACATTTATCTAATATTGTCTCTAAAAATTTTGATGAACAACTATGAACTGTCAAAGAAAATTATGAAATCCCCCAATGAGATTATTAACACAAATATTCTACTATTGATCTAAGGTTTTTTTTTTAAATATCTTCATATCATTATCAATATAAAAATTATATAAATACATGTGATTTCAATTGAGTGAATATGGTAGCGAATATGATGATGACTCTTTCGAGGAGTTTGATGAAGAAAAAGACGAAGATACAAGTGAAGAAAAGATTTTTGATAAGGATGAGGAATTAACTGAAAAAGATGAAGATCCATTTGATGAGTTTATAGACAGTGAATCTACCGAAAAGAAAGAAGATCCGTTTGATGAGTTTATAAATTGTGAACCTACTGAAAAGAATGAAGATCTATTTGATGAGTTTAAAAATTGGGAACCTGAAAAAGAAGTTAATGATGAATTTTCAACTTCAGATATTACAGATGAAATATCTTTCAAAAATCAATCAGAGGTCAATAAAGAAGCTTTAATGCAGAAGATTATTAATGGAGATATTCCTGAAATACAAGATTTTAAGGAAAATTTAAAAGAAAATTTATATAAAAATATAAGGTTAGATTTGAATGAAAAATCCAAGATTATTAAAAAGCTTCAAAATGGTTGTCAAACCGAAGAGGAAAAGAATGAATTAAAACAAATTCTAAGCATGTTTACAATTGAAGAATTAGAGGAATATAGAAACAAAAAAATAGAAAAAAATACAATAATTGAAGAAGAATTTAAAGAAGGATCGGATGATTTAATAGATTCTAAAGAATATTTTGATGATAGATACATAAACAAGGATCTCCAAGAAAATTCCTCAAACAAGTCAGATCACAACTTTGATAGTGATTATATTCAGCCTAATCAAGAGAAATTACAAGAAAAAAGTCAAGAATCTGCTGAACTAATTCATGATTATAATAAAATATTAGATGAAAGGATTCAAGATGCTTTTAGACAATATTATGATGAAACAGGGAAATATGCTAATTATGGCAGGAACTTAAAAAAAGATTTCATAGAATGGGTCGAAAAAAAGGAATTTGATCCAGATATAATCAATAATGTAAATGATATTCAAAATAATCAAGAAATTACAAATTTCTTAAACAATAAAATCCGAAATTCAGACCTTTCACAAAATGAGATTGTCAATCTGTTAAATGAGACTGGTTTGTCTGTTAGTCGAAAAACTATTGGAGATTATGCTTTAAATGAAGTATTTAATGCTAATAAAGTTGAATACAAAAAGAGATTTGACAAATGTTTAGATCCCGCAATAAAAGAGAGAATAATAAACAGGTTAAATAAGGAAGTAGAAAAATTTACCTCAGGAGTTCAACATGATTCTCTCTATAAGATTGCAAAAGATTTTTCAGACGTATCAAAAACAATGATTGATAAAATAGCTAAAAATGAAGTCTCTGAAGATATCTATAGAAATATGTGGCCTTCGACAAGTGGAACAGTTGATTCCGAAACTAAGCACAATATTAAAAAAGTTATTGAAAGTGAAGTTCAAAAAGGAAGCCCGCGGTCTCTAAGAAATATTTCAGAAGATTTTACAAATGTATCTACTCATACTATTGTATGTTTGGCAAAAGAGATGTATCCAGTAGAATATGAAAAATTATGGCCTAAAATTGAAAAAATACCAGAAGAAATTAAGAATGAAATCATAAGTACAATTCAAAATGAAGCTCAGAAAGAAAACCCTCGAACATTGAGAGGTATCCATAAAAATTTCTCGAAAATTGGAGCAGATTCAATTAAAAGATTTGCAAAACAAGCCATACCTAAAGAACTTCATGATAAAATATGGCCTCCATTAACTACTGAAATTCCTAAAGAAATTACCTTAAAAATTACAAAAACTCTCAAAGATGAAATTAACAATCCAAAACCTCATTCCTTAAACGAAATTAGTAAATTTTTCAATGTTTCTACTGAGTATGTTCGCCAATTAGCTAAAAAAACAATATCAAAACAAGTATATGAAAATGTATGGAGTCCCCATGAACTAATAACTGATACTGTAAAGAATAATATTATTAAAGACATTGTAAATACCAAATTAAATATTTCAGAAATTGCGGAAAAGAATAGTGTAAGTCCACCTTCAGTTTCAGATATATCACAGAGAGTAGTTTTTCAGGATAATATTGATGCCCATAGAGAAAGGTTTCCTATTGATAAAAATCTTGAAATTGGAAATTATTTACATCTTAATCTGAACTCACTTTTAACTAGAGCATTTGATAATATCTCTAAGCAAAAGTATTATGCTGAACCTAATATATATTCTGATAATAGGAGACTTGATGGGTTAATTCTTGAAGATAATCATTTTATACATCAAAGATTAGCAAATCCTCAAACCGGAGAATTTTTAAGAGAGAAACTTGAATTAGATCCAAAGAATTTAGATCATATAAAAAGCACCCAATTTGATTTTACAAGTGATATAAGTTATGAAAACCTTCTTAATAAGATTGAAAAATATCAATCAGAAGACAGCCTCCTTGTCATAGTAGGAACCAGATGGTATCTATATGATGATATAAAACATTTACCTGTAGATGATAAGATTAAATACCCTGAAAATGTGAGAGTTATTAGTCATAATTTAGGAGCTGATCTCATTGGACTAAAAGGTGAGGATAAAAATCTTTATGACAAAATAAGTGAATTTAGCTATAATCATGATTTAGATTCACTTAAAGCGCTTTATAATTATGATTTATCTTCTATTAATACTCATAATACTGAAGAACTTAAAAATGATTTAATTCAAAAGGGATTAATCAAAAAAGATTTTAGCGAATTATTTAATTTTGAAGTTCGCAATAATAAGGATGAAAAGGAAAAACAACTAGATTTAGATTATTTTTTAAAGGGTTAATCCTTATTAATTCTAAATTTTAAACATTTACTTTCATAACATTTGATGTCTCTTGCGAGTAATTCTCCAATTTCTTAATTAAATAAATTTATTTGGAGTTGTATAAATAATATCAAATAAAAAATCCATTTTCCTTCCTGTAGTCTTTCATTTCCATCAACCTATCGATAACTTCGATTTTATAATAGAAGATGTTTATAATAAATCATATGAGCCTCTTATTGATAGCATTTTCAAATTTGAAGATATAAAAATAACACTTCATTTTTCAGGTAATTTGTTGGAATGGCTTTTAAAAAATAAACCCGATTTTATAGGAAAACTTAAAATAATGGCGAAAAGAGGACAAATAGAAATTATTGGAGGAGGTTATTATGAGCCCATTTTTTCGATAATCCCATATCGCGATAAAATTGCTCAAATAAGGAAATTAACTGATTTGATTAAAATTGAATTTGGATTAGAAGTTAAAGGTGCTTGGTTATCAGAAAGAGTGTGGGAGCCAGGTTATCCTTCATTTTTGAATGATGCAGGATTGAAGTATGTCATTGTTGATGATAATCATTTTAGGTCTACAGGGATTACCGAAGAAGGTACATTCTATTCCTATATTACAGAAGACGAAGGAAAAACATTGCGTATATTCCCTATCAATGAAGAATTGAGATATTTAACCCCTTGGAAGCCCACATACATGTCGATCGATTATCTAAAAAAAGCTGCAGATGATAAGGGTGATAGATGCGTCTTATTAATATCTGACGCAGAGAAAATGGGTGTATGGGGAACAACTCATCAAATTTGTTATGTAGATGGACAAGGTCATCAAGAGGGAGATGGGGGTAAGCCCTTTATTCCAGCATTTCTAGAGCAAGTAATGAATAACACTTGGATTAACTCTATAAGTCTATCAGAATATATGGAAAAATTCCATGCAAAAAGTTTAATATATCTTCCGACAGCAAGTTATGATAAAATGGAGGAATGGGCCCTCCCAACACCCATTCGTAAGAATTTCAAGAAAATTAGAAAGAATTTGAAGGAAGATATTACCAAAAGCGAAACATATCAATTTTTAAAGGGAGGCTTTTGGAGATATTTTCTAGTAAAGTATCCAGAATCCAATAATATGCATAAAAAAATGTTATATGTTAGAAGTAAACTTATTTTAACAGAAGAAAGCCTTTTAAAAATGCAAGAAAATAGTGTTGTATCTAATATTTTAAAAAAAATTAATGAAGCGTGGGATGAGATCTATAAAGCTCAGTGTAATGATTCTTATTGGCATGGACTATTTGGGGGAGTTTATTTGCAATTTTTAAGATTTTCAGTTTATACACATTTGATAAATGCTGAAAAAATAATAGA
>Ga0209427_10002794_pt1 | contig 20491 bp, 20 predicted proteins | sample DeeMarSWOR136_30_FD_187465 | JGI IMG/M metagenome (GOLD analysis project Ga0209427, IMG submission 187465) | Marine sediment microbial communities from White Oak River estuary, North Carolina - WOR-1-36_30 (SPAdes) (version 2) | ecosystem: Environmental > Aquatic > Marine > Intertidal zone >...
CCCCATGGATGCGCGTATCATGTCGATTTCCGATTCTTTTGATGCCATGACATCGGAGCGCGGTTATAAGAAAAGGAGCATGACCGAAGAAGAAGCCCTGCAGGAACTGGAGAACTGCGCCGGTTCACAGTTCGACCCCGAGCTTGTCGAGGTTTTCATCGGCATTCGCCGGAAGTCACAGATGATGGACACGGCTCTGGAGAGGGTCTTGTACAACGGCACGCGTTAATCAATCATGAAAATTTCCTACGTCTGTCATTGCGAGCGTAGCGAAGCAATCTCTATCCCCCGCCTCCCCCGGTGTTATCTATTCCCACCCAACCGCCCCGTATCATCTACGGCTTAGCCCAAAATATGGCAACTATCCCCTTAAGGTAAGTATATATTTTATGATAATTAATACTATTAAGTACAGGTTTTATTTGCATTTTGTTGTTAGTCATTCTTAATCGACAATGAGAGGTTTAGATATTCCATCAGTTGCTTTACCTTATCATCGCCATTACTAGAAATCTGGTAAATTTTAGGAAATTTATTTATATAGTCAATGAAATGCCAACCCAGAGCATCTTTTAAACGTATCTGCTTTTTAATTAACTCTTTACGTGTATCGTGAGTGCGAACTAGAATATGCATATGCACATGTAGTTTATTGTATATATCTTTAGGTATATCAGTATTTTTATATGGTTTATCATTAAAATAAGCTATATAGATTTGGTCTATATAATCATCAAATTTCTTAATCCAGTAATGACGAAGACTACTATTTATTCGCTGTAAATTTATCCCTAAAGTTGCTATTTCTAATTGCGAGAGGTCACCCCAATCAGGGCGATGGTCATACGTTTGCAAAACAAACCTGCCCAAATATAACTCATCTTCGCCACCGTAATGATTTAGAACCCATCCCCCTTCTAATTTAACGATTTTGTTCTTTTCCTCATTTTTTTGTCTAGAATCACAGCATTCACAACCTTTCACCATAAGTAGCCCCTTGAATTTAAAACTATTTTATCTCCATTTCATTCTCTGCCCATAAGATTCACAGCATAACCATTCTATGCCTCGGCCTCGGCCATCTTCTTCAGATTGGCCAGTATTTTCTCCATATTTTTACCTATCATCATCCCGCCGAACAGCGCCCCGATAATCTTGCCGAGAATCCCCATTGGCATCTCAAGGTCCTCGAACATCGTAAACCGGCAGCCCGACGGTCCCGCCTCGATACTCCATACCTGGTCGTCCTTCTTCAGGGAACCAGAGGTCACGCTGAAAGCCAGCTTCTCATGCTCAACCCATTCCGTCACCATATAGTTCATCTTCAAAAGCTGGCCGCTGGATTTCTCCTCGTAATAAAAGGTTGTACCCACGCCGCCGTGCTTATCGCCCGTATACTCGAACTTCTGCAGAAGGGTGAACCAGCCCATAATTTTCTCGGGCTCTGTCAACAACTGCCAGATTTTCTCCGGCGGCGCCGCAATCCCGATAGACCTCTGTATTTTCATCTTATCCTCCCTTCAATACCTTCACCTGATAAACTTAACATAACTCTAAATTCAATTCAAACCTATTTACGATGGAATTGTTCCCCGGATTATTTATATCTCTTCACCTCGAACCTGTAAAGCTGTACCGGCTCATCCGGGTTGATGCCGCCCTTCTGCCGGCAGATATCTATCTGGTAATCGACGCTGTCCACCCCTTCGAGGTCGGGTAGCAGCAGGCCCCGCCGCCACCCCGCCTCCACGATAACTCCGTACCTCTTTGGGTCAAGCTGGCTTTCATCTTCAACCGGCTCTGGCGCGGTCAGGACATCCACGCTGTAATCGAGGTCTTTAAGCTCCTCGGGGGCGATGGGGGGGAAGCGGGGGTCTCTGGTGGCCGAGCTCACGGCATTGGTGATAATCTCTTCCGCCACGCTCTTCTGCTGCGGCTCGAAGGTGCCGATGCAGCCGCGCAGGGCACCCAGCTTATGAATGGAGACGAATACTCCCGCTTTCTCCGTCATCTCGGGTATGGGATTGGAGGGAGGTTCGGGACTCTTTCTCTCTTTCACGTACGTCTCCACCGTATCCCTGGCGAGTTCCACCAGCGGGTGAAGGCGGGCTGCCCTGAAAATGACGCCAGCATAGCCGACCACCGCATCGTAATCACCGGTGGTATCGCCGCTGGTCTGGTATTTCACCAGTTCCGCCCCGCTGGCGCCCAGTTCTTTAACCGCCGATATAAGACTGACCACAGGGCCGTGAGCGCACATTGATATATCAAGTTCCTCATAACGTCGGGTCAGTTCGTCCTCGTCGAGGTTCAGCATGGCCTCAATTGCCTGACCGTCCTTCTTCTCGGCGGTTTGCTGCGGCTCATAGTGGGTCATATCGCCGCTGGCAAGGATTACCGCCTCTCTCTTTGACTCCTTAATCGCCCTGGCAATATCACGTCCGATTTCCTTGTAAGCGGCCGCCGGTGCATGGGCGAGGATGATGGGTACGATGCGGACGTCCGGCCTGAAATACTGCAGGAAGGGAAGCTGCACCTCGACGGCATGCTCGTGCTGGTGCGCCCGGTCGTCCTCCTGCACGTATTTGGATACCGCTACGATTTGCCTGGCCAGTTCGGAATCAACCTCTACTTCACCCAGGGGCGTTTTCCAGACTCCCTCGGTCATGATGCTAAAAGGTTTCCCCATTCCTGTGTGGCTGGGCCCCATGATGATAAATGTGTCTTTGAATTTGATTCTGGAGATAGTGGCCCCGGCTACCGGCCCGGAATAGGGATATCCGGCGTGAGGCACCAGCAGGCCAATTACCTCCTCTTTCTCGACCTTCTCGTCGATAAAGGTTTCAATCATTGCTTTGAGCTGTGGACCCGAGCCTGGATAGAATTGCCCGGCGACAACTGGATTCCTTATCATTTTATCCCTCCTTCGAGCCGCGTGGCCTGAAATTAAGTTCCGCCCCACAGTACCGGCATCTTGAGCCGTCCAGCCCCTTTATCTCCGTTTGGTAGCCGAACCGCTCTACGTTGAGTTTACCGCAGCTATAGCATCTGGTGCTCTCGCTCTGGTGGCCGGGAACATTACCTGCATAGACGAATTTGAGTCCGGCCCGGCGGCCAATTTCATAGGCGCGCTCGATGGTGGCTATAGCGGTCGGGGGCAGGTGCATCATGTGGTGATGGGGATGGAAACGTGTCACATGCCAGGGGGTAAGCTCACCCAGCTCATTTCGTATCCAGTTAGCGATATCCTCAAGTTGCTGGTCATCATCGTTCATGGTGGGGATGATATTGGTGACCACTTCAACGTGCATATTCCACTTGTTCCTGGCCCGCTTGGTAACCTCGAGTATTTCCCGCCAGCGGGGCACTTTAGCCAGGCTCTTGTAGAAATCATCGGAGAAGCCCTTGATGTCAACACGCCATGCATCCAGGTAGGGGCCAATGGTATCCAGTGCCTCCGCTGTAGCATAGCCGTTGGTCACGTAGACAGTATAGAGATTGTTCTCCTTGGCCAGCCTGGCGGAGTCCAGGGTATGCTCAAACCAGATAGCCGGCTCGTTGTATGTCCAGGAGATACCCTGGCAGCCGTACTGTTTTGCTAGTCCTATAGATGCCTGCGGCTGGATTTCCCGGCAGCCATGCAGCAGGGCACTGCTATCGGCGGTGGAGATTTCCCAGTTCTGGCAGTGCTGGCAGTGGAAGTTACAGCCCAGGGTGCCCAGAGAGAAGCAGAGCGTGCCTGGATAGAAATGGAACAGTGGCTTCTTCTCAATAGGGTCGGCGGCGGCCGATGATACTTTAGCGTAATTGAGGTTATACAGGGTGCCGCCTTTATTCTGGTACATCCCGCAAACGCCGAACCTGTCCGGATTTATCCGGCACTGCCACTGGCAGGTATGGCACCTTACCCTTGAGTCCGGCAGTTTTTCATAAAGCACGGCCTCTTGCATAACCTAGCCCCCACACCTTGAAGTAATTATAGCACTATGCTGTCGTCATTTATAGTGTGGAATTAGGGTTTATATCTGTGCCATCCCCTTTACCACCCCTCGTTTCATATCTTTTCCCACCCGACCGCCCTCGTGGCATCAGCCGCTTAGACCGAAGATATACCCACACCACCCTTTTATAAGAATATGTAAACGAGGGGGTAAAGAAATTATGGAGTAATTGGCGTACTTCTATAGCTCGCTATAACTACGAACGGTTAATTTATTCACTTTTCACTAGCAGTACAGTCCTGCCAAATCGTACACTCGGCCTCTCTGACACCGTGAAACCAACCGATTGAGCTTCCTTTATGATATTATCGAAATTACGCCGGCTTACGTGAACTATCGGTTCTGTGAGGAAAAATAGACCACCTTGTCTGAGCAGTGTATAGATTTCCTGCAAGAAAGCACGCGAATCTGGCACTTCATGAATCATGAAGAAAGCTACAGCGAAGTCCAGTTCTTCCTCTATACCAATGTGATTTGATTCGCACCGGTGGGTTTTTATGCGATTGTGGATTCCTGCCTTGGTAGCTCTCTTTTCGACTATAGCCAGCATCTCGAGCTGAAGGTCAGCCGATATCACCAGGCCCTCGTCGCCAACAAGGTTGGCCAGGCCGAGTGACGCGAAACCGGCGCCACAACCGACATCCAGTACCGTCATTCCTGGGCTTACATAAGACCCGAAGAGCTTACGAGGGTTATGAATGAGCGGGCGCAGGAAATTGTCTAAAACGGGAGCTAGCTGCCATGGGCATACAATTTTTCCTTCCACAAAGAGTGAAGAACCAATTTTGTTAGAATTCATTGTTTTTTTACTCCTTTATGTTTAGCTACTAAACAATATTTGATTAAAAAAAGAGAATTAAACGTGTTTTATCCGCTTCTCATATTCTTTTAATATCTCGTTGATATCGTTCATGACTGTATTGATCATTTGGAGCTTACTCTGGAGCTGGTCACCGAAGTATTCACGGGCAATATCCAGAGAGTCCATATGAAACTTATCGTGATTGTGAAAGCCAATCCAGCCAAGTTCCGTTAACTCAAGTACAACCTCCTTAACGTTGCCGGGAACACGTGTTCTGCGAACGAGTCCCTTATTACTTAATTTTTTAATAGTTTGCGAAACGGCGCCTTTGGTAACTCCCATATATTCCGCAAGGGTGGTTACATTAATTCCAGGATTTCGACCGATTGCCTGAATGGTATGTATTTCCCTCCGGTACATCAAAACACCGGTACCAAAACTGAGTGACGGCGTATGCATAGATTCCATGGTCGTAACCACCTCGTCAAATTTTTGCATTATCTGTTCAAACTCTGCATTGACATCACTCATGATTATATAGTTTAGCAGCTAAACAATAATTTGTCAATGGGTGGCTAAGAAAAAATATAATGAGCTTAATCACCTCCACAACCTCCCCCTTTACGAATCAAAACTAAAGGATTATAATATATTGGTTTGTCCCGATTTTGAGAAATATAGCCGGGGGTGAAGCTTGGGCGTTTTATATGTAGTCTCTGCGGAAGAAGCTGCGGGCAAGACCGCCATCTGCGCCGGTCTGGCTAAATATTTATTAACCGAGGGCAAGAAAGTAGGCTATCTGAAGCCGTCAGCCGCTGAGAAAAGTGGCCCCGATGGTGATATTGCCTTCATGAAGCAGTTGCTGGAACTATCCGATGCTGTCAACGCGCCAGATTTGATAAAGGGTAGGGATGTTGTCCTTGTGGAGGGTATGGTCGGGCCGGATGCCAATGATTCCATGAGCCAGGCAACTTACGGGGCTGCCAGAGAGATGAAGGCTAAAGTCCTGGCTGTGGAAGACTACTCCAGGCAGTCCTCCAGTTATATTAATAGCTATAAAGGGTTCGGGGAGAACCTGCTGGGTGTTATCCTGAACAAGGTACCGGAGAGTCAACTGAAGCGTGTGCAGGATGAAGCCTCGGCCAAGTTTGGATCTGCCGGGATTAGCTTTCTGGGTGCTATCCCTGAGAGTAGAGTACTGTTCGCCATCACGATAGGTGAGCTGACTGAAAGCATTCAGGGTAAGATATTGAACAACGCCGAGAAGTCGGCTGAGCTTGTGGAAAACTATATGCTGGGAGCGATGGTGGTTGATTCCGGTCTGGACTACTTCGGTCGTAAGAGCAATAAAGCCGCCGTGGTCAGGCAGGACCGTCCGGATATGCAGCTGGCGGCGCTGGAGACATCGACGAGGTGTCTTGTACTCAGCGGCAGCAGCGAGCCGCCGTTCTATAACGTCATGGAGAAGGCGGAGAACCGGGGCATTCCGATTATTTCCACCGAATCAGCCACCGACGATATTGTGGCGAGTATTGAAGATGCTCTGGGTAAAACCAGATTAAATCAGGAGCAGAAGCTGACAAAAATAACCGATATTATAAAACAGAATCTGGACCTGAAAGCGATAGTATAGCCGGTACGGTTTTAGCTGGCGGGAAAGGTGCGCTAAAGACAATTTAGATTAGTTATCATCCGAAACATGCCGAGACTCCTTGCTCCTTAACAACGGGGAAGTGAGGGGGGTTCCTGGGGTGGTTATATTACTCTGGGACTTTTTATTTGGTCGACTATTGATAAAAACAGGCCGTTTGTTATACAATTCTGCTTGTCGCTTTTAATAACCTGGCGTGGTTTGCCAGCCAGGAACTTAAAAAAATCTAAAAAGGGGGGCAGGTGATTGAATGCACTAGGAAGACATTTACTTATTGAGCTACAGGACTGCGATAAGGAGGTTTTGAATGACCTGGGCTTTCTCAGAGATGCCATGATTGCGGCGGCTATAGACTGCGGCGCCGTGGTACTCGGCGATTCCTTTCACCGCTTCAGTCCACATGGGGTGAGTGGCGTGGTGGTCATTGCCGAGTCTCACCTATCCATTCATACCTGGCCGGAATACGGGTATGCCGCTGTCGATATCTTCACCTGTGGCACTACCGTCGTTCCGGAAAAGGCAGCCGAGGCATTGATAGAGAAGCTCGGGGCTAAAAACCACTCTCTGACGGAGATACAGAGAGGGCTTCTGGTAACCGTGTAGGACGCGGATAACGGTATGGACATTGACCCTGATAAATGGCTAATCGATAGCATAAACGAGAACTTCTTACAGCTGCACCGCATCGAAGAGGTACTGTACAGCGGGCAGACGAAGTATCAATCTGCCCGGATTTTACGGAGCAGCACCTTCGGAACGTGCCTGGTACTGGACGGTAAGATACAGTCCAGCGAGGCGGATGAGTTTATCTATCATGAGGCTCTGGTGCATCCGGCGATGATTACCCATCCCGGACCGGAGACCGTATTTATCGCTGGGGGTGGCGAGGGAGCGACCCTTAGGGAGGTCTTATCACATAAAACAGTAAAAAGGGCGGTGATGGTGGATATTGATGAAGAGGTGATTGACCTCAGCAGGAAATACCTGCCCAACCACAGTTGCGGTGCTTTTGAAGATACTAGAACCGAATTATACCACGTTGATGCCAGGGACTACCTGGCGAAGTCGAATGACAGGTTTGATATAATCATAATAGATTTGCCCGACCCTATTGAGGAAGGTCCGGCCTATCTGCTCTATACCAGCGAATTTTACCGGATAATCCGTGACCGTCTGACAGATATGGGGATGATTGCTGTTCAGGCTGGCTCGGCATCGCTGAACGAGCTGCTGAACTTTACCGCTGTAAATAACACGCTGAAAAGCGTTTTTCCTGTAGTGACACCGTACAAGATAGATATGCCCTGTTTCGGCGGTCCGTGGGGTTTCTGTATCGCTTCGTTTAAATATGACCCGGCTCTTTTGTCTCCCGGCGAGGTGGACAATAGAATCGTGGCCAGGTCGCTGACGGGGCTGAAGTTATACGATGGGGTGACTCACCAGGGCATGTTCTCCTTGCCTAGGTATATAAGGGATGCCCTGGAAAGCCAGCATAGAGTCATCACCGATAAAGATCCTCTATACCTCTACAACGGCTGATCTCTCACAGAGACTGAATATGCTTACAGACCGGGCGAATATGTGCCCGGCTCAAGCCGGTATCTTGATGCTATTCCCAGACGGAATTTACTTCACTAACGTAGAATTGGTATTACCGGTTTGATTTAATTTTGTAGTAGCACTCGCTGCAATATACCGGTCTGCCTTCGCGGGGCTCAAACGGTACTTCGGTGTCCTTACCACATTCGGCACAAACTGCGGGGAACATCTGGCGTGGTCGGTAACCGTAGCCACCGCTGGAACCATAGCGCTCAGCCTTTCTTGCCTGTCGGCAAGCCGGGCATCGCTTGGGCTCATTGGTATAACCTTTGGCCTGGAAGAACTCTTGTTCCTCAGCGCTGAAAGTAAAGGTAGTACCACAATCGGAGCATTGAAGTGTCTTGTCCTCGAAACTCAACGGATGACCTCCTTTCCTCAATAGTTGGTTAGAGCTAAGGTCATCCGTTTCCGGGTCGGGATAAAGTAATTTAACTGCATATGTGATAACCTAGACTGAAAACCACTGGACTATATTATATAATTAAAAAATCCATATTGCAATAGCTTGCGAAGGGAAAATAGTACTGTTCAACGTACATTCTGCCGTTTTATGAAAAAGGCGAAGCCAGCGGCCAGGAACTCGAGTATGCCCTGAGTGAGAAAAATCAGATAATAGCTGCCGGTTATCTCGAAGGTGATGCCTCCAGCGTAAGCGCCCAGCGCCATTCCGATTATGTGGCAGGATAGCACCAGCCCCATAATTGTACCCATCCGGATATTACCGAAAAGGTCGGCAACCAGTCCGGAAGCAAGTGGCGCCGTGGTAAACCAGCCGAAGCCAAATAGAGCCATAGCTATGTAGAGAAGCCATAGCGAGCCGCCATCGAGGAGAATGAAAACGACGACGATGAAAAAGGACAGGCTCCGGATAAAGTGGGTTAATGCAAGGACCCTGTTTCTGGCATAGCGGTCGGACATGTTGCCGGTAAGTAGTACACCGACAAGGTTCACAGCTCCCCAGACACTCAGGAAGCTGGCGCCAATCATCGCGGAATAACCGACATCAGTGGCGAAGATGACGACATGGGTCATCATGAAGCCACAGCCAATACCGCAGATCAGGTGGGATGCCGAAAGCAGCCAGAAGGAACCAGCCCTGATAGCTCCGACCAGACTGCTGCCCGATGTAGCGGCAGGTCCTGATAGCCCGATATCGGCTTCTGGTTTCTGTGACCGGTCAGTAGGAGAAAGCGGGGACATGGGTTCACCGTCGGGACCATACCCCTTGTCTTCAGGGTTATTCCGTATCGGCAGGGTCAGGAGGAACAGTACTACGAAGATAACTCCTGCCCAGAATAGCATGGTTGTCCGCCAGCCCCAGGTGAGTATCAGGTACTGGGAGAGAGGTGAGAGAGCCAGTGCTCCTATGGGCATGCCGGTAGCGACAATGCCCAGCGCCGTGCCTCTTTTCTTAACGAACCAGCGGTTTATCAGCACCTGCGTACTGTGTAGAGACCTGATTTCGAAAAGAAATCTGCCGATATACAGGTGCCAGAGGCCGGTAGCCAGGCCGGTGACAGCGCTGGAAATGGTCTGAGTAGCGACGCAGACGAATAGCATTACCCTGGGTCCGAATCGGTCTATCAGTCGTCCGAGGAAAGGTGACACGGCTGCGAAAACTAACATGGCGACCATCTGCACCGAGGAGAGGGTAGCCCTGTCCAACTTGAATTCCTCAAGTATGGGCTTGAAGAATATGCCAATCGCGACGGCGTTCATTAGAAAGAGCATAACCCAGGATGCGGCGACCAGGTACCAGCCGTAGAAAAATCTGGGTTTTGTGGTAAGGGGTGCCTGTTCATTATTGTTCAATTAGTTGTTTTCCTTAACAAAGATTAAGCAGGCTAGTTTTAAACCCAGTATATCAGTCAGGAGTAAAAATAGGAAGATGGTTGGCCGGAGAGAATAGCAGGCCGTTATTTATTTATCTTATCTATTCCCACCCTACCGCCCAGTACCATCTGCGGCTTATCCCATAGGTATACCCCACCATCCCCGAGCGGGGAGTAGCCAGCGGAGAGGGGCGCCAGCCCCTCTCATAAAATTCTCCCCCTCTCCGACCAGAATATCTAGCGGGCTAGTTCAATGTATCTGGTTGGAGAGGGGGACAAAGGGGGTAAGGTTAGATATATTAAAGCTATAGCTCATTTTAGAAAGAGCCTATTGTTTGAAATACTAAATTATTGCCTGATATCATTAATATAGAGGAACATCTCCAGGATAGAAATGTAAATATAGCAGGCAGGCACGAATAATGGAACGAAGAGAGTTCTTGAAGAGAATTACGTTCCTGGGAGGGCTGGTATTACTGTCTTCCTTTATACCATCCTGCTTGCGGAAAGAGGAGACTCCCATGAAGGATACGACTAAGATAAGCCTGGTACGTACCACAAATCGAACGGAAGGCGTACCCAGGGCCATCAACCTGCTCCAGTCCAATCCGGTAAAGGGAAAGGCGGTAGTCCTCAAGCCCAATTTCAATACAGCCGACCCCGCCCCCGGCTCCACGCACAATGATACCCTGCGTGCCCTTGTACTGGCTCTTAAAGAGATGGAAGCTAACGGAATCACGCTGGCCGAAAGGAGTGGTCCCGGTGATACTACCCGACAGGTAATGGAAAAGAAGGGAATCTTCGACATGGCTCAGGAGTTAGGCTTCGAGATAGTCAACCTCCAGGAGCTTGGCCCTGAGGGATGGGTCCACCTGCACCCCAATGACAGCCACTGGAAGGACGGCTTCCACTTCCCGCGGGTCTATATCGAGGCGGAGTCCATTGTGCAGACCTGTTGCCTCAAGACACACCAGTTCGGCGGCCACTTTACGCTGTCGTTAAAATGCTCCGTGGGCATGGTGCCGGGCGGCCTGGGTCTGGCAGACGCCCCACCTTACATGAACGAGCTGCATGGTTCACCACACCAGCGGCAGATGATTGCCGAGATTAATACCGCCTATTCACCCGACCTTGTCGTGCTGGACGGAGTCGATGCCTTCGTGGACGGCGGCCCTCACCGGGGTACGCGGGTGGAGGCCGGGGTGATACTGGCCGGTAACGACCGTGTTGCCATTGATGCCGTCGGTGTGGCCATACTGCGGCTGCTGGGCACCACTCCTGAAGTTAGCCGGGGGCCTATCTTCGAGCAGGACCAGATTGCCCGGGCGGTGGAACTCGGCCTGGGAGTAAAATCGCCCGACCAGATTGAGATTGTGACTGATGACCCGGAGAGTGAAGCCTACGCTGATAAAGTCAGGGGTATCCTCATCAGCGGCTAATCACTCCGGTATTAATTACTGTTGTGTAAAAGGAGGGGTGATATGGCTGATACATCAGGGTTTTATTATTAGAAGCGGATAAACCCTATTTCACCAGTGAATGACTAAGGAGGCAACACATATGAATAAGGATAAAAAAGTCTATACAACCGGATTCGGCGCACCCGTTGATAATGACCTGCACAGTAAAACGGCAGGTGTGACCGGTCCGGTGCTGATGCAGGACACTCACCTTTTGGAAAAGCTCGGGCATTTCGACCGCGAGCGTATCCCGGAACGGGTCGTCCATGCCAAGGGCGCGGGGGCGCACGGCTACTTCGAGGTCACCGCCGACGTAACCAAATACACCAGGGCGAAATTCCTTTCCGAAATCGGTAAACGTACCGATGTCTTTGCCCGTTTCTCCACCGTCGGCGGCGAGAAGGGGTCGGCGGATGCCGAGCGCGACCCCCGCGGATTTGCCATCAAGTTCTATACCGAGGAGGGTAATTATGACATGACCGGGAATAATACTCCGGTCTTCTTCATCCGCGACCCGCTGAAATTCCCTGATTTCATTCACACGCAGAAACGCCATCCCGGCACCAATCTCAAAGACGCCGATATGTTCTGGGACTTCCTGTCACTGACACCGGAATCAATCCATCAGGTAACCATCCTCTTCTCCGACCGCGGAACGCCCAGGACCTACCGGCACATGAACGGCTACAGCAGCCATACCTTCAAGTGGTATAACACAAAGGGCGAATACTACTGGGTGCAGTACCACTTCAAGACGGAGCAGGGCATTCAGAATTTCACCCGCGATGAAGCTACCGAAATGAAGGGAAAAGACCCCGACCATGCCACGCGGGACCTCTTTCAGAGTATCGAACGCGGTGAGTATCCGTCCTGGCGTCTGGAGATGCAGATCATGACTCCCGAGCAGGCGAAGGAATACCGTTTCGACCCCTTTGATATCACCAAGGTCTGGTTCCATGCCGACTTCCCTCCGTTTACCATAGGCCGTCTCGTGCTCAACAAGAACCCTCAGAACTACTTTGCCGAGGTTGAACAGGCGGCATTTTCACCGGCGAATCTCGTCCCCGGTATTGCGGCATCGCCCGATAAAATGCTCCAGGGGAGGCTCTTCTCCTATCATGATACCCACCTCCACCGTCTGGGGCCCAACTATCATCTGTTGCCCATTAACCGGCCCAAAGCTGCCAGTGTGAACTACTATCAGCGTGACGCCTTTATGAATTTCACGGATAATGGTGGCGACAGCCCGAACTACTACCCCAATAGCTTCGGCGGCCCCGAACCTCAGCCGGATGTTGCTGAGCCTCCGTTTGATGTTTCCGGTCAGGCGGCGCGCCATCCCTATGCCCATCCCAATGATGATTTCTTCCAGGCTGGGGAGCTCTACCGCCGCGTCATGACCGATGAGGACCGGGAGCACCTGATTGGCAACATCACCACACATCTGTGTAATGCGCAGAAGCGTATTCAGTTGCGCCAGTCAGCTATCTTCTACAAGGCCGACCCTGAATACGGCAGCCGCGTTGCCGAAGGTCTGGGACTTGATGTCAATGAGGTCAAACGCCTGGCGGAGATGTCTCAGGAAGAACGGGCCAGGGCTACCGCTTAGTTTCGGGAGTATTTTATTTACCTCACCCCCTTTATCCCCCTCTCCTGACGAGGCTTTCAGCAGGAGAGGGGGATTTTATTTATTGAGAGGGGTTAGCACCCCTCTCCGCAGGCTACTTCCCTTTGGAGTGGTTAAGGGGAATATTTATGTGATAATCCGTGGACGCCGCGAGGGCGGCGGGGTGGGAATAGATAACAAAGAAAAACATAAGTATCAAGAATTTTTTCTTGGTCTGTTTAAAAAATGTCGTTGCCTGCGTAATTTTTACGTTTATTCAGTCATACTCAACCCTTTACGTCCCACCTAAAAAACGCTAAAATAGAGATGTCAGAGTACCCCCGTTAGTTGCATCGGATACCCGGATGCAGGTAAGAATTTTGGATAGAGAAGTCCTCGACTGGTTGCTTGAGGGTCCCGCATGGATAAATTACGCTGTTGAACTCCAGCTATTGGATAGTGAACCGGATGTCCGTTCGGTACTGCAGGACAACTCTATCTTAAAGTTAATCAACAGACTCAAGGACAGCAATGTCGGTATTCCGGCGCTAAAGACTGGCCTCGTACATTATACAGAGACAGGAAAAGCTTACTGGGATCTCTTTCTACTGGCCGATATCGGACTTACCATCAACGATTTGAAACTGGAAAATGAAGCAGAAGAGGTATTCCGTTTTCAGCAGCGGGACGGCTCTTTCGTCATCCCGCCGAACGTACAGGACAACTACTACTGCATGTCGGCCATTCTGCTTTCTTCCCTTGCCAGAATGGGTTATCGGGATGACCCACGGCTGGAGAAGTACATCAGGATAATTCTGAACGCGCAGAACTTTGACAGTGGCTGGCATTGCTATAACAGCGGTTTCGACGCGCTGGACATAGAATCGTGCCCGATGGACAACCTGAATATCCTCATGCTGCTTGGACAGTATGATAAATACCGGGAAAATCCCGTGCTTAAGGGCGCTATCGATTTACTGCTGCAGCACTGGGAAAGCCGGAGCCGGGGATGGCACCTGCATGGCTTCGGGGTGGGCCGACGCTTTATGAGCCTCCAGTATCCGGCTGTTAAATACGGCATACTGCGGGTTCTGGATGTTCTATCGCTGTTCCCATATGCCGTAGACAGCACGGCCTTCCAGAGTATGCTTGATTTCGTGCGTCATAAAGCGGTCGATGGCAAATATTACGCCGAATCTACGGATGATTCTTATGCGGGGTTTGACTTCGCTCAGAGGGAAGACCCGAGCCGGTGGCTCACTTTCCTGATTAACAGGATAGAAAAGCAGGCCGATAAATGCTATTGACGTCCTGAAAATCGCGAACGATAATCAGGGTGGTAATACTGAATGTTACTGACAGGAGGAGGAAATGGCAGAGAAGAGCCGTGAGGAGCTAAAAGAAGATGTCCTCAGGATGGCCAGAGAACGTGACGTCAAGTTTATCCGGATGTGGTTTACGGACATACTGGGGATTCTTAAGAGCTTCGCCATCACCATAGAAGAACTGGAAGGGGCGATGGAAGAGGGGATGGGCTTTGACGGCTCGTCCATTGAGGGGTTTGCCCGAATTGATGAAAGCGATATGGTCGCCATGCCCGACCCCACCACCTATCAGCTTCTTCCCTGGCGGCCCCGCGAGCACCGGGCCGTCGCTCGTATGTTCTGCGATATTCTGAGGCCCGGAGGCGAGCCCTTTGATGGCGATCCCCGGTACATACTGAAGAGGAATCTCAAGCGGGCGGCCGACCTCGGCTATACCTTCTATATAGGACCCGAGCTTGAATATTTCTATTTCAGGGATTCCGAAAGCACGGTGCCCCTTGATCAGGGCGGCTACTTCGACCTTACCCCACGGGATGCCGCCACGGACATGAGAAAAGAAACGGTGCTTACCCTTGAGGAAATGAACATAGGCGTTGAGTATTCCCACCACGAGGTTGCTCCCAGCCAGCATGAAATTGACATGAGATTTACCGACGCCCTGACCATGGCTGATAGCGTGATGACGTACCGACTCGTGGTCAAGGAGGTCGCCCTGAAATACGGTGTCCATGCCACTTTTATGCCCAAGCCTGTCTACGGAATCAACGGGAATGGTATGCACGTACATCAATCATTGTTCAAGGGAGACAGGAATGCATTTTTTGATGCCAAGGACGAGTATCACCTTTCTAAAGTGGCCAAGTGCTATATTGCCGGGATACTGAAGCACGCCCCCGAGATAACCTCCGTCTGCAACCAGTGGGTCAACTCGTACAAGCGGCTGGTGCCGGGCTATGAGGCGCCGGTATATGTCTCCTGGGCACGGAGGAACCGCTCCGACCTCGTTCGGGTGCCGGAGTACCGTCCCGGTCGTGAAAAGGCAACCAGAATCGAGTTCCGCTCTCCTGACCCCGCCTGTAATCCCTACCTGGCTTTCAGCGTGATGCTGGCCGCCGGCCTTGAGGGAATCGAGAACAATTACCAGGTTCCTGAACCTATTGAAGAGAATGTCTACGAAATGAGTGAAGCCGAGAGGACAAGGAGGAATATCGGCACACTACCCGCCAGCCTGCTGGAGGCTATACTGTTAACCGAGAACAGCCAGATAGTACGCAAAGCCCTCGGCGACCATGTCTTTGATGCCTTTATTCAGAACAAAAAGATTGAATGGGACCGGTATCGAACCCAGGTTACGGAATACGAGCTTAAGAAGTACCTGCCGATATTGTAGTAAACAGCACGGATAAAGTTGGAAAGGAATTTGTCTTGTATCGTGTAGAGGTCTCGGTAAGAAACGGATTTACCGATCCCCGGGCGGAAGCCCTGCAAAAGGACATAAATGACCTTGGTATCACCGCCGTAAATCGGGTCAGGGTAAGCGATATTTATCTTCTTGAAGGAAAACTGGATGAAGCCGGGCTGACGACTATCTGCCGCGAACTGCTGACCGACCCCATCGTGGAAGAGTATTCATTCCAGGAGACACCGCACACGGATGATGCCCATCTTGTTGAGGTCGCCTATAATCCCGGCGTCATGGACCCCGTTGAGGAAAGTGTCAGGAAGGGAATCCGGGACCTCGGCATAACCACCGTTGACGCGATAAGAACGGCGAAAAAATACCTGCTTTGGGGCGACCTTTCGGAGGAAGCCCTTCAATCAATCTGTGATAAGCTGCTGGTTAACAGTGTTGTCCAGCATATCGTCGCCCGGCGTGAGGCTATCGCCCTGCCGTCGGCAACGTATGAGCTGGCCTTGGAGACCATAGACCTGCTGAGCATGACCGATGAGCAGATGGTGACACTGAGTCAGGACAGGTTCTGGCTGAGCTTGATGGAGATGCGGCATATTCAGGAATACTTCCACAAACTGGGCCGGAATCCCACCGACGTTGAACTCGAGACTCTGGCACAAACGTGGTCGGAACACTGTATACACAAGACCTTTAAAAGCAAGATTACGCTCGGTGGCAAGACAATCGATAATTTAATGAAAAGCACCATCATGCGAGTCACCGAGGAACTGAATAAACCGTGGTGTCTTTCCGTTTTTCGGGACAACGCCGGGGTAATCGACTTTGACGGGCGCTATGCCATCTGTTTCAAGGTGGAGACACACAATCACCCCTCGGCGGTGGAGCCCTACGGAGGGGCGGCGACGGGTATCGGCGGTGTTATCCGCGACCCGTTGGGCACGGGACTTGGCGCTAAACCAATAATGAATACCGATGTCTTCTGTTTCGGCCAACCCGATTTGCCCCATGCCGACCTGCCCAGGGGCGTGCTGCACCCGCGCCGTATCTTCAAGGGCGTGCGTGCCGGAGTGGCCGACTATGGAAACCGCATGGGCATCGCCACGTCCAATGGCGCCATTCTCTTCGACGAACGCTACGTGGGCAACCCGCTCGTCTACTGCGGCACGGTTGGGCTCATGCCTAAGAGTATGAGCCAGAAGGGGCAGCAAAAACCCGGCGACCTTGTCGTTCTGGTGGGGGGCAGGACCGGTCGCGACGGTATCCACGGCGTTACCTTCGCTTCGGGAGAGTTGAACAAGGATTCGGAAGATATCTCCTCGAGTTCTGTCCAGATTGGTAATCCTATCATGGAGAAGAAGACTCTGGATGCCATTCTGAGGGCGCGCGACCAGGGCTTGTACTGCCGCATTACCGACTGCGGTGGCGGCGGTCTCTCCTCGGCGGTAGGTGAGATGGCCGAGGAAACCGGAGTAAGAGTCAACCTGGAGAAAGTACCGCTGAAATATTCGGGGCTTTCCTATACCGAAATATGGGTATCCGAATCGCAGGAGCGGATGCTGCTGGCCGTCCCGCCAGATAAGATTGACAGGTTAGTATCACTTTTCCAGAGCGAGGATGTGGAGATTACCGTCATCGGTGAGTTTACGGATAACCGCCGCCTCCAGCTATATTATGACGGCAACCTGGTCGGCGACCTTGATATGGAGTTCCTACATCACGGGTTGCCACAACTGGAGCGGGAGGCCGTGTGGGAGCCGCCGCGGTATCCCGAGCCGGACTTTCCCCAGCCCCCCGACCTTAAAGATGACCTGATAAAGATACTCGGCGCCTGGAATGTCTGCTCCAAGGAATGGGTGATTCGCCAGTACGACCACGAAGTACAGGGTTCCAGCGTGCTCAAACCACTCGTCGGGATTAACAATGACGGCCCCGGAGATGCCGCTGTTATCCAGCCGCTCCCTGATTCCCGAAAGGGCATAATCGTCTCCAACGGCATCAATCCCAAATACGGGGATATTGACACCTACTGGATGGCTGCCTCGGCTATAGATGAAGCCCTCAGACAGGTCATCGCTGTCGGCGGCAGCCTGGAAGAAGTAGCCCTGCTGGATAACTTCTGCTGGGGCAATCCCGAAAAGCCTGACCGGCTCGGCGCTCTGGTGCGGGCGGCGCAGGCCTGCTATGATACGGCGGTTGTCTACGGCACGCCCTTTATCTCGGGCAAGGACAGCCTTTACAACGAATATGAAACGGGGAAGGAAAGCATCTGCATCCCACCGACACTCCTCATTTCGGCCATGGCCGTGATGAAGGATGTCAATAAGGCTGTCTCTATGGACTGCAAGCAGGCTGGCAACCTGATATATATCATCGGCTCCACCTTCAATGAACTGGGTGGTTCGCACTATTACGATATTCACGGCTACATTGGCAACAACGTACCCAGGGTTTTCCCGGAGAAGGGTAAAAAGCTGATGGATTCCCTTTCGGCGGCCATGGACAAGGGGCTGGTCAGGGCCTGCCATGACTGCAGCGAGGGTGGTATCGGGGTGGCGGCGGTGGAGATGGCCTTCGCCGGCGGACTCGGCATGTCCATCAATTTAGATAAAGTGCCGCTTGGGGAGACCATAGAACGGGACGATTTTATTCTCTTCTCCGAGTCCAATACCCGCTTCCTGGCCGAGGTAGCCCCAGTGGACAGGGAGACTTTCGAGAAAATGATGTCCGGGGTGGATTTCGCTGAAATCGGTCAGGTCACGGATGGTGATAGATTTGAGGTTTACGGTCGCAATGGCAACATGGTGCTTAACGCCGCCCTGGCCGAACTGAAAGAGGCGTGGCAGAAGCCTCTGCGGTGGTAATTTTGTTCAGCAGAAAGAGAATAAAAGAGCAGCAAACTGATTACGTTAATTGAGAAAATTCTACATCGGAAGATATTAAATGTCCAAAGTAAAAACATTAATGCTTAGGGCTCCCGGGACGAACTGTGATTTTGAGACACAGGTTGCCTTCGAACAGGCCGGGGCCGAGGTGGACTCGGCGCTGATAACCGAGCTTTTCCGACGGGGGAAATACCTGGCTGATTACCAGATAATGGTAATTCCCGGCGGCTTTACCTATGGCGACGATATCTCCGCCGGTAAAATCATGGCCAATGAGCTCAGATTAAGGCTGGGAGAAGATATCCGTAAATTTGTTGACGATGGAAAACTTGTCATGGGTGTTTGCAACGGCTTTCAGGTCCTGGTGAAGGCGGGGATATTACCCGGACTGAAGGGGCAGAATTCCCAGCCGGTAACCCTGGCCGCCAATGACTCAGGTAAATTCGAGTGCCGCTGGGTCTATCTGCAGGTCAATGAGGCCAGCCCCTGTATTTTCACCCGTGGCATACATAGCCTTTATATACCTGTCAACCACGGCGAGGGGAAACTGGTGGCGGAGCCTGATATACTGGATAAGCTGAACGCGGTGCTGTATTATGCCGATGAGAATGGAAATACGCAGGCGGGCTACCCATATAATCCCAATGGCTCGATACGCAATATCGCCGGTATCTGTGATGATTCGGGGCGTATCTTCGCTCTGATGCCGCATCCGGAACGCTTCATTCGCTGGACGCAGCATCCGAGGTGGACAAGAGAAACTGAGCGTAAAACTGGAGATGGTCTGCAGGTATTTCTAAATGCTGTTGCCTGGGTCAAGGGTATTTAAATGACTCGGGGTACTTGTGGGTAACACGCTGAAAAAACTAACTGTCCTGAATACCCTGCTCTTTTATATAATCAATCGCATCCTGAATGGTCACTATTTTTTCAGCATCCTCATCTGGTATTTCAACTTTTCGGTCTGGATTGCTGAACTCTTCTTCCAGGGACATTATCAGTTCCACCAGATCGAGAGAATCAGCACCTAAATCTTCAACAAAGCTAGCTGTGGGCACTACATCCTTTTCCTCAACACCAAGCTGCTCCACAACTATGCGTTTTATTCGCTCAAAGATTGCCACTTTGCATCCCCCTTTTCAAGAACTATCTATCGGCTGGCAAGGGTACTAACCGAACCTAAAACACCATTAACGAACTTGGCTGTACTTTCACTGCCGAAAATCTTCGCCAGCTCAACCGCTTCGCTTACGGCCACTTTAACCGGTACTTTATTATCAAATAAAATCTCAAATATTGCAAGTCTGAGGATGTTTCGGTCAATCATCGCTATCTGTTCTACCGGCCAGGCCGGGGCAAATCTCTGGATGTTGCGGTCAATCTCATCTCTATTCCGGACAACTCCATCTACCAGCTCACGGACAAAGGTATTATATTCCTCGGAAAAACCCACTTCGGACAGGAGGCGCTCTGTCACCTCTCCGGCGTCGCGAGAAACAGAGTCGACCTCGTATAGTGCCTGCAGTGCGGTAGTCCTTGCTTTTCGTCTCGTCCCGGCCATATATCCTGATACCTGACTAAACATTATAACATATGACAACATCTAGTAAATAGTCTCACTCACATTGTGTTTGCATATGGTTTATTGCTTTGCCCCCCTCGTCCCCTTTATGTTATCTTTTCCCACCCTGCCGCCCAGTTACATCAGCTGCTTATCCCGTAGGGCTTTTACAGGTTAAATAGCAGATGAGCCGGGGGTGGGTTCGGGTGGGAATGAAAAAGTTGCGGTTGGGTGTCTTGGGATGGGGAAAAGAAAAAAGGGGAGTAGCCTGCGGAGAGGGGGATAAAGGGGGTGGGGTAAAGCTGTATTAATCACATAACTATCCGTATATAAATAACATATTGAAACTAAGTTAGGG
>Ga0209427_10002795_pt1 | contig 20490 bp, 20 predicted proteins | sample DeeMarSWOR136_30_FD_187465 | JGI IMG/M metagenome (GOLD analysis project Ga0209427, IMG submission 187465) | Marine sediment microbial communities from White Oak River estuary, North Carolina - WOR-1-36_30 (SPAdes) (version 2) | ecosystem: Environmental > Aquatic > Marine > Intertidal zone >...
GAGACAGGGGTTCGACTCCCCTTGGGGGTATTTTTTGCCGAAGGCAAAAAATAGAGCATTTGAGCAGGCGAACAGGAGATCAGTTGAAAAGACGTAAATGCTCAAATGCGGTCTCCTGTTCAACTGTTCAGAGGGGTAATAATTATGGTAATGCCGATGATGGGATTTCTCTTTTTTCTTTTCATCGCAGGAATTTGGAATGCGATAATGCTAATTTTATTGTCGTTTATTAAGCCCCTTCGTTTTCTTAGACGTATCGTTGCATGTTTTGTGTTAATACCAATTTTTTCTTCATTTGTGAGTTTTTGTTTGAGTTGGGGTCTTTCTATTGGGCTGGAAGAAATATTTTCAAGTTCTATTGGGGGCATAGGTTTTTTTGGTGGTTATCTGCTTGGATTACTAATTGGTGCCTGCTTAGGATTTTATATCAGTTATAGAATAAGCCCGTTTAAATTTCCAAATTTGTTTTCAAAGTGAACGCATCATTTGCAGGTTGAAGGATGGGCTTTAGCCCATCCGCGATAATGTTATTAGAGTCAGGTTTAATTTCATTTGAGGATATGATATGACATCGTTTATCATCAATTCTGTTTTGCTCTGTCAGTTGGTTGTATGGTCTTCGACGCCGGCTCATGTTGTTTTGAAGGGTCGGTTGCTGGCGGCGAGATATGCGGGGAGCAGTGAAGAAGTGCCGATGACTGCGGTTTATTGCTTAGCGAATTCGGCAGGTCCCGGCAGCCAGGCGGTCGGGTTTCGTACCTGGGAGACACATCCCGTTGGGTGGTACTATCTGCCGGGCGGTGCGGGAAATTATAACATTGTTTTTTCCAATCCTGCGGGTTTTATGCGGCCGATTGTTTTAACCAATCAATTTGTAAATCCGGGTGACATCGTCGACCGGAAGATCTCTCCCGTATTTGATTACGGTGATTTCTACGAAGGGGCCTGGGATACGAAGGCGGCAACGGATTACTATCAAACTTTCACAGCAAAGGGGACGAGCATTACGCAGGTTGGCTTTAAGCTGGCGACCGATGGTGTTGATGGGGCCGGGCCGAAGGGGCAGAATATTCTTATATCCATCCACGAAAAGGGTAATGGCGCGCCGGATAAATGGAAGCAGATTGGGCCTGCGGCGGTGGTTCTGGACGTGGATTGCGGCGGGCCGAAGAATTATTGGTGGTCGGCCGGCTGGGATTCGGGACAGGTGCCGACAGAGCCGGGCGAAACATACGCAGTGCACCTTAAGGCGGAATCGCTCGGGGGCAGCTTCCAGGTTTTCTGGAGGCCTGATAAGGATCACCAGTCGGATTGTTACAGGATAGGCAAAGAAGGAGGAGCTGGCTGGCAGGGACGAAAGATGTGCATGGTGGTCGGCTCGGATTGCGATGGTTTGTTGATACCTTATAACAAGCGGGTACATAAAAAGTTTGTTGAGTTTGCGGGTTTTGACAAATCGTGGTCGCAGACCTATGTGGCGCAGGGCAGAGGTTTGGCATCGGTTATTTTATATGCGGCCACTTCCGGTGTGCAGCCTTCGCTGATGCGGCAGCGTGTGAAGGTCCGGGTGAGGCAGGGGGGGGCGGCTGGCAAATTGGTCGGCGTTGAAAAGATAGCGATAGGTAACGGCAATTATACGGGCGATGCATCATGGGGCGTTTTCGGAGTGTCTTTTGCGCCGGGCGAGGTGCCGCTTGAGCCGGGCAGGCTTTATGCCATCGAGTTTGAGTCGATTGAAAACTATAAAACGCTGCACGGCTTCGTGAATATCAAAGGCATAGTCAGCGATGACAAGCCGGGCTTTAATCCTTATAGAAAAGTGCCTCCCGATACCTACGAGCGAGGCACGGCATATCGCAAAGGCACACAGCGACAGGATTTTGATTTGGATATGCAGATTATCGAGTATCAATACGCGGCTGAGAAATGGGAAGAAACGATTGTCGGCAGCAACCTTGTGAAAAACGGCAATATGGAATTAACAGAGGGATGTGTTAAAGATGCCAACAATGCAAGGCTGCTTTACTGGAAGAGGTTTTCGGTTGATGCCGGGACTTCTCACCAATATATTTCCGATGACGGCGACAAGGATAACTATTTTGCCCGTGTTCTTGGGGGCAGCAAAACTGGCAAGACAGCGGATGGCGGGTATGTACAGCGTGTCAATGGTTTGAGTCAATTGGAGACGTACAGACTGAACGGTAAGGTGCGTTCGACATGGCCTGTGGATGATAAGCATGCCTGTATGGTGGGTTTCGATGCTACCGGTCAGGATGTGGATCCGAAGGCGGATACGATTGCGTGGACTATGCTGCCGGGGGTGCATGGAGTGTTTGTTGATTATAAGAGCGGACCTGTTAGGCCCATCGGAGATGCGATAAGTATATGGCTTCGCGGCCGGACTTCGCTGACGCAGGATTATCCTTTTGAGGTGGATTTTGACGACTTCGCCTTGCATAAGGTCTTCACGGGCGTACCTGTGAATTAAGCTATCAACTTCTTAAACTAACGAACGATAAATAATAAATTTGGTGAATAGCAGATAGATGAGCGACTTGGCTGACAAGCAGGATGAACGGTACATGCAGATGGCCATTGAGCAGGCGCGGGTTGCTGAGGAAAACGGCGATGTTCCCATAGGTGCGGTCATTGTTTGCGAAAACCGGATAATCGGCAAGGCATATAATCAGAGAGAGCAGCTACAGGACCCGACGGCGCATGCGGAGATAATCGCGCTGACACAGGCGGCGGCGGCACTGGAGAACTGGCATTTGAACGGCTGTACAATATACGTTACATTGGAACCTTGTCCGATGTGCGCGGGGGCATTGGTTCTAAGCAGAATGGAAAGACTTGTTTATGGTTGCGATGATCCGAAGGCAGGGGCGTGCAAATCACTTTACAATATCGTTCAGGATGAGCGACTTAACCATCGCCTGGAAGTGACATCCGGTGTATTAGCAGAGCAATGCGGCCAGTTGCTGCAGGAATTCTTTGCTCAACGACGAATAGAGAACAAGAACAATCTATAAGACTTGAATGCCTAAGGTGTTTGTCAGCCTCATTGGTGCTTATCGTTTCCTGAGCCGGTAGTTTCGCCAGGTTGGTATTTCACCGCGAAAGTCTAACGTGGAGCCTGATGCGGTGAAGAACAGGCCGGGCTTGGTCTCCTGCAGCTTTTGTTCGACCTGCCAATCGTGGGTAATAGAGGCCATAAGCTTCGACTCCGTGAGATACAGGTATCCGTCCTTTTCAAAAACCTTTATACGCGGTGTGTATTGATCGAGATCCAGGAACAAAGCAAGCTTAGCCCACCATTTGAGCTTATAGCCGCTTAATCTAAGCATGAATTTGCCACAGTATTTCTTCCACTGGGGTTTGTACGGGGATGGATTATGCTTAGGCCAGGCTGTCCACTTAGGTACACAATGCGCACAGTCCCAAGAGGATACGGGAGTACTCTTTGCAACTAATCCTTTCTCGAGAAGCCTGCGTCCGATTGCGAGATCGTAAAGAGCAGAGTGAGGTACCCTGTTGGTAAGGACGACCGTGCCTGTTCCATACTCAGGATACCACTCGAAATGTGTAAAGTAGCCGCCACCAGCGCCGGTGTGTCCGCGAGTATCGATTTCTTCTTTTCCCAGTCGCAGCCTGCTAAAGACAATCCCCATGCCGTAGGACAATTGAATTTCATCTTCCGGTGTATTCACAACCGCATTAGGGGTAAGCATGACATCTATCAAAGATTCATCAAGTAAACACTTTCCCTCATATATCCCCTCGTTCATAAGCAACTGTGCAAAGCGGGCAAGGTCTGCGGCGCTCGTGAAGACGCCGCCGGCGCCTAATAAACCGTGAGCGGATGGATGCTCGGCAATGCCAATCGTATGACCGATGGCCCGGTTAGTATTGTTGCGTATATCTTTCTGGTTAAGTGTACTGTTGGCCATTCCGAGTGGGTCCAAAATCCGTTCTTTGATGTACTGTTCGAATGGAATGCCTGAAACTTTTTGCAGAACGTAGGCTGCTACGTCATAACCGGCACCGGAATAGCTATAACCTTGGCCGACGGGGCATTTCAGCCAGGTCTCATAGAGACTTCTGACACGGTCTTCAAAAGAGTCGGTAATCTCCAACATATTGCAGCCGACAGTTTCGTGAGGTATTCCTGCGGTATGGCTCAGCAAACGCCTGAGAGTAATCTTCTGTTCGGGGTGCTCTTCATACCTGCTGTAAACTTTGAAGTTGGGCAGGTACATTGTGATGGATTCATCGAGATTTAGCAAGCCATCCTGTACAGCCAACAAAACTGCTGTGGCCGTGAAAGTCTTGGATATTGAACCGATATGAAAAGGTGTATCCGGTGTCGCCGGGATTTTTCTTTTGAGGTCTGTGTATCCGAATCCTTCGGCCCAGATGATACCATCATTATCAACCAAGGCGATAGCAACACCCGGAATCTTTCCTTTGCTCATTTTATCCGGCACGGAGGCTCGAAACCCGTCAATCGCGGCCTCAATCTTTGGGTCCAGATTTTCTCTTTTCCGGCAGCCCGTCTGAGTGACCGGTCCGAATGTGGAACAGCCGCTAATGAAAGAAACAAAAATGATGGTACTGATGAAAGTTCTATTGATGACTTGTTTACGGAGGACAGCCTGGGGATTATGACACATGAGTTTGCCTCCTTCAAGTACTGTTGTACGGACCACCAGGCCATGCAGCAGACCTGAACTCTCCGAAGGTATTGTAGCTGCCGTAGGATAATCACCCATGTACCAACACCAGAACTTAGAGGATGGAAATATCCGGATTTATGGTTCGTTGGTTTAACTTATAGCAGACTTTGTACTATCAAGGGAGTTGAGTCATTGAGTTGTTCTGCTCTTACTCTACTTTTACTTTTTGTGGTTTTTTCCTGACTTTGTTTTTTTCTTTGGTCTCTATGTCCTTGATCTTGGCATCGAGTATAGCGCGGATAGCCAACAACTTCTCTTTGCGTGCAGCCCTAAGATGTTTTCTGGCCTCTTCAGGTACAAAGTCAAGCAGAAGTTCCAGGAAGTGCTTCTCAACCTCGAACAGAGAATTTACCAGTTTAACGGTCTCTTCTTGCTTCTTTGCCATAATTTATTCTCCTTTGAAAAAAGTTACTCTCAACTCATCTGCCTTGAGCGCTGCCTTATCCACATCCATCATGCTAAGTGCACTGGGAAGCAGGATATCACGTCGGTAGTTACCTATCTGGATTGTCAGTTCGTGCTCGTTTTTGAGGATATTGACCTCTGCCTTTTTCACGAACGGCAGCTTCAAAATCAACACATAGGCCTCTTTATCTTTGATGATTTGTTGAGGCCTTTGGTTACAAAAGACTTTTGTGGGCTCCTGTCTGCTGTATATGTCTTGTCCGAGCTGAAGCAGCAGCTTTTGCCCGACGATTTCCGAGCGCATCAATTTGCTTTGTAATACCGGCAGCGGAGAGAAGGTGTTTTCTATCTTGTTCATGTACCTGCGTTGTGATTTGCGCCAGGAGGAGAAATACGAATCGGTGACTTCATCGGGCAAAATCCTGTTTGCTATAACGCAGTCGACGGGGTAGCCGTAGAGATTCAGGTAAGTATAGGCCCGCCGTGTCTCTTCCAGAACAATTTTTTCGGGATTGAGGACAATACGAACCGATGTGGTTGAAGGTTCTGTCAGCATTTCTTTCAATGCCCCGACGTTATCATACAATTCCTGGATGGAAGCGTATACGGAGTCTTCGGGGATAGGGATGGACATTATCTTCTTTTTCCTCATCGCCCGGAGGGTCTTTGCAATCTTTCTCTCGACGGGAAAGAATTTCTGCATCCACCAGCGTGCAACCTCCGGCATACTCAACAATTGCAGAGTCTGTCCCGTTGGTGCACAGTCAACTATAAGGCAGTCATACTTTCCCGAGCGGTCCGCTTTATGAATATGGAACAGCCCGAACAGCTCGTCTAATCCCGGCAGGATGGCCATTTCATCGGCGAGGATGTCGTCAACTCCCATGGACTTAAAGAAAGTTGCCATGTAGTTCTGAATCGTCTCCCAGTTGACCGCAATCTCTTCAAGGACGTTGATCTCCTGTGCCCAGAGGTTGTCGCTGACTTTGGTCGGAGAATTGCCTAACTTTACATCCAGGCTATCGCCCAGGCTATGGGCGGCATCCGTGCTGATAACCAGCGTCTTATGGCCGAGCTGGGCTGTGCGGGTTGCAGTTGCCGCGGCGATAGTGGTCTTGCCCACTCCGCCCTTACCTGTAAAAAGTATGATTCTCATTTGTTAATTTTTCAAAGTATGTCTAACCTCAATTTTACAAACTTGTTTACGCCAAACAGGCGGCTTTACAAACTATCTATTTTACCACAACAGCCGGTTTTATGTAACCGTATTTCTTCAGCAGATTCCTGCCCTACCGGCTAAAGCAGGTTTTGACCGGTTAAGACTTGTCTGAAAGCAACTTGGATAACTCAGCGATGCAAAGCTCCATCCTCTTGAATTTTCTTTTGATACCATGTCGGTTTCTGTGCTATAGTATACCGGGCGAGGAAGGCAGCATATTTTTGCTCAATGTTCTGAAAACCGCATCCTTCAACAAGCTTGCGAAGACCTCGCTGGCTGAAGAAACGCAGGTCACCATTCAGAGGGTAAACCCATAAGAGCGAGTTAACAATCTGTAAGACCGGAAAAAAGAAAAACGGATCTGCGATAATCAGCCTTCCTTTCGGCTTCAAGACTTGAAAGACTCGACGCAACACTTTCTCCGGATCAGGGAAATGATGTATTGCTGCGTTCATAATTGCCACCTCAAAGGTCGCGTCGGGCCAGGGCAGCTGCGATTCGGCATCGCCGACCCGAAGATCGGCATTCAAGCCGGAGAGCTTATCTTTTGCTATGGCAATGAGCCGTCCGGAAATATCTATGCCCGCCAAGAGGCAAGGTTCCTTCCCGGCCAGTCGCAAAAGAGCACTTCCCGTTCCGCACGCTATGTCAACTATCGAGCAACCTTGCGGGATGTCCTCGGCGAAACCGTCCACCCAGCTATTGAGCCAAGGGGTCCAAACCGACCGGTCATAGCCATCGGCCCAATGGTCATATACGTCTTTCTCGAATTGCTTGATATCTCTCCCAACAGAACACAATTTTCCGAAAAAACGCTGCCTGATCTTCATAACTGCTTATATACGCAAAACAAAACTATTTGACAGTTAAATGGCTTTCCTGTCACTCATATTCTCTTGCCTGGCGGAAGCGGCACAAGTATTGAGACCCTTTTACGGTACTTCTCGTACTCATCGCCGAAGTCTTTCAGGAGGCGTTTTTCTTCTACCTGCTTCAGATAGATGAATGCACTCCAAAAGAGCGATGCCGCCAGCCCCAGGCAAATCGCGGAGTTGAGAAATATAGCCAGACCAACATACAGAGAAAGCGCACCAAACGCCATCGGATTTCGCGTATAACGATATGGTCCACTTGTCACTAAATGTTTTGTACGTGAGCTAATCTGGATTCCAAGCCCGTCAGCAGGACCCCCTTTGCCGACAAAGAACAGATACAGGTTTGACCATACGATGAACCCGATTCCGAGGGCAGCGACCGGCAACGAAAGACCGATGCGTAACCACGTCTGAGGAATGAGACATATCGGCAAATACCGATCAAGCGTTTTGGAAACGAAATACAATCCGAACGGAATGCCGACCATAAATATCCCAAAGCCGGCAACATAGCCAGTAATGTGTCTTAAGACGGTCCGTAGGGTCATGAGCTAATTAACCAATGTAACATTCTGCCGTGGCTATTTATTATCGCCAGCGCCGGTGGTAAGAGCACGACCGATGCGGCTATTTTACTCTGGCTTAACCTTCCTGGGCCTGTGAGCTTGCTTTCAGTAATCTCTAAATCTTCTCATCCATTTTGGCCAGTCTTGCGGTCTGACGCCGCCGGCCCTGGTCCAGGGGCCGGCAGTATCAGACTTACGATGCCACTTTAACGTCCATAATTCCTTAAGTCCAACCTTCCTGACGGACCAATCCATAAACAGGCCGTTTACCCCTCCGTCATGTCGGTTTATGCAGAAATCATGCATGGCGAATGACCCCTCTTCAGCGCCATGATAGTCGTCATATTTCGGAGGCGGGTCGTTGTTGTCCGGAAGCCCGGCTGCCCAACTGCTATCCATCAACACAGGTGTGTTGGCTGTGCCCTTGACAAACCAAGTCTCCCAGTACCGTCTCTCATACTGCTGTGTCGGCTTCCCGTCCCAGGGCCTATATTCTTCCAAATCGCAAACGTAGTCGTTAAGGCCGTAACTGCCATCATCGCGTTGCTGAGGCCAAAGGGGGATATCAGGATTCGGGACAATGCCCCATGCGGAGAATTTGCCGCCGTGCCAACTGCAGATAAAGTCATCCGCGGCCCAAGGATGGCTTTCCGGACGTTCCCGATTAAGTCTTGTGGCCATCGGGCAGAATAGCAGGTTCTTGGAGCCGCGGTAGTACGGCTGTAACCATTCGCACCAGACACTCTCGAAAAAAGGGAAAAAACTGCCGTCATTATCCTCCAGATACATAGGAAAAACAATTCCCCATTGCCGAAGGTTCGACTGGCATACGACCGCCTTGGCCTGGTGCCTGGCCCGCTGCAGTGCCGGAATCGATATCGAAGCTAATAAAAAAATTATGGAAATCACAACCAGAAGCTCTATTAACGTAAAGCCAGTTAGAAAAATGCGACTTTCATGCTCAGAAGCATTTGTTTCTAACCTTGTAAAACCCCGTTGGTCGCACATGCTCTTTGTCCTCATTTTTTTGTGCCCTGTATTAAGACGAATACGGCGAGTAAACGTTAACTGAAAAATGGAGAGAAAAACTAAATCCAACTCTTCCATTCGCTATTTTTCCGACTTATTATTTATTCGTATACCTGCTCACTCGTATGCCTGCCTGGTCAGAGTCACCTCTTTACTTCCGCTATCTGCACCAGGAGCATAACTATACTTTCCATCGAGTCATCTTCCGCGTTGCTACCATCCTTGCTAATTAGTCTTGCAGGGTTTGCATACCTCACCAGTACGGCCTCACGAGGACCGACTTTGATACCTTGAATGTCCACGCTTGCCCGGTTTACACCGGGAGTCTCGGGGCTTTCCAGCCACGCATGTGGGAAAAAGGAAAAGCTCAGAGCAATGTGTTGCTCGTTGTATTTCTGAACGGTGCCGAGCACCGCAGATCCTAAGTTACTGACGCCGAGAAGGCATTTGTGACCGTTTCCTGCCTTGAGCGTTGTTCGTGACCGCAATGCGAACACATCACTCGAGTCTGCAAGCTCAAAGACGTGTGTAGCCACTTCGGGACTTAGTATTGCGTAGCTTCCGGGACTGGCATTTGACGCGCCTATGAAGCAGATATCCAGCTTCTCGTAAAAATCCTCCAGATCATCCCAGTTGCATTGGAGCTGAAAGGCAGCGATATTCACCGCAAACTGCTTTCGAAGGACGATGGTCACGCCCTCTCGGCTTTTGTGAATGTACTCGATGTTCCCTATGTCACTAGGCCACGAGAGTGGATCGCGAGGGATTTCGACATGAGGGATTTCGAGCCAGTTTTCAGGCATCACTTTAAAGTTGGTGATGGTCTCAAGCCCAATTGGCCCGACAGGAGTAGGCTCGATTATCGTGTAATCGCGAGGGATATTGGGCTCAAAAAGACTTGGTTCAATCTCTACATTCCACCGGGGGTCATGCCCCGTGACGGCTATTTGCACGGGCTTGCCGCCCGTCATAGAAGTGATGAGTTTATCGCTTGTCAGCAATTCGGCTTCATACTGAATGGGTAGAGAAGTCTGAACATCCACCCAGATTCGCGCCACCCCACTATCAACCTGGATGGGAATTAGTGCCTCCATCCCTGAGTCTGTAATCTGAAAACCTTCGGTCTGTCTGCCGTTTATTTCACTACGGCCTAACGGGGTGGGCTTCTCGGCCTTAAGCAATTCCATTATGGCCCTGAAGCCCGGCTGGCCCCAAATGCCCCGTTCTGCCTCAGTTAGCTCAGTTCTTTCATACTGTCCCATAGGCGGCACAACTCTGATACGCACATTCTCTTGTATAAGCCAATAGGCCTGATGCAGCAGTAAGCCTTCTTTGTTATACATATCTTCCCTGGACCCATATTTTGAAGAGAAGTACCGTATGGCATCTGAGTTCAGAAAAGAAATTTCGTTTCCATCGCACGTGAAGATTCGCTTCTCTTGCCATTTAGCCGAATTTGACTGTTCAACATTTTGGATCACTTCAGCCAACACGGCCCTCGTTCCGTCAATTGAGGTGCCAAAGTACATGCTGCCCACGGCCACAGCTATTATCACAGCCGCGGCAGAGCTTAGTTTTGTGATTGGACTTTTCATAATTTTTCTCCAAATGGTCGGCTGAATTTCAGCCGACCCCGGTTCTCTCGATTTCTCCAAAGCTGCTTCGGCATCGGCGAGTATCCGCGCGTGGTCAATAGCAGCTCTGTCAATCCGTATATTCTTTGCTGATTGTTCTATCTGTTCTGAGTTCATTGTGGTTCCTCATCCAAAATGGACCGCAGCTTTTCAATGGCATACCGGTATCTGCTTTGCACAGAGTTGATTGAGACACCAAGCTGACCGGCAATTTCCCTGAATTTCAGTTCGCCCTGAACGCGTAGTACGAAGACTTCTCGCTGCTGGTACGGTAATTCCGCCAACGCCTCGAAAACTCGGGCTGATTCTTCAGCGTCAACGAGCTGTCTTACCGGATTGCTTGAAATTGGTTGGGGACATAACTGTTTCGCCTGACCTGTCGATTGTCTTGTTCTTTTTCGCAACTGGTCTCGGGCTCTGTTGGCCGCACAACTTACCAAGTAGCTTTTAAGGTTGCTATGGATCATCATACTGTTAGCAGCTCCTGCAAGATCAACAAAAACGTCATGAATACAATCCTCTGCCGCCTGGATGTCGAACAGTAGTGACAGTGCTACCCTGAGCAGATCATCAATGTACTTTTCGTATATTCGGCGCAGTGCATCTTTGTCTCCGGCACGCAGCCGTTTCAACAAACGCTGGTCTTCCGATATCAATACCATTTCTCTGTTTTAATAAAGTCGAAGCTTCAACCACAACAGTTCAGAAACGCGGCGTCCCTTCCTGTTCATCAATGGCAAAAAGCCGTACCAAGCATCAATAGCAGCTTAATCCGTCGGCAGTGTCAACTCGAAGATGCTCAGGTATCTCGTCCGCCCTTTGTCATTGATGTGGAAAGAGCATCTGGCTGCACGCCCGGTCTGCCGCTCCGGAACAAACACTTTCATAAAAATTCCGGTTTGCTCCTGCTCATCCGAAATCATGAATTCAGCTTCCTCATTGACCAAGAATTTGAGCCGAGGATTTGCGATAAGCGTCTCCTGCTCCTTTGGGCCGGATGAACTGAGTTTAATCACCTTTGCCTCGGCCACATAGGTATCCTCTTCTTCGGCAGGAACGATTGTGGCGGTGAACTTAAAGGCGACCGTCTCGTGCATAGTCCGGCAACCCGTGAGGACGATCAGCGTGGCAACCGACAACACTCCCAACATCATCTTCGCGATTTTCATGAGCGGCATCTCCATTACTTTCCTTTATTATGTACTTTTCGTATATTCGGCGAAGAGCATCCTTGTCTCCGGCACGCAGCCGTTTCAGCAAGCGCTTGTCATTCAACATCAATGCCATTTCTCAATTTTAATAGAGTCGAAGCTTCAACCACTACAGTGACGATCCTGGGCCTTAATTTAGTCTAATAAAAATCGTTATGTGGTCCATTCGTCTATGGACGGCGCATCTGATAGGCTCTCACTTGTCTTTGTCGTTAATCTTTACAAGCCTCAGTTTTACCCCTTGTCTGCTTTTTCCTCAAGAGATTCGGCTAATTCTGCAAGGCGGAGTTCGAGCCTTTTTATCTCCCGGCTGATGATATTTCTGCTGCCCCATACCCAACCAAAAATCTTTATGAGATAGCCGATCAGGAGGAAGACCACGAACAGAGCGGCATACATAATCTGGTATTTGGTCGTTTGGGATACCATGAATAAGATACCGCAGATAATAGCGAGACCTAAAAAGAAGAAGAAATGTGCGAAGACGAGAAATATAGCCCAGCGCTGGGAGTTCTTATAGAAGTCCCTTGCATATGAGATGTAGGACTCTTCTTTTGAGTCATCGTATTCTTCGGGGCTGTCGATTATTTTTCTTATCTGTTCATCGTTCATTTTTTTATTCCTTAAAACGTTGATTTTCGAATATGTCCCTTCCATTACATTTTCAATTTTTTGATTTCCCGCTTGATGGCCAGTCTCTGGATCATCATCCATGCGAAAACCTTCATCAGACAAATGCCATTGAAGCAGCAGACAAAGAGTGCGGCATACATTATCTGGGATTTTGTCTGGTCGGTTTGAAGGAATTTGGCGCCGAAATAGGCGGCCGCGGCAAAGAAGATAATTGCGCATATCCAAACGAGAGTTGCAGTAGAGCGCATCTTTGGGCCGTAGAAGTCCCTTGCCATCGACCATATTGAGTCTTCTTTTAATTCGTTGTGATCATCGACATTTTTTTTGATTTGATCATCGTTCATTGTTTTTCTCCTTCAGTTTATTCGAGATGTTTTTTATAAAGCACTTTTAGCTCTTTTCTTGCTTTTGCCAGCCGTGACTTGACGGTCCCCTTTGGAATTTTCAGGGCGGCGCTTACCTCCGGGATGGTAAGCTGTTCAAAATAGTACAGGCTGATGACCGCTCTTTTTTTGAAATCTAATTTCTGCAGCAGCTCTTTAAGGCCGGTGTCCTGTTTTTCTTTTTGTTGATGATCCCGGATTTCATCGATGCTGATTTGTTTTACGGTTTTGTTTTTTCTTATCCAGTCGATTGATTTGTTTGTTGTTATTTTGTATGCCCATGCCCTGAAACTTTCCGGTTCGTGCAGTTTTCTCAGGCCCTTTATGATGCCGAGCCAGCTTTGCTGGGTGACGTCCCATGCGGCCTGTTCGTCGGCGGTCAATCGAAGGGCGTGCTGCCATAGACGTTTCTGCCAGCGGCTTACCAGCATTTCCATGGCCCTGGCTTTGCCGTCCTGGGCATCCATCACGAGTATTTCATCAACAATTTGGTCTACCGACCTGTCCATTCTATCTATCATAGTCTATTATCAGTGGCGAGCGGTTCATTTTTTCTTAATAAATCCGGCGGTGACAAATCACATCCGGGCGGCGGATTTCAATTGCAAATCTTGTTTTTTGCTGTTATAGTGGACGAAAACTCGGACCATATAGCAATAGTAAACAGTAAGTAAGTGTAAATTGCTTTGGAGAGGTGTCGGAGTGGCTTATCGAGCAGCCTTGGAAAGGCTGTGTAGGGCTTGTCCCTACCGCGGGTTCGAATCCCGCCCTCTCCGTTATTTATGACGTGGTTGTTACAAGCTCTTTTACTTGTGGTACTTGCAGAGTTTTCTCGATTTATGACTTCCCCGTTGCCCTTAAATTGCACTCAAGCGTAAGATTTCTTCTACTGAAACCACCCCCAATTATTCCTGAGTTTGCCAGTACCAGAATGTCTTTTTGACTGTCCTCATCATGAAGATGATAGTGAGGCCCAAGCATTTCGGATGAGCTATGCCCCGGCAAGGCCAACGCCTTTCACCACTTTTCTGTACCTGTCGCACACATTGAAAGGCTGTGGGTTATAAATTAGCGGCCCTTTAATCGCGCGGTTTTACAGTACCAAATGCTTAGCAACAGAAACATTGCATGTTCACCTTCCAACCGCTATACTTTAATCACAAATGTACTAATCGAAGTAAGCAAAAGATGCAGTGGATAACGACTACACAGGTCTTAGAAGAACTCAGTTCCTCTCCCGAGACAGAGGCATGGCAAAGATTCTGCGACCACTTCCGTCCTGTCGTGGTAAAGTTTGCGAAACAACTCGGCCTATCAGCGACTAATGCAGAAGACGCCGCCCAGGAGACAATGTTACAGTTCTTTAAATTATTCAGGGAGGGAAAATATGATCCGGAAAAGGGCCGACTCAGTAATTGGCTCTTTGGAGTGGCCAAGCGTGTGATACTCAATTTAAGAGGCCACCAGCCTTTGGAACAGTTGATGGCAGATAAAACAACCGGCACGTCGTTCTGGGACCTGGTAAAAGACGATCACAGCATTAAACAGTCCTGGGATGCTCAATGGCGAAAGATGGTGCTTACCAGATGTCTTGAACAAGCCCGCCGTGAATTCAATCCGAAGGTATTCGAGGCTTTTGAGCTTTATGCGCTTAAGGATAAGACAGTTGAAGAAGTAGCTCAAAAGTTCAAGATGTCAAGAAACTCGGTCTACATTGCCAAGAGCCGGGTACTATCAAGGTTACGCCAACTTGAACAGCAGTTTGAATGAATTGTGGCAGGAATGTTCATATGAATTGTGTCGAGTTTGAAGCAATAGAACGTTATATGTCAGGCCAGCTTAAGACCACAGAGCGAGAAGAGTTCGAAGAGCACGTGAAAGGTTGTTCTGCGTGTAAGGCTAAAGTTGGTGAAGCAACCACAAATGAAAAATTACTTACCGAACTGCGCAAACTCCGAGAAGATAATCTACTGCTTTCGAAATATAGTGATGCAGGAATAGAAAGCACTGATCGTGCACAGAGCCTTTTAGGTGAAAGATACCGGGTTATAAGAAAGGTTGGTGAAGGTTCCGCCGGCCAGGTATTTCAAGCTATTGACACTGTTTTGGAGAGGCTTGTGGCGGTAAAATTCCTGCGGCCAAGAAAGTCATCGAATGGAGCCGACGCCGAAGCCTGGCAGGAAGCCAGATTAATGAGTCGATTTAATGATCCTAATATTGCGCAAATTTATGAAATCGGCGAGATTGAGAATCAGAGATTCATTATTATGGAATGGATAGACGGGCTTGCCCTCACCGAAGCCTGGGAAGGACTGCCACTTCAGCAGAAACTACGCATTTATCTGGGAGTATTAGATGGTGTAGCTGCAGCACATAGAAGAAATGTCATACACCGGGATCTCAAACCTTCAAATATTCTGGTTACCTCCGGATTCAAACCCAAGGTGCTGGACTTTGGAATTTCGTTGGAGACAAGCCCCCTGGAAGGTATCGAACAGGGACTATATAGGGGTACACCAGCCTACAGTGCGCCTGAACAAATCTGTCCACCTGTGAAGGTTTATCCTGCAACTGATGTTTTCGCTCTGGGTATTTTACTATATGAACTCCTGACCGACACTTTACCTTTTCCTCAAACAAGTCCTGAAGAGCTCTTTCAGTCTATCCGCACCGAATACCCCGAATTGCCAAGTGCAGTCCGGGAGAGAACGCCTATTCCTTTACAGAATATTTGCCTCAAGGCTCTGGAAAAAGATCCTCACAAACGATACCCTAATGCTCAAAGCCTCTCCGATGACATTCATCGGTACCTGAGAGGAGAAAAAGTCTGGTCCAGACCATCTTTTCTGACAGATAAGGTCCAACAGGAAGTCTTTTATCATCGGCAAAAACTGAAGGTCTGGCGAGATAACGAACTGCTTACTGAAAAAGAGTTTGATAAGCTGGACAACATTTATGATCGCATGATTTCACCTGCCGACCTTTCTATAATCGAAGCAAGGAAACTGTCTCTTTCCCAGGTTTGTCTATATCTTGGAGGGTGGATTGTTGTTTTGGGCAGTTTTGTGCTTTTCTATAAAACGTGGGATCATATTTCTATATTTTGGCGACCTATACCTGCCATATTAGCAACCGTTCTAATGGGCATATTCGGTATTGCAATATGGCGAAGGAAGGATCACAGATTGTCAGTGGGTTTTCTATCAACTACCAATTTATTAATACCTATCACTATCCTCCTGACATTGGGACAGTGGGAAGTACTGTCTCCTGCTAACTATCCATGGGGCATTGAGTCCCTATATGTCGGTCTCGAAGAGGCTGCTTCCCATGTGATTGTCGGCAATATCCAACTGTTTGCTTCATCGATTTGCTGGCTTACGTTTTCACTTGTTTTGCTGCGTATCACGCGTTCCCTGATTTTTGTCGTCTTCAGCATAATAGCATTTCTGGCCTTACTAACAACTTGCTACATAATAACAGGAATGGAAAACTGGGCGCCTGACATTATAGCTGGCCGGTACTTATATCCGGGAATTGGCTTGTTCGTGGCGGGGGTTTGGTTCGATCGCCACTCATACACTAAATATGCCTGGCCACTTTGCGCAATTGGGTTGGCCCTTATCGTTCTTCCCTTAAGCATCATTGCTCGGTCCGAAAACACCCTTTTCGGATGGCTATATCGCAAACCCGAATTTCTCAGTGAAGTTGAGCATCAACTTCTGAGCTTCGTATGTAACGGAATCATCTATCTCGGACTCGCGGGCATTTGCAGACTTATGGGAACACGGCTCCAGCGTGTGCTGGCGCAGGTCTTGAATTGGCTTGGCCCGCTGCATATCCTCGCAGTACTCAGGATGCTGGATAACCAGGAGTACGGATTACCTGAGCTTCATTATCTAATTTATCGCTTCCTGTTACCGATAGCATCAATAGCCTTCGTTTTCGGCAGCGTTGCACGCCAGATGAAATCATTCTTTTTTTCCGGCCTGGCCGGAATCGCTGCTTCAGTGCATAAATTAACTGTTGAGCATTTGGACAAGTTTTTCGCCTGGCCCATTTCCTTAATTATCACCGGCATATTCTGGATGTTCATCTCCTGGATGGTGCCGCGTTGGAAGGCGAACAGGAAACTAAGACGGGAAGAATAACTCACAACTCCGAACTACGCTTTCTCGCCAGATATCAAATATTTTATAAAAATCCACCTGCCTCCACCTATTTTTGTGAAATCACCCAAGAATTTTACTAATTTTTTAGAAAGATTTCCGAGAAACAGACCAATACTCTTTAGAGCCGGTCGTTCGAACAAGGCTCGAAAAAAGTAAAATTACAATGGAGAATCCATATGGAAGCTAAAAGAATCCTTTCTTGCCTGCTGGCACTATTACTTGGTGGTTGCATTATTACCTCGCTTCACCCGCTCTATACTGATGAAAAAGTGATCTTCGAGGAGAAACTCATCGGAAAATGGTCGGATAAAGACAATATATGGGAGTTCAAACCAGATGAAGGTAAAAGATATAAAATGAGCGTCTTCCCCGGATATAAGCAAGGGCACTTCGTGGCACATTTGGTCAAGCTCAAAGATATGATGTTCCTTGATGTATTACCTGCCGAGCTGCCAGAAGAGCTTAAGTACAATGAGTATTATATGCTGCACCTGGTTCCGACACACTCGTTTATTAAAGTTAATCAAATAGAACCGAAGTTGCAATTACTACAAATGAATGTGGACAAAATCAGTGAAATGCTTGAAGCAGATCCAAATCTATTAAAACATGAGGTTATAGAAAACCACATCGTGCTAACAGCCCAACCGAAAGAGATACAGGACTTCATGCTTAAGTACGCCAACACTGAAGATCTGTTTTCCGATCCCCTTGATCTTATCCGTCGTGAGTCTTTATATACTTATGATGACCTGATTTTCGATGAACACCTAATCGGTGTTTGGGAAGGAAAAGATGGTCAACTTCTCGATTCCATCGCAGTCGCAGACAGAGAAAACACCTATAGCATTATAGTAACCGACAAAGAAGGTGAGGGATTAGAACTTTTTGCCAACATGGTCAAGTTGAAAAACATGACATTCCTCGTTGTTTTTCTTAATGAAAATCCTTCAGATGAAAAAGACCCTTACAAGCTGCACCTTATTCCGGATTTTTTTGCCCTGGTTGAACAGATAGATCCTATACTTTCTCTGCGACACATACCTTATGATGAAATCGCAGAATGGCTTAAGTCAGATGTTAGCACCTTGAAAAAAGATACTGCCGACTCAGGTTCTATATTTGAAGGAACACGCATCCGACCATAGCCTTTGATTAGACCGGATTATCCCACCTGGTTAAACATTGAATTATTGAGATGAAGTTGATAAAGTATCTGAATTGCCAAGAACCGGTCAAAGGATTTATTGTTAAGCATTCTGTCCGGCAAAACGAAACTGTTTCATAACATGAAGAGCTGGTTTTAGATTCGTGATGACCGTGCACATCAGAACGATGACAACCGACGATCTTGCACTCGGTCAGAGACTATCCAGACAGGCAGGATGGAACCAGACTGAAGCGGATTGGCTGCGTCTGATGTATTTCGAGCCTGAAGGCTGCTTTGTGGCCGAGCTGGATGGCTCCGCTGTCGGCACCACAACGACTTGTGTCTTAGACCACGTGGCCTGGATAGCGATGGTCCTGGTAAATGAGAAGCATCGGCGAAGAGGCGTCGGGACTCATTTGCTAAGATATGCCCTTGACCATCTTGACAGCCGGCAGGTGTCGACTATTCGTCTCGACGCTACAGGATTAGGCCGGCCGGTTTATGAAACACTGGGCTTTATACCGGAATACGACTTGGCCCGGTATCAAGGTATAGCACCGTCCTGTCCGGCACTGCCGACTGTAGCCGATGCTACCTCAGACGATTATCCTGATATCATCGAATTTGACAAGATGATAACCGGTACCAACCGTGAAAAAATGCTCATCAGGTTATTCGAGGAATTTCCATATGGCCTGCGAACATTCCGGCTTCAGGGCAAAATCGAAGGTTATGTGACGATGCGTCCCGGGGCAAACGCAGTGCAAATAGGTCCGTGTATTGCTTCGAGCGGCGCCGGACCGGTATTGCTCTATGATGCTTTGGGCCGTTGTGCAGGAAAATACGTGTTTATCGACATCCCGCATGACAATGCAGGTGCTGTCAAGATAGCCGAGTCGAGCGGTCTTGAAATCCAGCGGTGTTTTACACGAATGTACCGTGGCGAGCGTGTCGACGACAAACCTGAGGCATTGTGGGCCGGTTCAGGTCCGGAGAAAGGATAGTGCGCCGAACATACATTCACTGCTTGAACTCATATGGCTGCGAGAGGTCGCAGTTGTGAGCCGAAACGCTCTACACCCATAAATCAATGAAACCAGGTAATAGACAATACTCGCCAACGCAGCGCCTAACCTAACACAACATAAGGTTCAGGAGTGCTGCCAAGAAATTCATGTCGAGGGTGGTCATTAAATTAATCATTTCAAATATCAAAGGCAAAAAGCTGGTCTGAATGGCGTACGTACAGTCGTCCACCACAGATAACCGGATGAGTCCAGTAGAGTCCCTTGCCGCCACGCGGGATACGAAATGAGCTGACTTCTCCCCAGCTTTCAGAAGTGGCTTTGACAAGCGAGATGGTACCTCTTTCGTCAAGGCAGTAGAGTCGGCCGTCAGCGTAAGTCAGAGACCCTTTGCCCGGAGATTGCCACATTTTACGTCCGGTGTTGAAGTCCAGGCAGAACCAGCCACGGGCCTCATGGCCGGCACCATAAAGGTGACCGTTAAGCAGCAGCACACCGCCGTGGTGATTGTCCAGCAGGTCGCTCGTCCAAACCGATTTGACAACAAACCTGCCATTGGCTTGCCGCTGCGGTCTTAGCAAAATACTTCCTCTGCCATAACCACTTGAGGCATAAACGAGGCCTTTGTTAACGATTACGTCTGTGACATTATTTTGGCGTTTGTTGCCGAATGCGTAATCCCAGAGTAAACGACCGTCTTTTGGATTAAAGCTGAGCACACGATTTGCGCTCAGGGTAACGACCTGTTCGATACCGTCGATTTCTGCAAAAACCGGCGAGCAGTTCCCTACCGCATCTTTTATGTCGGTGTTCGCCCATAATGTGCGTCCTGTACCTTTCTCTAACGCCACCATGTAGCCCGCACTGCCAGCCGGACAGCAGAAAAGAATATCTCCCTGAATCAGAACTGATTCACTATAACCGTATTCCGGCCGCTCTGCATTGAAGGTTTCTAATAATTCTTTGTGCCATCGTTGTTCGCCCGTATGGAAGTCGAATGCAGTCAGCCGCCCCAACTCAGAGAGGTGGTAAACAGTATCACCATCCACAGTTGGTGTGCCCCGGGAGCCTGCATACGGCACGGCCCAGGGCTGTCGTTCAGAGGCTTCCCAGGATTTTCCGTTGAGCCGTTGCCACAATTGTTTTCCACTCAAGCTCAAGGCCGTTACATACGTCTGCTTGCCGATCATGCCGGCCGTGAAAATACGCTCTCCCACTATCGCCACCGAGCTGTACCCATGTCCGATACCTGAGGCGGTCCATAGTAACTCCGGGCCGTCTTGTGGCCACGCTTGCATAAGCCCGGTGTCGGCCGCCAGATTGTTGCGTTGTGGCCCGTGAAAACACGGCCAAAAATTTTTATCGCCGGCTAAGGCAGTAACAGATAGATTCAAAACTAATAAAAGCAGAAAACTATGATGGTACATCGGTCCTCCTGTTAAAATATTCATA
>Ga0209427_10002796_pt1 | contig 20490 bp, 13 predicted proteins | sample DeeMarSWOR136_30_FD_187465 | JGI IMG/M metagenome (GOLD analysis project Ga0209427, IMG submission 187465) | Marine sediment microbial communities from White Oak River estuary, North Carolina - WOR-1-36_30 (SPAdes) (version 2) | ecosystem: Environmental > Aquatic > Marine > Intertidal zone >...
AAACTCTTTCCCGATCAAATGCAACCGTGGCAATGGTTGCTTAAAAGGGCGGTTGATATATTCATTGCCCTAATTGGTCTGGTCGTGCTATCTCCTTTATTCCTTTTTATTCTTATCCTACAAGTTATTTCCGGTATTTATCCCTTCCTCTTTATCGAGGATCGTGTTGGAAAACAGGGTAAAATATTTGGTTTATTATACTTTAATCCGGGAAATAAAAAAACCAGGATTAGTATGTTTTTAGATCATAGCAAGCTATACAAACTGTCACAAATGTTTAATGTGCTGCTTGGCTCTCTCTCTCTGGTTGGTCCTAAACCTGAGTCTAGGAGTGTGGTGGAAGAATTGCGTACACGTATAAAATTTTATAATCGTCGTTTCATGGTGAGACCTGGTTTAACAGGTTGGGCGCAACTCAAAAATAGAACAGTAGAAACATATAAACAAAGGTATGAGGAATTTAAACATGATCTCTTTTACCTGGAGAATATGTCGCTGTTACTTGATTTGCGCATTTTAGTGCGTGCTTCTTTGAGATTATTTATGCATGGTAGTTAAATCTAATCCACTCCTTACGGCAACACTAGGTAGGGGAGAGCGGATTGGGTTAAAAGAAAAATTATCCTATGTCTGAAGACATTAAAATCTCTATAATAATAGTAAATTATAATGTACGTGATTTCATCATACACGCATTGCAATCTATGCAGCGTGCGCTTATAAGTATTTCTCATGAAATTTTCGTTGTGGATAACGCATCGGTCGATGGTTCAGGTGAATTAATTCGCCGGCACTTTCCACAGGTAATTTTAATAGAAAATGAAAAGAATTTGGGTTTTGCTGCTGCCAATAATGTTGCTCTAAAACGTGCCAGAGGTGAGTATATTTTATTAATAAATCCAGATACTATCGTTCAGGAGGATACCTTTACTTCATTACTTGAGTTTATGGAAAATACACCGGACGCGGGAGCGGCCACTTGTAAAATAATTAATCCCGACGGTACCTTTTCACTTGACTGTCGACACAGCATCCCCACGCCGATGACCGCGTTCTGGAAATTAATAGGCTTTAGTAGACTTTTTCCCAGGAGTAAAACATTTGGGCGCTATAATTTGACCTTTCTTGATATCAATAAAACCTACACAGTTGATGCAATTTCCGGTTCTTTTATGCTTATTCGCCGTCAAACCTTTACACAAGTGGGTTTCCTGGACGAAGATTTTTTTATGTATTGTGAGGATATAGATTATTGTTATCGTATTAACAAAAAAGGCTGGAAAATATATTATGTCCCTGAATCAAGTATCATTCATTATAAAGGTGAGAGTACTAAGAAAAAAAAATTAGATTATGTTATTAATTTTAATCGTTCGTTATATATCTTCTATAAAAAACATTTTCAGCAGCGATATTTCACAGCAATTCGCTGGTTAATTCTGCTAGGTGTTTTTCTGCGGGGTATATTTATTTATATCAAGAATTTTTTAAATGCAAATTTTGTAGTAATTACCGATCTTATTATCTTGAACCTTGTAATTTTTCTTACCCTTGTTATACGTTATGAAATTAAGTCAGCATTCGCATTTACATCGTTTTTTAATTTATATATCGTAATAAATGTCTTAGCAACTTTTCTTTTTCTTGGTGCGGCATTTTTCTTTGATTTATATGGTAGATACAAATTTTCTTTAATTCAGATTTTCAAAACCAATGCAGTTACTTTTCTAATCATTGCTGCACTTACCTTTTTTCTGAAGCAGTTTGCATTTTCTAGAATTGTGGTCATTATTTCTGCTTTTTTCAGTACATTGTTTATGGTATTATGGCGCACCATTTTTAGAAAATATGGGCATACTATAATACCTACTACCCTAAGCAAATCTATATTCCAAAAACCAACACTTGTAGTTGGTACAGATCATGACACATTACTATTTATAAAGAAATTAAAAAATCATGTCCAGGTGGGCTATGAATTAGTAGGATTGGCAACCTTAAATAGTTCAGATGTTGGAAAGAAAATAAATGGTGTTGATGTTGTATGCAGCATTGATAAACTACATGAATATATTAGACTGGAAAAGATAACGCAGGTAATATTTTCTACCCATAATATTTCATACGAAACAATTATTCAGACTATGTCACGTATGGATAATACCAGGGTTACCTTTAAAATAGCGCCTGAAAATCTTGAAGTGATTATTGGAAAATCAATGGTGGAACGTCTTACCGATTATCCCTTATTGGATATTGATTATGCCATCGGAAAACCATTCAATAGATTTACCAAAAGAATGGTTGATCTTATAATATCCACTTTAATACTCCTACCCACCTTACCTGTGTGGGCTTTTAATTTACTGCTTGACCCGAAACATAAGCTTAAAATCAGGATATGGGGTGATAAAGGGCAAGAAGTTACTTTGATCCAAAATAAAGCTAAACCATTTGCCGGATTTCTTAATCAGTTATTATTAATTATATATATTTTTTTAGGAAAGATTTCATTTGTTGGTGCACCTTTTCGTAATGTATCACAACCACAACCTGACTATTTTTATAAACCAGGTTTGACAGGACTGGTACAGATTAATCAGGATAAGATTTACCAAAGCGAAGAAAATGAAGTATATGATTTATTCTATATAAAAAATCAGAGCTTTTGGCTTGATCTTGAAATTATAATTAAAACTTTCCTCACGGTTAGCAAGAAAAACAAATAGTTGTTTGATCATTCATAACCTATTATGTAAATTTCGCCCTGTATTTCTATTATAAAGTCATCTTTATCACTATTTGAGGTTGTTATGCTTGATATAAAATTTATTCGTGAGAATCCTGAACGTGTAAAAGAGGGGATAAGATTAAAAAATGAACAGAGTGATGTAGATTATTTACTTGAATTAGATAAACGGCGCCGAACGATAATTTTTGAAGTGGAAAAATTAAAAAAAGAACGCAATGATATAAGCAAGCAGGTGGCGCAGCTGCGGAAGGAACAAAAGGAAACATCCCAATTGATCAATAAGTCTAAGGAAATAGCGGATAGAATAAAGAGTATCGACCAGGAATTGACGCAGCTCCAGGATACTATTAAGATACAACTTGACCGCATTCCCAACATGCCCCATGACTCTGCTCCACACGGTGCTGGAGCTGAAGATAATCTCCAAGTAGCTGCCTGGGGTGAGCTTCCTGGATTTGATTTTAATGTAAAAGATCATTTAGCACTTGGAGAACATCTCGATATTTTGGACTTTAAAAGAGGGGGCAAAATAAGTGGCAGCGGTTTTCCGGTTTATAAGGGTATTGGTGCCCAATTGGAAAGGGCCTTGATTAATTTTATGTTGGATTTACACATTTCTGAACACGGTTATACGGAAATATTTCCACCTTTCGTGACCAATCGCACCAGTATGTATAGTACGGGCCAATTACCAAAATTGGGAGATGATATGTACTATGTGGAAAGGGATGATCTTTACTTAATTCCTACTGCTGAGGTGCCCATCACCAATTTACATCGTGATGAAATCTTATCTGCAGAAGATCTACCGATTAAATATGTAGCATATTCTGCATGTTTTCGTCGTGAGGCCGGATCCTACGGAAAAGAGACCAGAGGATTCCTGCGAGTGCATCAATTTAATAAAGTTGAACTGGTTAATTTTACCCTACCGGAGAATTCTTATAATGTACATGAAGTGTTATTAAGCGAAGCAGTGCAAGTTTTAAAAAGGTTGGAAATACCTTATCGTGTTATGAATCTGGCAACAGGTGATTTAAGTTTTGCTGCGGCGAAGTGTTACGATATAGAAACATGGTCGCCAGCAGAAGGAAAATGGCTTGAGGCTTCCAGTGTCAGTAATTATGAAGATTTTCAGGCCCGACGGGCCAATATTCGCTTGCGCAGAGCAAAAGATAAACCTCTCGAATTTGTACATACCTTGAACGGTTCTGGTCTGGCGACATCACGTTTAATGGTCTCTCTGTTAGAGCAATATCAAACGGATGAAGAGACGGTGATTATCCCAAAAGTTTTACGATCCTATATGGGAGGTCTAGATATCATTAAAAGGAAATATGGATGATCAGGACTGCCTTAACTGCTCTGACCGTATTTTTTATGACGGTTATCTGTGGTACATTCTCAATTTTATTTGGAGTTTTCAATCCGTATTCAAATATAATTTTTTTTCTGGCACAGATGTGGGCTAGATCGATATTATTTGTTTCCGGGACAAAATTAGATGTCTATGGGCTGGAAAATATTGATGTTCATAAAAATTTTGTTTTCATCGCCAACCATCAGAGTCATTTTGACGTTATAGCAGTTTTTAGTGTATTACCCTTAACTGTAAGATTCTTGGCCAAGAAGGAGCTTTTTCGCATCCCTCTGTTTGGTTGGGCTATTGCAGCGGTGGGAATGATAAGAATTGATCGTTCAAATCGCGAAAAAGCGCTACAGTCCATGGATAAAGCACAAGCTATTATCAAAAAAGGTGTGTCAGTCGTTATTTTTCCGGAAGGTACACGCAGTTTAGATGGAAAAGTTCAAGACTTTAAAAAAGGCGCTTTTGTCATTGCCATAAAAGGTAACTTGCCAATTGTTCCTGTTTCAATATCTGGAAGTCGTTTCATATTGAAGAAGCATACAGCACGGATAAGGCCTGGAGTGATTAAAATTGTAATTGATAAACCAGTCGCAACCAAAGGTTATACTTATAACGATAGAGAACAATTGGCTGAAAATATTAAGCAGATTATCATAAAAAACATTGATGATGAAATCAATGAAAGGACTATGGAGTGATATAGTTTGTTTTAACCCGCTAAATAAACGGTATTTCTCCCTGTGTTTTTTGCTTGATATAATGCCCGATCGGCTTTCTTTATTAAAATATCTTCTTTATTTCCGTCATCAGGATATGTAGAAATTCCCAAACTGATGGTTAAATTAATTTTTGGAGTAAATTTCTTACGAGGTAATTTCGTCTTTTCAATAATGGTGCATAATTTTTCTGCTAATGCTTTTGCCTGGCTTTTGTCTAATTCGGGTAAGATAATTATAAATTCGTCACCACCGTACCTCGCCAAGATATCACTTTTACGAATATTTGCTAACAATGCTTTAGCCACCACCTTAAGTGCCAGATCACCATTGTAATGTCCATGTGTATCGTTGTATTGTTTAAAATTATCTATATCGATCATCGCTATCGAGAATGATTTTTTATGTCGCTGAGCTCGAACAAATTCCCTTTCTATCTGGCTCTGAAAATAACGATAGTTATATACACTAGTAAGTGGATCTGTAATCGCCTCCTGTTCTTTGATTTGGAATAATTTTAATACTCTATGATAGAGGAACATATTCTCGTAAATAATTCCGGCAGTCTGTAAAAATGCTTTGAAAACTCTTATTTCGTAAGTGGCAAATGGATAATGATTTTTCGCACGATCTAGAAATATTAACAATTTTTTTGGTAGATCGGATAATATTTCTTCAGTAGAAGGTTCATCATCCCTGGTCACAACAGCTCTAAAAATACCTGACGAATCTTCTCTGCTTGCAAAACCAGTAAGGCTCGCGATAATAAAAGACTCAGCGTTTAATGATTGGGCCAATTTTAAAAGCGATTTGTTTAGAATCTCATCTTTATTCTTAATCCATAATAGTTTTAATTCTCGTTTTATTTGTTGATAGAAGGGGTAGTCGAGGTGATAAGCCACTGGTTCAAGGTACTTTTCGGATGATCCTGCCATATGGAGTATTTTTATCTGTTGCAATTCATCCTTATATTCGAAGATGATACAACGATCAACGTGAAATCCTTCAATTAACTTATAAGGGAGCGATTTTAAAAGCGCATCGGGTGATTTATGCAGACGAAGAGAGTTGGCCAGACTATTCATTGTGAAAAGTCGGTTGTTATAATCGGTTAATTGGCCCCTCGATTTATTCAATTCATCATTTATCATTTTTAGATCATAATTTACTGTTTCTAATTCCTCCACTTTATTTTGCAGTTTCTCTACCAAACGTATATTATACTCTGTGAGATATTTCTTTTCGACTTCAGGAGCGAGTGTCTCTTTGCGCCCTTTCAAATATTCATCAATGAGTTTGAGAAATTGTGTAACATTTATTGGCTTAGCAATGAATCCCTCACAACCAGCAATCAATGTCCTGTCACGTGCCTCATCTTGTGTATAGGCCGAAAGAGCAATAATGGGTATATTTTGCAATACTTTTATTGATTTTAACAATGTGGTCACCTCATAGCCACTCATGTCAGGTAAGTTAATATCCATTAGAATTAGATCAGGCTTTTCCTGTGTAGCAATCTTGATACCTTCTATCCCTCGTGAAGCACCTAAAAATTCGTAACCATGAAATTTGACGATATCGGCCATCATTTCGAGTGATTCGGGATCATCTTCGATGTACAGTAATTTTTTCGAACGTGATTTAAACATTGCTGTCATAACTATCTTGGCTTTGTTTTAACGCTATGATACCTCTTAAATTCAAAGTAAGTTTAAATTTTTGGAAAAGCAAGAAAATTTGGATCAATAATATTTTACAATCCCGATGGTAAGGTCGTCATTGAAATCTTCTCTTTGGGTGAAACGTCGGATCTCTTCTAAAATGCTTTGCTTTAAATCATAGCTGTTTAAATGTCTCTTCTTTTTTAACAGCTGCAATAATCTTTCTTCACCAAATTCAACACCATCTAAATTTAAAGCTTCAGTAATTCCATCTGTAAAACATACTAAAGTATCACCTTTCGCAAAAGCGATTGATTTTTGTATATAGGTTTCATTTTGCAGAAAACCTAATACCATTCCACCACCTGCCAGCATCTCCACGTCTCCGTTATCTTTTATCAAGATTGGAGGATTGTGCCCGGCATTGCTATAAGTGATAGTATTTACTGCAGTTGAGATAAGAGCGTAAAAAAAGGTTGCAAAATTACCTTCGCTAATACTTTCATAAAGAAGGTTATTTAAACGTGCAACAACCTCGCATGCATTTATATATGTTTTTATATAAGCTCTAAATCCAGCCAATAAAAGTGACATCATGATAGCTGCCTGGGCACCTTTTCCTGACACATCGCCTATCATCAGGCCAAGTGTATTTTGGTCAATGGGAATAAGATCGATGACATCACCACTAACGATTTTGCTGGCAATATGAGAAAAGGAGATATTTAAATTCTTTATAACAGGAGGACGTTCAGGTAATAGAATTTTTTGAATTCTTCCTGCATTAATCAATTCATGTTCTAAAGACTTTTTTGCTAAAGATATTTCGTATTGTTTGGCATTATTCAGAGCAATGGCTGCATTATTTGCGAATAGGTTTAGCAAATCTTTAGATTGTTTTGTAAAATATCCTATTTCATTACTCTCTAAACATAATACACCTATAACTTCATCCTGGATTTTTAACGGTAAAACGATTTGGGAAAGGGTCTCTTTACGAGCAGGATAATAGTATTTTGATTTATGTACGTTACTTAGAAGCGATGTTTTTTTGTTTTGAGCCACCCAACCACAGGTCCCCTGCCCTAATTTCAATGTGAGATCCACAGAATCATCATAGCCCTGGCTAACTTTGCGATATAATTTCTTAGAATCTGGATCTAATAAAAAGATCACACCAGCGTCAAATGGAATCAAATCATATAGGGCTTCTAAAAGAAAATCCAATATTTTTTCACTATCTAAGGATGAAATAATCTTTTGTGTAACATCCATCAGTTTTCTAATTTGAGTACTTTTCTGAGTTACTTCACGATACAGAATTGTATTCTCTAGAATCTGTCCAGATTTTCTTAATATGCGTGCAGCTAATTGTTCAATGCTTTTATCATATAAAAAGGTTATGTTTCTGCTGTTTGTGAAAATAAGAGCAATGAATTGACTCTTACCGGGTATGGGTATCAATGTGTCGAACGTATGGTTTAGAAAAGGTGCAATATCAAAATTTTGACTTTCGAGATATTTTTTCCACCGCTTTTTAAATTTAATAAAAATGTGATTATCTGGTAGTTCTAGATATGAAATATCAGATGGTAGCTGCGATTTATTTTTTAATAGAGCATATTTCTGTAATCGAAATCTATCATTATGATATATATATATGGCCCAAACTTCGTCATGAAAGATCTTTTCAAAGAGCTTATAATATTCGGTAAGTAGATCTTCATATTCTATGGTGCGATTTAATTTGTTGTTGAAATCGTTGAGAGTTATTTCAACGCGGGTAATAAAGAGGAAAAAATAGCGGTTAAGAGTAAAACGAATGATATGATTTAATGGTTTAAATGACACTACCACAAAAGAGATCGTGATCAATCCTGAGTAAAGAGCGGGAATCCTCAATAATCTATAAAATAGGAAATATAGTGCCAAATAGACAAGCAGTGAAAATGTATGTTCAATTAAGCTTCTTTTCAAATCAATCTCCGGAAACGGCGATTAATTTATTTAACGTGGTTTTAAATATCAAGGCAACGAATTCTGCTACTTTGCTTATGACTTTATTAGATATTTAAATCAGGTCAGAATTTTTATGGTTAAAAGAGTAATATCGTCGCTTTGGGGGGTATCACCAGCAAATTTTTTAAGCTCTTGAATTAGTTTCTCATTTGTTTTATCCGGGGGATTAGAGGGGCAGTAAGTTTTGATGAAATCGATAAGTCTTTTTTCTTCAAATTCTTCATCAGCGCTGTTCATCGTTTCGGTAACACCGTCGGTAAATAACATTAGAGTATCACCGGCTTTTAACTCACAATGTCCGATTGAATAAGGCATATCAGGCATCATACCTAGTATAATGCCGCCTTCAGATAATTCTTCAATTTTCCCATTTTTACGCAGTAAATAGGGCGGATTATGACCGGCATTTACAAACGTTAAGTTTAGACTGTTCAAATCGAGCAGGCCAAAAAAGAATGTGATATATTTTTCGGGATCGGTATTATTATAAATGACATTATTTATTCTACCAACCAGCTGGTTAAGTAAATAATTATCCCTGACAAGCGAGTGCAGACTTGCCTGTAGATTGGACATGAGCAAGGCAGCGGGCATACCTTTACCCGCAACATCAGCAATAGTCAGTCCTAGTTGTTTATCGTTAACTTGTATTATGTCAAAATAATCACCACCTACATGTTTGCTGGGTACATTCATGCCATGGATTGCAAGGTTGGGAAATTCAGGCATTTTTTTTGGAAGGAGTCTATTTTGAATAGTGCGCGCCATGTTAAACTCTTCTTCTAACCTTTGCTTCTCTAAGGTTTCCTGAAAAAGACGCGCATTTTCAAGGGAAATGATCGCTACATTTCCTAATGTTTGCAAGAACTCTAAATCGCTCTCTGTATAATTTTGCTTTGTGATTTTGTCCCCTAAAAAAAGGTAACCTTTTGTCTCCTGTTGAATTTGCATCGGTACAACTACACGAACGCCACAGTTTTTTAAAAAAACATCAAAATCACTATTATTTTCACGTAAATAAGGCGTATTAATCATATTGCATTTAGAGCATAATTCGGCGCATAGCTCACCTTCTTTATATTTAAAGCTACTACCTTTAACAAATGCCGCTTTGAAAGAACCGCTTTCATCTAAGGCGATTATAAAATTGTTGACTGTTAATTGACCCATCAGGGCATAGGAGAGTAATTTAAGAATCTTCTCTTTTTCAAAGGTCAAATTCAGTTCTTTACCGATTTCGAATAATGTATTTAATTCTTGTATTTTATGATCTAACTGACGGTTCACTTTCTGGATTTTTTCGAATACCAGTGCGTTTTCGATTGAGGTGGTTGCAATATTACTCAATGAAGTAAGAAAGTCAATTTCCTCCTGACTGAATGCATCACCGGTAATCTTTTTACTTATACCCATCAGGCCGAGATTATCAGTACGGGATATAAAGGGAAAGCATAGCTCGATTTTGAATTCCTTAAAGAATGACAACCAGCTTGTAGATTCTGGCATATCTGAAATAAAGAATGAGTGCTGCGGCAAGTCGGATAAATTAATTGTTTTGCCATGCAAGGAATGAGGCAAGCCTTTTATTGCCTCAACGGTATAATCATAACCCTCTTTTTTCAAAAGAATAATGCCTTTGGCGAGCATCATTCTTCCCATTGGTACCAATAGGATATTATTCAGAATTGACTGGAGATTCAGCGAGGAATTTAGAGTTTGACTGATTTCAAAAAGCGCCGATAATTCAATTAAGCGACGGTCGATACTCTCCGATTTTTCAAAAGAGGAAGCATGCCTTTGTTTGAAGCTAGCTAGATAATCGGTCATTCTAACCTCAGACTGCTTTATACCCTTCTTTAAATTTTGTTAGTTGGACTTGATTTTTTACACCAGGATTGAATTCATATTGCACTTCGTCCATAAGAGTTTTAATTAAATAGATCCCCAGTCCACCGTGGCGTGCTTCTTTAACATATTTTTTTATATCTGGATCTTTAATTTTGTTTATATCAAATCCCCCACCTTTATCTGTGATGGTAATTTTTATTTTTTTTGCGTCGGTTTGTATGGCGATATCGATGAGACGCCGAGAATCGAATCTGTAAGCATGTTTAATTACATTGGTACAGGCTTCATCCACTGCCAGTGCGATTTTTTCTTGATTTTCGATATTAAATCCTGCATTATCAGCAATCTTGATAATAAAGTCCCTAATCAAATGTAGATTTTCCGTGACACTTGGTATTTTTAATCTAAATCTCTGCATTTTGTTTTTCATATTTCCCACCTGCTTATCCTATGCCCAGCATTTGAGAAGGGTGAGCGTTATTTTTCATTATATTCTCTCTCTGCTTCTGCTTCCTCTTTAAAAATATGATAGAGGGCGGGAAAACCGAGTAAATCAAATACTTTATATACCTTATCCGACATGTTACTTAACTTGATGTCCCCCTCTTTTTCGCGTATCTCCTCGATGAAGCCCATGAAAACTCCCAGACCTGCACTGCTTATATAATAAAGGTCGGCCATACTCACGATTATCCTATATCGTGCTTCTGATATCAATTGTTGAATAGCCTGTTCAAATTGTGGTGCTGTGTGTGCATCTAGGAATCCTTTGAGGCGCAGAATACTTATGCCGGCTCGATCCTCACGGGCTACTTCAAAATTTTCCATCAATAGACCTCCGCATATATTGTAGTCACGACTTTAGCTAATAATTTCCTAATTAATGCACAGCAAAATAATTTTTTATATGATTAAACACAAATTAATTTTATTCCTGTCATTTTATTTGTATTATGTTTTGACTAATACTAACGTTAAATCATCTGCTAGATTTTGTCCATCTAAGAAACTTAAGATGGCATCCAGGATAGTCTTCTTAATCTCTGATACAGGCTTTTTAGCGTTATTCTGGATGATGGTACATAATTGTTCATCCCCAAATTCATCCCCCATTTGATTTCTTGCTTCAGAGAGACCATCGGTATAAAAAACAAATATATCTCCAGGAGAACACTTAATCGTCTCTTCAACTAAGGTGTTTTGAAAAATTTTACCTTTTTCCAGGCCGACACCAATCCCCTCAGGTTGGAGAAGTCGGACAGTTTGCCTGGTTGAATCGTAATGCAGCAAAGGACAATGACCGGCACGCGCAAAGCGTAAAATGCGATTTTTGCAATCCATGCTGGCCATAAGCATGCTGATAAACATCTTACGCTCCAGAGATTCATACAGAATTTCATTGATACGGATTAGGAGTTCACGAGGTTTGTAAAAAGTCCTACTCAATGATTGAACAACACCCTTGGCTTCAGCCATATAAAATGCAGCTGAGGTTCCTTTACCACTCACATCACCAATAATGATCCCAATGTGGTCATTGGGTAAAGTTATAAAATCATAATAGTCACCCCCTACTTCATAGGCGGTGAGGGTTAAAGATTCAACCCAAATGTTTTCAAATGTGGGGGTTTTTTGTGGTAGTAATCGTTTTTGTACTTCTCGTGCAATGCGCAGCTCCTCTTCAAGTCGCTCCCTTTCCAACGACTGTTTAAGTAAGGCTGCATTATCCAACCCGATGACAGCCTGATTGGCGTAAGCCTCTAACATAGCCTGATCGTCGGGATCAAATCCATAGGAATGGCGTTTAGTAGCGAACAATATGCCTAGCGATTTACCATTACCGGAAATTAAGGGAACGCCAATGATCGATCCAATATCAGTTTTCCAATTTTTTATATAAAAATAAGGATGGTTTTTAGGTATCTCGTTCAACATAATAGGTTTTTTGCTGAGTAAAATTTGTTCACTAAGATCCTGACGGCCAGATTTCTGAAATGCGGTTATTTCATCTGGGCTCAGATTATGGGAAGAGGCAATGAATAATCTTTTCGAACCATTTTCATACAATTCCAGCCAGGTACTTTCCGATCCGATAACTTTCGTTGTCATTTCTGTGATTAACTTGATCAGCTTATTAAAATTAAATTCAGCACTAATAGCTCTGCTTAAATCATGTAGAGAAGCGACCTCTCTCATTTTACGGTCGAACACACGGGCTGTTGGCAAGTGCAGCAATAAATAGAGGCAGGAAAAGATCATATAACTTACAAGAAAAATCCAGGCTATATTAGCAAAAGCCCCTATAGCAAGGCTGTGAGCAGGAACTGCAAATTCGAAAGCAAATTCAAATAGGTAAATAACCGCCCATATTAGAAATACGGATATGATAAAATATAAAACCTTCTCCTTGCGGGAAAGGTAGGTTATCCAGGAGTTACGAAGCGAGAGCATCAGTATGCAGAACAGTACAAAAAGGAGTAATATATTGTTATAAATTCCTAATCCTGAAAAATTTAAATTTAACTCAGCTCCCGTAAGCACCGTAGCAATTATACAGGCAACCGAAGATATAAGAAAGGCACGCATAAAGAATATGGTACGTATTGTGCGTTTATAATAAACCAGGTTCTTAAAGACAATAATAAGCGGTGTCATAAAGATGATAGCAATTAAGCTGATTATATTGGCATATATGACACTTCCTAATGATTGCGCTAATCTGGGAAAGGATTCAGGAGAAAAACTGGGATTAAGCAAAATCTTACATATTATTACCGCGAGGTACAAAATTCCAAGTAAATAGACAAAGATTCTCAAATTTTCCTGAATTGTTTTGTTCTGAAAATCAAATTCAACCGAAAGAAGCCTGTAATATAGAATGGCGAATAGGATCATCATTGCTTCGGAAGTATAATGCAACGGCGTGATGTTTATCTCACTATAATACATGAATATATCGTAAGCGAAAGATAGGACGAATAAAACCGCTAAAATAGGTATAAAAATTCGTATCGAAAATGTAGTGATTTTCATTCCACAATAACCTTAACTGGAAAATTCAATGGTGTAAACATACCTAATAACTGTAATTCATTGTTGTAGTGTAATAACCTTCCTCTACCACTTTCAGCAATTAATAATGTACCATCATATTTATTAACCTGAATGTCAAAAGGTTCATACAATCCAGATATTTCTAATTGACGAATTCCAGTGTGAGAAAGTTGCACTAGCGATGAATTAAATCCTTTAAAATCGATAAGCCATATTTTGTCATCATATTTACTTAATTCCAGATCGATAGCCTGAGGGAGTGTATCGATACACATAAACTGATCATCAATACGGTTTTTTGTGTAAATAAAATCCATCGATGAGATGCCATCACTCAACCAATAGCGGTCATACTTCTCATTATAGAGAAATCTCCGGGGACCGGATAGAGACTGACCATTAATTTCAGTGATCTTGTTTACCACATCACCTGCGCGATCAAACTGTACGATTTCCTTTAGATTTAAATCAACAACACTGATTAATCCTACTTGTTCTGCAATATGAATGAATATCGGTTTTCTTAATGCAGAGGAAATTAATTCAACATTTCGTGTTTCAGCATCAATTTTATATAGATAACCACTGCTATCTCCCAACCAGAAGTTGCTGGCACTTGAATCATAGGCAATCACATAAGGATAACTGATCTGATCAATCGTCTCAATTAAATCGCCATTAATTAAACCAATAACTTCCACAAGACCTGCACTGGGGAAGGTGATTAATCCGATACGGAAAGGTTTTGCCACAGCCATATCTGAAGGAGGGTAATTGGTATAATAATAAAGCACCAAATGCTCTGCGTCATACGTTGTTTTTATGATTTGAAATCCCCATTTATCCACGACCCAATTATAACCGGGACCAGGGGTTATGGAAACCGTATTCGATGGTTTACTCTCCTGATTTTGTCCTACTATTGTGACATAATAACTGTACAACTGTCTGAATTCAACATTATTGTCACTGTAATTTCTGGTACCGGATGACTGAATTATAGCAAGCAGATTAAATGCAGAATCACTAGTCTCTTTTTTACGATAAACGTTGAATCCTGTGAAATCAGAAAGATCAGGATTGCTCCACGATAAATCCACACGTTGACCACGTGAAGTAACGCTGAGAGTTATAGGTGCCGACCCTGTTGGATCAAAAGGATTTTGTTTTTCTCTTTCAGCACAAGAAAATAGAAATGTTAAAGTAAGAACAATAATGATATATTGAATTGGGTTATTTTTATACAGATCTGTAGATTGCTGCATCTTAAAATCTAAATCCAATTTAAGCTTACCTTAAGCTATATGGTTAATGATAGTTGTTTATTTATCATGAATACTATAATTTATTAATTTAACAGCCATGATAAAAGATATTTAATAATTGTTATTCGCTCTGTATCACCAAAGATTTATATCAGTCTATCCAAACCGAGAATTAAATTTATAATTCGGGTTTGCCTATGATTCATAGAAATATTACATTACTAAAAGATTATTTTTGTGGATATTAAAAATTCCCCCTGTGAAATGGTCCTAGCTCACGAAAAACGACTGAGGTTGTTTTTGGTGGGTCTACATGACACAGGGGGATATTTATTATAGGGATTGTCTGGCTATTTATACGAAGGAAAGGTTGATATGTTACACAAAAATGTATCTGGAAAGTATATCCTTAATATCTACCTGCTAGGTCAACAAAGATATAATGTCACCATGCACTTTACTTATATCCTGTGATCCGTCTACAGCAAATAAATTCCCTTTCTTTTGATAATAAGCTTTAATTGGTGCTGTTTGCGCTTTATAGACGTTAAGTCGCTTGGTAATCGTTGCCTCATTATCATCCTTACGCTGTGTAATTTTACCACCACATTTGATACACAGCATATTATCGGGTGGCGGATTGGTAACCAGATTGTAATCCGTGCCGCATCCCTCACAGATACGACGATTTACCAGGCGGGAGATTATTTGTCGGTCAGGTAGCGCAATCTCTATGCATTTAAAATCGGGTAAGTTTAATTCCATCATTAAGTTATCGAGATCTTGTGCCTGAACGATTGTGCGGGGAAAGCCATCAAGAATGAATCCATTTGTGCAATCTTCCTTTTTGATGCGATCTTCTATCAATCCTAATATGATTTTATCCGGCACAAGCTTGCCTTGCGCAATGATTTCCCCGGCTTTTTTGCCCAGATCTGTCTGCTCTTTAACCGCTTCTCTAAGCATATCCCCGGTGGAGATCTGGGGAATGTTGAATTTAATGCTGATCAGCTTTGCCTGTGTCCCTTTTCCTACTCCCGGCGCACCGAAGAGAATTATATGCATTATCCTTCTCCTTTATTATTTAATATAAAACCTCAATGTGTTATAAACTACCATCGATTTGCCAAAATCAAATATTACTACGATGGGGAATCTTTACTCCCGTTCCCTGGGCATAGTGAGCATTCAGTTGACCGCAGGCAGCCTGAATATCCCAACCTTTGCGTAAGCGTGTGGTAACAGTTCGATTGTGCTTATTCAGATATTCATGAAACCATCGTAACTTTTCAGGCGCTGGAGGTGGAAAATTTGGATCATCTATATTACACGGAATAAGGTTTATTTTGCAGGGAATACCGGTGGTAAACTTCAATAATTGTTGAGCATCGCGTATGGTGTCATTTAGCCCTGCAAATAGTATGTACTCAAAAGTAATTCTTCTTTTTGTCCTGGATGTATAATACCCGATAGCTGGCAATAACTTTTCAAGAGGATACTTCTTTGATATAGGCATCAGCTCCCGTCGTGTTTCTTCAAAAACAGTATTTAGCGATATGGCCAGTGAAAAGGGTGCTTTTATGTCTGCCAGTTTACGAATTCCGGGTATGATACCGCTCGTGGAGATGGTAATTTTTTTTCTGGCAAAAGCTAATCCTTCTGGGTCAGAAATAATATCGCAAGCCTTTAATACATTCTTGGTATTCAGCAGGGGTTCACCCATCCCCATGAATACAATATTTGTCGTTAAATTCTGGGTATTTTGTTTCATTAGGATGACTTGTTCTACAATCTCGCCTGCTGTCAAATTTCTCAGGAAACCCATTCTGCCGGTGGCACAGAATTTACAATCCAGTGCACAACCTACCTGAGATGAAATACAAAATGTAATGCGTTTGCCCTCATAGATAATAACACTCTCGATGCTTTTACCATCGGCAAGTTGCCACAGAAATTTTACTGTATGGTCAAGGGGAGATTTTTTAGTTTTTATTAGTTTAAGCGATCGTAAGATCGCGGTTGAATCCAATTGCTCCCGTAATTTTTTCGAAATGGTAGTCAAATGCTTAAAATCAGGGAGCAACTGAATATAAATGCCCCGGAATACCTGTTGTGCTCGATATTTTTCAAGCCCCAGATTTTGAATGAAGCCAATTAGTTCATTCCGGGAATGATCTAAAAGATATATTTTGTCTCTATTATAAAATTGCATTAGTGTCCTAAGGTTTGTAAAATTAAATCCTTAGTTAAATTAAAAATTTAACCACAATAAAAAATAAGCACAAGGAAATATCTTCAATGATCAGTAAAATGCAAGACCGAGATGTGCAAGCGATAAATGAATTAACCCAAGTTTTCCATGATATAAAGAGTGAACTGGCGAAAGTAATCGTGGGACAGGAAGATGTCATTGAGCAGTTACTGATTTCGCTATTCGCAAGAGGCCATTGCCTGTTAATAGGGGTACCCGGTTTAGCCAAAACATTATTGATAAAAACATTGGGTGAGATCTTGGATTTAAAATTCTCTCGGATTCAGTTTACTCCTGATTTAATGCCATCAGATATTACCGGAACCGAGATTATAGAAGAAGATGTCAGCACTGGTAAGAAATCTTTTAAGTATGTGAAGGGACCTATATTTGCGAATCTGATCCTGGCAGATGAAATCAACCGCACCCCACCCAAAACTCAATCTGCTCTGCTGGAGGCCATGCAGGAATATAAAGTCACCGCAGCAGGTGAAAGCTATCAGATGTCTTTACCATTTTTTGTGCTGGCAACTCAAAATCCGATCGAACAGGAAGGTACCTATCCCCTACCAGAAGCCCAACTAGATCGTTTCATGTTCAATCTCTGGCTGGATTATCCCAATTATGAGCAGGAAAAAACAGTGGTAAAAATGACAACCGGTTCTCTGAGTAACTCAGTTAATAAATTGATTGGCAAAGAGAAAATTATTTTTTTTCAGGATTTGGTTCGCCAGGTTCCGGTTGCCGATAATGTGATTGAAAACGCCGTTAAATTGGCTGCGGCTACAAGGCCATCCGATGATGGTAAGTTTCCTTATATTAAAGAGTGGATTCGCTGGGGAGCAGGCCCCAGAGCTTCACAGTATCTAATTTTGGGTGCTAAGGTGCGAGCTGCCCTGCTAGGTAGAATTACCCCCGATCTGTCCGATGTGGAAGCTATGGCACTCCCCGTCTTACGCCATCGCATTGTCGTCTCTTATAACGCTGAAGCAGAAAATATTTTTGTTGAAGATATCATTAAAAAACTACTTAAAGATATTGGTTAACTGCCCAGAATCCGCTAAATTAAAAGGGATAAATTCCAATTAATGATTTAGTATGTGAATATAGTCGTTTGTTCCTATGAATCATATAAAATACATTCCTTTAATTATCTCCTGTTTATTTGTTAGTCTAACAACTGCTGATAAAAATTGGTTTAAGTATAATGCTCTGGAAATCCATAATCTCAAGTATGTATCCCAATTCCATCATGTCATTCCGGAAGAGCAGAGAAAGGGTCTGGTAAGCAATAAATTATCCCAGCTAAATACAGCAGAATTCATAGCTAAAAGTTATTTACAGAATGACAGGAGACGCTTTGGATTGACGAATGTAGATAAGAATGTACGTGTTCAGCAGGTTGTTAAAAGTCCCGGTGGCGAACATGTTATCTTTCAGGGCCATGTTGCTGGTATTCCGGTGCATCAGTCACAAATTGTTGTTACCCTCGATAATTGGCGCAATGTCACTTACGTTGCAAGTACCTACCGGCCAGATATTACCTTGCCAAATATGCAACCGTCTCTGGCAGCTGACGTGGCTTTGTCAATAGCAAAAAAATATCTTAATGCAACCGGGAAATTTCTAGCAAAACCAGATTTACAACTGCGCATATTTGAGAGTAAAGATCGTGGTATACGTTTAACTTATCGAATTTGCATCTTGACCACAGAACCACGTGGAGATTGGGAGATATTTATTGATGCCAGTAATGGCGATGTTATCCATGTCAAGAATCGCATGTTGTTCAGTCACACGACAGATGGTTCAGGAATGGTATGGGATCCCGATCCCCTCACTACTGCCCAAAATTACTATGGAGGCCTGTACCAGGATTATCAAGATGCTGACAGTGAAGTGTTAAACGCACAGCGTATAACCGTGATCCTGAAAGACATAACTTATGATCAGGGGTACTATAAATTAGAAGGTCCTTATGTAAGGTTAGACGATATCGAAGCACCCGTTGATAGTTTTCCCAGCTTATCAGATTCTACCGGGTTTATATTTACGCGCAGTGAGCAGAAATTTGAGCATGTGATGGTGTATTATAATATTGACCAGGCATATCGCTGGATAAGTACCATTGGATTTGATATACCAGGTCTTCTTGCTTTTAGAGCTGATCCACATGGTATTCTTGATACTTCAGGTGTCGGTGGTGATATATCATATTACAGTCCCAGTGGAAATTTTTGCGTATTTGGTGAAGGTGGTGTAGATGATGCTGAAGATGCAGCAGTAATTTGGCATGAGTATGAACATGCCATCCAGGAAAATATTCCACCCAGTATGGATTATTTTGGTGAAACAGCTGCCATACAGGAAGGAAGTTCAGACTATTGGGCTGCTTCGCATGCTCGTGATGTATCGCAATTTGGCTGGCAACAAGTATTTCTTTGGGATGCTGGTAACACATCGGGAGATGATACCATCGGTACTTTCTGGCCAGGGAGGCGCTGTGATTTGGATTGGAGATACCCCGATGATTACATTCCTGCATTTGAAAATCGCCACAGAAATGGTCAAATCTGGTCATCTGCATTAATACATATCTGGTCAGACTTGGGTCGCGAGGTCACGGATAGATTATTTCTCCAGGCTCACTACATCTGGGGTTCAAGTCCGGGTTTTGAAACCGCTGCACATGCTTTTATGGAAGCTGATAGACTTTTATATAATGGTTCACATATGTCAAATATTATACAATGGTTCATACATTATGGCTTTATCGATAGCAGCGATGTTGTTCCCACCATGGATCATATACCACTAACAGATTGTGAAGATGTAAACGGACCATATCGAGTACAGACCCAAATTATTGCCGGTAGCGCAGCTCTGGATACTTCTCAATTGTGGCTCATTTGGGGCAGAGCGGAGTCCATGAGCGACTCGCTTCTTTTGCAAGCGACCGGAGAAGCAGGCATTTTTGAAGCAATTATTACCGGAAATGGCCTGCCGGGTTTTATTAATTATTACCTGGCATTGGTTGATTCCAATGGCTATTTAGTCACCCATCCTGAAGGAGCTCCAGTAAATTTTCATAGATTTTATGTCGGTCCAGACACAATTGCGCCTTCAATAGCACATGTCCCGCTCGATGATATTTCATACTTAAGGTTGCCTGTAGAGATAAAGGCACAGGTCTTTGATAATCTGGGAATTAGCAGTGTCAGAGTAGAATATTATGTAAATGATTACAATAATTGGGATTATTTTAAACTAACTGCTTCTGAAAGTGATCATTGGTATGCAGGTGTATTTAATTTAGATACAAGTCAAGTCGATGTTGGAGATTCGATATTTTATAGAATTATTGCCACAGATTCTTCCCTGAATCAAAATTTGGCCACACATCCCCAACAGGGATATCATATCTTTAAACTTATTGCCGGGGGTGGAAAGATTGTGCATGATTTTGAGCTTGATAATGGTGGATTTATAGCAGATGGAGATTGGGAATGGGGCATACCCGACACAGGTCCAGCGCATGCCCACAGTGGTGAGAGA
>Ga0209427_10002797_pt1 | contig 20481 bp, 20 predicted proteins | sample DeeMarSWOR136_30_FD_187465 | JGI IMG/M metagenome (GOLD analysis project Ga0209427, IMG submission 187465) | Marine sediment microbial communities from White Oak River estuary, North Carolina - WOR-1-36_30 (SPAdes) (version 2) | ecosystem: Environmental > Aquatic > Marine > Intertidal zone >...
GATTTGACCCCTCGATCCCGTTTTTAGCGGGATACTCGCTTAGCAGGCGAGCCCCTTCGGCCAACTCGGGCATCTCTCCGCGATTTCACCGATAGCGAAATTCTAATAAGCTAAAACGATTAACTCTGGCGCCCCGAACTACGTTGAGTTCAGGGCTAGCCACGCACTCCACGTAGTGCGTGGCGGAGAGGGTGGGATTCGAACCCACGTCCCGAGATCATCGGGAACCGCTTTTCGAGAGCGGCGCCTTAAACCACTCGGCAACCTCTCCCTGATTTCGCCTCTGGCCAAATACCTTTAACAAATTAGCCTGTTACCTTTCCACTTTGAGCCTCTAGCATCTACCCTTTCTGTTCTCCGAACTCATAACTCACAATTTGTGTCTCTCCTTTTCCTCTCCTCCTTTTAAAAAAGTACTTTAATATTTCAGCGCATTCCTTTTCAAGAATGCCCCGGGTTACCTCTAGCTCATGGTAAAAACCGTTATCCTGCAGTAATTTGAATCTTGATTCCACTGCTCCAAATTTTGGCTCAAGTGCTCCAAAAACTAATCGGGAAATCCTCGCATGAATCATTGCAGAGATGCACATCGGACACGGTTCAGCCGTCACATAAACGACTGTATCATTCAAGCGATAATTTCCTAATACCATCCCTCCTTTTCGGAGTACAAGGATCTCCGCATGGGCCGTGGGATCGTTGAGCTCGATGCACCGATTATGCTCTTTCGCAACTACCCAATCCCCTTTTGCTAGAATGGCTCCAACTGGAACTTCTCCTGTTTGGCCAGCCAGTTTACCTTCTTCAAGAGCCATCCTCATATACTTTTCATCGAGTTCCCTATCGCGCATCATCGACTTCCAATTCTTGATAATGTTTAGGGGATTTTAACAAGAAATAGGTGACGACGCAAGGAAAAACAAATTAACGAAAGCACTAAAAAAAATTTCATGAGGGGCAATATTGACACCAAAATCCCATGACTTATAATTTGTTTTAAGGGTTGAGCGGTTTAAGATCGTCGTTTCATTTTAGATCATTGGAGGTACTTCATGAAAAGGGGTTGCCTAGTAATAATGACTCTTGTTTTAGTCATGGTTAGTCTGTCTGCTTATGCTGAAGAGGATCCGAAGGAAATATTCAAAGCGATTGTTAAGGTACGGTCGATTATTCCAAAGGATGCCTTGACAGCAAATACACTTGGAACAGAACGGGAAGGGAATGGCGTGGTTATTGATTCAAAGGGCCATATTCTCACGATCGGTTACCTAATCGTAGAAGCTGAGACCATCGAAGTCACTGGACCAGAAGACAAGTCCATCCATGCAACTTTTGTTGGGTACGACCATGATACCGGTTTTGGCCTCTTGCGGACAGAGGAGCCTCTCAAAGTGGCGCCCATGAAGCTCGGTCAATCGTCAGAAGTCAAAGAAGGTGAACCGGTCTTGGTTGTCGGTCATGGCGGTGCGGAATCAGTCCAGGTCGCCCGGGTAATCAGTCGAAAGGAATTCACAGGCTACTGGGAGTATCTTCTTGACGATGCCATATATACTGCACCTGCTTATTCCAATTTCGGCGGAGCAGCTCTGATAGGCCGCGAAGGTCAGCTCTTGGGTATCGGCTCTATTTTCACTCAATTTACAATCCCGGGGTTAGGCTCAATTCCCTCTAATATGTTTGTTCCCATTGACCTTCTGAACCCAATTCTTGATGACCTTAAGACTGCCGGCCGTTCCCGTAAAGCGCCAAGACCCTGGTTGGGTATCAATGCGGAGGAGGCCCATGGCCGTGTCTTCATCACACGGGTTACACCGGGAAGTCCTGCCGAGAAGACGGGCCTAAAACCCGGCGACCTCATTCTTACGGTTAAGAAAAATGCGGTGACTGGCCTTGCTGATTTCTACCGTAAGGTCTGGGCACTCGGGAATGCAGGGGTGGAGGTTCCCCTTGGTATTCTCCACGGAATCGAGATCCGTGATGTGACTATCCACTCAGGTGACCGCTACCAATTCCTACGCCCTAAACAGCAGCAAAAAATATAGGACCTTAGGGTCTCATATCAAAAATAATTGAAAAGGCAGAGCTACTTCTAACCCTGCCTTAAATTCTCGCCGATACGAAAAAGACCTACTTCCTACCCGTCTTCTGGTCTCTGTCAGAAGCGGCGCAGCTGCAGGACTCGGTCTCTGCTTAATCTATCTCTACCTGGGCGAAAAAGATATCTTTGACTCTTGCATTACCAAAGACAATTTTTCTCCCCCAATTGATGATGGATTCGTACGTAATTCTTGTTGGATTTTTTCTTCGCTCTGGCAATATGCCCAATAAATGCTCCCTCCCTACATCGTCGAGCCAGTAAAATTCATAAGCTGTCATATATCAACACTCCAATCCGCCGAACGTAAAGTGTACGAAAGATGGACCCTTTTCCACACCCGCCTTTGCTCTTTAACTATCGAAGATGGCTTATTTTCTAAACTGCCTCCTTAAATTCAACATATGGTTTTGGCCAAATAATTTCACCTGTACCTTCATCTATTGTTACCCGAATAAAAAAGATATTATTCCTATCTACATTATCGCCTAGAATCGTTGTCCCAAAATTCATGACCGACTCCTTAGTGATTCTTTCTGGACGTCTTCTCCTCTCTGGTAGCAACCCTATGAAATGTACTCTTTCTCTTTCATCAATCCAGTAAAATGTATAAGCAATCATGGACAAAAACTCTCAAAACTTGGATGTTAGATCTAGCTTGTAATCTTACCCGTCTTATAACCGAGCAATTTAAGTGCCGATTTCTTCCTATCGTGATAAGTCATTGTAATTATAGCATTTTTCCTCACATCTTAATATTTTGCTGAGAGCGTAAAGTGGAAGTATTTTCCATAATAGTCCAAAATTACTTCCCTTTTCTTTCCTGGTCGAAAGGTTGCATTCTGAAATGGGACTCAGAACTCATGACTTTAGAAAGGAGGTAGTACATTGGCTTCAAGGATTCTCATTTTCACTTCCATCTCATTGGCCATCAATCTTTATTGACATCCAAGTACCCCTCTGATAGTGTCTTGTTGAGGCTGGATGGATTTCCAAATTATTCATTTTCCCTTTAAGAAAACATGCTGGACCATCATTTAACCCTTTTGGTTTTAGCGGGGACATTTGCGATTTGTAGGCTAGATAAAAACTCCCCTGTTCCGGAATGGGCGTTTGTCGGGGACTTTTACTCAATGACGAGGACATTCGATGAACTCTCGATCGTATGCCCTCAAGTCAATGTCCCAGTAGGAATGACATGTGATAAGGGATGGCGGTGCTTGAAAGTCGAAGGAGTTTTAGGCCTCTCTTTGACTGGCGTCATCGCTTCGCTTGCCACAACGCTGGCAGATGCCAGCATCAGTCTATTTGGAGTATCAACGTATGATACGGATTATTTGTTGGTTAGAGAAAAAGATTTGAAACGAGCTGTTCTGGTTTTATCTCAGGCAGGCCATGAAGTTCATCAGAAAAATGGTGTATCGTAATGCCCTGGGAAGCTCGGTTAAATGACTTGGGCAAGTTACATCCCGGCACCGACTTTTGGGCGGTGGTGGCAGGCCAGGAGAGGAAGAGAAGCCAAGAAAAGATCAAAGGGGTGATTTGAAAGCAATGCTGAAAAGAACACCGAGAGTAGTAATTAAAATCAAAGATGGTCAAATCAAAGATATTCTGACCTATATTGAGCCAAGAGTGGAATTTTTGATTCTCAATGAGGACCTTCCACAAGACCATGAAAATCGCCTGATTTTCTGGATCACCGAAGTCAGCCCAATAGAAAAGGTTTTGGAATATTTCCCAGAATATCGCAGATTCGACTGATCAGGATCATATCGAGCAAGGAAGCAGACTGAATTGTGGCCGGGAACTCACCCATCTCCTCCAATACCCCTTCCTTGGATTAACCAAACAGATAGGCTAATAGATAAAGACAACTTTCAAAAGATTTTTTGACTCTGTCCCGAATTTGTTAATAAAGTAATATGAAAAAAAGACTCATTTTTTTCTTGACAAGCAAAAGGCGTCCAGTATACCAAACCTATTACAAATAGAAAATCAAGAACATGAGGGCTTCCACTATTGATGTAAGAGGTTTTTACAGTAGCTGTTGAACCATCGGGTCATCGAAAGTCTTAACAATAGAGGAGGGACCAGATTATGGAGGCAATAGGAATACCAAGAGGGGCGGCTACCGCCATAAATGACCTTCTGGATAATTGCGCTGAGATTAAACCTGGCGACGAAGTCGTCCTCGCAGCTCACGTTGACGGATTATATGGAGGCGACAACCTGGTAGATCCGCAGGCGATAGCCTGGATTCAGGCGGCCATCCAAAGTCGTGGGGCCAATCCCTCGATTTTATGGATTGATGAACCGGCCAGGATGCATACCTGGCGTGTCCCGCCGGTTTTTATGGCCGCCCTGAAGGCGAGCAATGTTTTTATTAATCATTCCTTCGACATGACCACAGAAGAGTTAAAAACAATCAGGGAGACCGCGACGGAGTACGGCGTAACCCTTTGCCGGAATTTTGCCACGACGCCGGAACTCCTTAACAGCGTCTGGGTGCAGACGCCTTACGAACTCGTGTCCGAAATCCGCTACCAGGCATGCGTTCCTTTTGGGTCAGGAGGAATGCCGTATCAGATTACCGATGACAGAGGCACTCACATAGAGGGCACCATTGCCCCACCCAGTCATCCCAGCTTCCCGACCTATACCTGGCGGCGCAATGAAGGCCTAGGGTATCGCCCCTTTCCCGAGTGGGTTTTTCCTCCCATCAATATTACAGATACTTCCGGAGCCGTCGTCTTTGACCGCATGCTCAGCTGGTGGTCTCGGTATATAGGGATCCCGCCTTTCTTCAAGGAACCGATCCGGCTGACGATCGAGAAAAATCGCATAACCAAAATCGATGGTGGGGAGGAGGCAGATGCCCTGCGTCGTTTCCTGAAATCGATGGAGCCAAAGTTAGGGGATTCCGTCTATAACTTCCCGGAGATTCATTCGGGTGTCCATCCTAAAGCCGTGGTTCCCCCTCAGCAGTGTGACAACCCCTTAATCCGCCGGGTGATAGACCATTCTGACGCCTGCAATATTCACTTCCATATCGGTGCGCCATGGCCCAGGCCTGAATACCCCTATTGGTTGCACATAACCGGAGACCTCCGGACGGCCACGTGGGAAGTAGGAGATCATCTGATACATGATCGGGGGCACTTGACTGCTCTGGACCATCCGAAGGTAAAAGCCGTCGCAGAAAAGTACCCGGACCGACCGGGACTGACACCATGGCCAAGAAGTTATTGATCCGACGTTCCCTGAGAATTGTCCTTATCAAGCGGGAAGCTTCTTGTTCAAAGGCAAATAACACTGTGCTCCACAGCACTATGTTCTAACCACAATGAGTTTATATATGTTGACAAGATATTATTGATATGGTAATTGCATCTGAAAATTAAAAAATAACCTAAATTTATATTTATACTCCAAAATAATTCGTTCCACAGATGTGAGATGATAGGGAGATCAAAGGTGTTTGGTGACCTCAGAGGGTCCGTAAAGGCGGAAGGGGGGTGATCGAATTGAGCAAGTGATAAGTGAGAGAGGAGGCCTATCTTTTTGAGTTTGTGCAAATCAAATCTATGGGAAAGGAGAGAATCTATGAATGCGAAACGAATAGTGACAGCATTTCTTTCATTGTCCTTGGTTTGGTGTTTGATTCTTGCACCGAATGGAGCACTAGCACAGGGCAAAAAAATTATCGAAATGGAATCAGGCGCATTTGGCGGATATGCCTATCAAATGGCATATGCTTTTGGTGCCTTGATTAACAAGTATTACGAGAGAGTTGCAATTTACAATGTTGAAACACCGGGGACGTCAGGCGGTATCGTGAAGGTTTTTCAAGACCCAAAGAACAGAATAACTAATGGTTCTTCAATTTGTTTGTACGAGATGTTACATGGTATGCCACCATTTAAGGAGGCATATCCGGAAATAAGGATTATCATTTGCTACGGTCATATGTCGAACCCGTTCGTTACTTTTAATCCTAATATCCGTTCGCCTGAAGATCTTGTAGGGAAACGGCTTGCTATTGGTCCAGCGCCAATCGCATTAGGCCACAACACACAGAATATGCTCGAGTACGGTCATGGCTTAAAAGGTAAGGTGAGGTTTATCAATATGAGGTGGCCCCAGATGAAGGATGCGCTCCTGGATGGGACAGTTGATGCCATGCTACTTGGTGTGGGCAAGCGCCCCTCTCCCCCATGGTCACCAGTTGCTGTCTACCAGGAGATACAAGCATCTGGAAGAAAAGTTTACTTTTTTGGCCCATCAAAGGAAGCGGTGCAAAAGACGGGAGAGCGAGATAAGATACCCTATACGAGCGGTATTCTCCCAAAGGATGCTTTAGGGCCGGGTCAGCCAGCTCAAGATACGCCTACCTGGGAAGAGGCCAACACTGTTGTGTGCCATAAGGATTTCGACCCCGAAATAACGTACCAGATGGCAAAGATAAGCTATGAGCATTGCAAAGATATGGAAAAACTTACTGCTGCGGCAAAGGGCGTCTGGCCAGCACTGATACCGGACATACCTTTCGCTAATGAGCTTATACATGAAGGGGCTCTCAGATTTTATAAAGAAAAAGGTCTTCGATAATAAAGATCCCAGCTGAGATACATTAAATGGGGCACGTTCTGCCATATGCTCAGAACCTGCCCCAAAAAGTTAGGGTTGTGAGGAGACTGATGAATAGGGTGAAGGCGGCAGGCCTTTCGAGTAAACTCAATCTGAACATCCTGATAACCATTACAGCATTCTCCATGGCTACCTACCATATGATATATACCCAATATATCATCCTAGACCCTTTCTTGCACAACAACGTGCACTACGCATTCTCCTTGGTCTTAGTTTATCTCATGGAGCTCAAGAACAAATCAAGAGTTTATTGGCCACTCCTGATCTTTCTCATTGCGCTTTCTCTTGTTTCTACGCTGTACATACACGTCAACTATGATGAATTGGTAAGCTTCCGCGGACCAATGTATGCTCTCACACCCGTGGATATTTTCATCGGTATTGCTCTTCTTGTTGTCGGGCTCGAAGCTACAAGAAGAGCCTTCGGAAATATTTTCCCCGTCATTGCCCTCATTTTTATTGGCTATGCCTATTTTGGTCATTACATTAAAGGACCTCTCCATACTCCATCCCAGTCAATAAACGAGCTTCTCTCCATGTATTCTGTAGGCTTGCAGGGCGGGATGTATGGAACGGTATTGACTGTTTCTGCCAATTATATCTTTCTTTTTGTCCTATTTGGTGGTGTTCTGGGAGCAACAGGGGCTAGCCGCTTCTTTCTCCAAATGGGTTCCCTTGCTGCAAAAAAGCTAAGGGGTGGCCCAGCCATTACCGCAGTCATAGCCAGTATGCTTATGGGATCGGTTACCGGTAGCTCTATGGCTAATGTTGCTACCACCGGGGCCTTCACTATTCCGCTGATGAAAAAGGTTGGTTATAAGCCTTACCAGGCGGGGGCCATTGAAGCTGCAGCCTCAACCGGAGGACAAATTATGCCGCCGGTCATGGGTGCTGCAGCTTTTGTCATGGCCGAAATGCTCGAATTGTCCTATGTAAGAATAATGGCGGCTGCTGTCATTCCAGCGCTTCTCTATTTTTTTTCGGTTGCCATGTATGCACAATTACAAGCCCTGAAGATGAATATAGTAGCTCAGATGAGAGTTGAAAAAATTGACGTGAAGAGGCTTTTAGCTGATGCTCCTATTTTCATCATACCCTTTTTTTTGATTGTGACTCTCCTCCTGCTAAGATATAGCCCTATGTTTACTATTTTCTGGGCTATTGTTGCACTGCTTGTCCTTAATTTTGCCCAGGTAATGATCCGACGAGAAAAACTAGTGTTGGATCAATTACTGTCCGGCTTCGTTTCTGGGGCCTCTGGCGGAGCCCGACTTGGGGTCACCTGTGCTATGCTCGGTCCCGTTGTCAGCACCATTACAGTAACGGTTCTCGGTCTTAGAGTTCCCAGCATAGTCGCTCTTTGGAGTGGCGGCAATCTTATGGCTGCACTGCTCATAACGATGTGTGCATCGATACTTCTCGGCATGGGTTCACCTACTTTAGTAGCATATATATTAGTAGCTTTGGTAGCAGCCCCTGTGCTAGTCCACCTGGGAGTATCGCAGTTGTCTGCACATATGTTCACTTTCATATTTGCGGTATTTTCCTGTATGACACCTCCCGTTGCTGTCGCCGCACTTGCAGCTTGCGGAATAGCTCGCAGTTCCTACTTGCGTACAGCCTTGGAGGCAGTAAAAGTAGGTTTTGTTGGCTTTATTGTGCCCTACATGGTAATTTTTGCTCCTGGCTTGATTCTCGAGCACATATCGTACACATTAACTGTCTTAGTCGTGTTAGCAAGCCTAATAGCAATCACTTGCTTCAGCGCTGGTCTCGTGGGCTATGCGTTACGTGAGTTAAGAATTTATGAGCGTTCATTCTGTTTTTTCATTACTGTTATGCTGCTGACTTTCACGGTAACAAAAATACAAGCTTTTTTGTTCGGTGGACTTGCAGCATTCGCAGTTTTCACTGTGTGGCAATTTATTAGGTTAAAACGATCTCTTTCAGTCCCCTCCGATATGAATTCAATGCAGTGACGCAGTGGTAGGGTTATTACAAGAACAAATTAGACAGTTTCGATTTCTAGATAGAGGTCGCAAAGAGGATTCGAAAAATAGGACAGAGGCACAATGATAACAAATATTGATCCTATGAAGTGTACCGGTTGCGGTTTATGTGTTGAGATCTGCCCACTGGATACCCTTAGGCTCGATCCTTTCCAGGAAGAAATCGCTCCTTGCCAGGGAGCTTGCCCTGCTCATGTGGACATTCGTGGCTATGTTTATTATCTCAAACAGGAGATGTTAGATGAGGCCATAAATTCGCTTGCACAGTGTCTGCCGTTCCCGGCCATTACAGGCCATATCTGTTATCACCCATGTGAGTCAAAATGTGCCCGCAAAGAAGTTGACGAGCCAGTCAATATCAATTTGCTTGAGTGTTACGTAGGTGACCAACTTCTTAAAGCGCAAGCGGTGCGTTTACCCATTACCCATGCTGCAAAGGTAGCTGTTGTAGGATCGGGGCCAGCCGGTCTATCCGTCGCCTATTTCCTTATGAGAAACGGATATGAAGTAACCGTTTTTGAATCAAGTTCTGACATTGGCGGTATGCTGAGAGGAGAAGTTTCAAAGAAAAAATTACCACAAGACATTCTGGACATGCAAATCCATCATATAAAAAATATGGGCATAGCATTTGAAACAAGAACCACTTTTGGTAAGAGTGTGAACTTGAATGACCTTTGGGATGACCGATATAGGGCTGTATTTCTAGCCACTGGATTCGAATCAAGGAACGTTACCCCACTTCCGAACGAAATTCCTACCAACGATAAAGGCACTGTGGTGGTTGACCCGGTCACATTCGGAGCAGATCAAAAGGGTGTGTTTGCGGGCGGGGGTATGATCATGAATCGTGCACCGATAGTAAAGGTTATTGCAGCAGCCAAAAGGGCAGCCTCGTCTATTGACCGCTATTTACAGGGCAAAGATCTTAAAAAGGACAAGGAAAAAGGCGCTAAGCCAGTAAAAAACCTTCCAAAACAGGGCGTAACACGAAAGACGAGACAAGAGAACAGTGCTGGATTTACCGAGGAGATGGCAGCTAAGGAAGCCCAGAGATGTATGTCATGCGGCGGGAAAGCGTACATAGCCCATCCTGAAGACTGCATGACCTGTTATGAGTGCGAGGTTAACTGCCCCTCTGGCGCTATAGAAGTTCATCCGTTCAAGGAACAGGTAACATTGACTTTACCACTCCCCTGAGGAGGCGAAAAATTATGTCTGATTTAAAGAATATGGGCATGATTGTTGAGACGGATGTCCTCGTCATAGGTGGAGGAGTTGCAGGACTCTGGAGTTCGATTAAGGCGAGAGAGTTTGTGAACCGAGTGACCATCGTTGATAAGGGCCCGAAAGATTGGGGTGGCCAGGCTTCGCTATCCGGGGGTGGCATGGTGGGTGTTATTCCTGAGGATAGTGTCCAGAAATCGTTAGAAGACTTTGTCTATTATTACGATGGCCTATGCGATCAAGAGCTCATGGAAATGATCCTCGCCAATTCTTATAAACGAATGCAGGATTTAGAAAGGCTCGGGTATGAGTTCATCTGCGATGAGCAAGGCCGACTGAAGGGCGTGCCTCAGAGAGCCCTCGACCATGTGAAATGTTATATTGGTCAGCCCTTTGGCAAGGGGGGTAAAAGCATGGTCGGTGTTCTCGTTAAAGAAGCAGACAGACTCGGCGTTCAGCGCCTAGGGAGAATTGTAGTTACTGACATACTCAAGCATCAAGATAGTGTCTGTGGTGCCGTAGGTTTCAATTCAAGAAATGGCCAGTTTTATATTTTTAAGGCCCGCGCCGTCATCCTTGCCGTAGGTAACGTGGGCTGGAAGATCTCATATGGCCATAACACTTGCGCTGGCGACAGCGTTGATATAGGCCTGCGGGCCGGAGCAGAAATCAGTAACTGCGAGTTCGCTAGACTTTGGCTTGTTCCCCGATATTTCTCCTGGGAAGGTCAAACCTATCTTCTCCCATTAGGTGCGAGGCTTGTGAATGCTAAAGGTGAGTCCTTCATGGATAAATATTCCCCGGTATTCGGAGGCAATACCGACCCGATTTTTATTGCGCGCGCCCTGTGCATAGAGACCCTCAAGGGAAACGCGCCCTTTTATATGGACTGCTCTGGCATGTCCGCTGAGAGCGTGGAGATGATGACACCTAAGGGTAGAGATTGGATGGAAATTAACTATCTCAAGCTTAGGGATATGGGTATGGACCTATTCAGAGATAAAACGGAGTGGATGATCCATCTTCGTTGGACCGTTATGGGAATCCACGCTGATCTTGAAGGTCGAACCCGAGTACCGGGGCTCTTCGTATGCGGCCGCGCGAGGTCTACAGATCCAACGCCTTACTCAGGAGGTTTATCCCTGTGCCTCTGTGCAGTGACTGGGAACAGAACCGGTGAGGCTGCTGGAAAGTTTGCCGATTCTCAGAAGCAACTGCCCATTGACTCTGCGGGAGTGAAGTCCCTCAAAGATAGGTTGTCCGCCCATTTGAGCAGGGAGGGAATAACTCCTGTGGAGGTGCTCAGAGAAGTACGGGAAGCTGTGTTTCCTTACTATGTATGTGCCTTGAAAACTAAAAGGAACTTGCAAAAAGCTCTAGCAAAAATCCAGGAAATCAGGGCTGAACTGATTCCTCGGATGGCAGCTAGGGATCCCCATTACCTGATGAAATTGATAGAGGTCGGTGGTATAGCCCTCTTCACTGAACTATTCTTAAGAGCCTCATTGATGCGAACCGAGTCGCGGGCGGGTCATTTTAGGGAGGACTATCCAGATCGTGACAATGAAAACTGGCTTTCCTGGGTTATAGTTGGTCAAAGGGAACATGAAATTGCCTTCCGCACGGAGCAGTTACCCATCGCTCGGTACAAAATCAAGCCCACGCGTTACTACACAGACAATTTTAGATTTCCAAGGGTTGAGCATCTCCTTCCTTAGTCTTTTCCCCTTTTATAAAGGCATAAGAACGTTACACACATCGGAATCTCTTAGAGTCTTTTTTGCTTGACATCCAGCTGCTTGGCTTTTTGTATATCCAACTCACCCCAAAACGAGCTCTTTTCAATAAATGGGTAGACTGGAAAAGTATTACAAGAACCAATCCCATATTTGTGAGGAGGAACGGAATGAAAGAGAAAATCGGAAATAACGAATTTCAAGGAATGGATCGCCCAACTTTTTTCAACACCAGTGGCGCTATCAGCCTGGGAGCGGCGTCGACTTTCGGCGCCCCTGAGATTATGTCGGCGCAAAAAAAGAACTCTGGCAAAAAGAGATTTTATGGGGATACCGTTTTAGGCGGGAATACGTCGGCTCTGATGCGCGGGTATACCTTCTTCGGCGCTGATCATATGTTTTTTGGTAACGACTCTCCCTTATCCTGGAGCTTTTCTAGGCGAGGCCGGGCTCGAAGCAGTTATGAAATCCGTGGAGCGAATGAATATAACTGAGGAAGAGAAAGCCAAGATTTTTTCAAAAAACGCAAGGCAGATATTGAATCTGTCCTGACAAAGGGTTGTCTGAGAACGAAGACGTGCAGGTCAACTCCCCAACCCTTTCGCCTAAGGATCGCTTCCGAGATTGCCGAAAAACGTTAAATCAGGTTCCTTAGACAGTTTTTTCGGTGATCATTCACCTGTGTAACTTAAGGCGTTGAGCTATAGAGTATTTCTGTTGTTTATTTATGTTTATTTAGATAATATCACAAAGTGAGCCCTTCGATTTTTCTCCCAAGCCTCTTCATTATGCTTTGGATCTAAAGGCCTCTCCTCCCCGTAGGTGATTGTGGAGATACGACTTGCCTCAATACCAAGGGAGATGAGATATTTCTTTGTACTATTTGCTCTCCTTTCTCCGAGAGCAAGGTTATATTCATCAGTTCCTCTTTCATCACAATGCCCTTCGATTTGGAACTTCATCGCAGGGTATTTCATCAGCAAGGCAGAATTGTCCTTTAAAATCTCTGCATCTTTAGGGCGGATGTTATATCTATCAAAATCGAAATGGATATCTCTGATCATTTCACTTTCAAAAACCTCTCCTGCAATTCCAGGAGTTTTCTTGGCGACAAGACTCCTTTCGAACTCTCTTTTTGCCCACTCCCTTTTTGCCTCTTCATCTCTCACTCTGGCTGCCTCCTTTGCTTCCCTCTCCTTCTCTTCCGCCTCAAGCCTAGCTCTTTCCTTTATGGCTTCCGACTCCTCGGCTGTCTTAACCGAAGGCTCCTCTTTTAATGCTGTTTTCTTAGGACATCCAGATATGATGAGGCCCAGACAAATGATAACGATTAAAATGACGAACCCTCTCCCAATCATAGTAATCCTCCTTTTATAAGACTTTGAATTTTAAAGACTTTAATGCCTTATTTTGCTTTGAAAAAAAACCATATTTTAAAAAGAAACAGCTAAGGCTTCTTTTACGTATTGTTTCAGATACTTACAGCAAAATATGTGCCGAGGAAACGGGTCCCATGGGAAAAGACTTCATAACTATCTAATTTTTAAAAATTAATTTGAATTCTTAAAGGAAATTCGAAACCTTGAATCTATTTGAGACGAGTTCAATTTTGTAAGTTTGGGACAATTTTGATAGCTCTTCAGCGCAAGAAAATACTTTTTAGCAATAGGAGGAGTTTAAGTTGAGTTAAGTAAACAAAAATTCAGATAGTATTATTAAGAGGTTATAAAGACGTACTACATTAAAGGAAAATGGCATACTCATTGCACACCAGTTGTGTTTTGTGCGAGATACAATAAACGATATGGAGAATTGCTATGCGACGATTGAGCAGGCTAATTATTCTGCTAATTGGAATAGTTGTCTTATTAGTGACGGCCGGATGTCCCCCACCCCCCAGAGATGTTATAAAAGACCGTCCAGTTTATGAACCAGCACCTTCCAAACCAGGACCGCCCCCTTGGGCCCCTGCCCACGGTCACAGAGCAAAATATCGATATCATTATTATCCAATCTCCTGCGTCTACTTTGATACTGGAAGGAGTGTATACTTTTACCATCGTAATGGAGCGTGGCAAGTCTCTTCATCGCTCCCCACATGGATCTACATTGACGTGAACCAACATGTGATCCTTGACATGGATACCGACAAGCCTTACCAATTTCATTCGGACGTTGTAAAAAGATATCCCCCTGGCCAATCTAAGAAACTAGAAAAAGGCAAGGGAAAGGAAAAATGGAAATGATTTTATGTCTAATACGTTAATTCGACTGCTGCCCATGTCGCTCATCAAGGGAAGATGTATTTCCGGTGAAGTATGACATAATTCGAACCTGGGTGTGACTGATCATTACAAGAATATAAAAGACAATGCTTTTCGGGAACAATGGCATATCGAATCAACTATGATTCAAATATTGACTGTATTGTAGCCCGCATGGACGGAAAGATCGATCTAGACGTGGTCAAACAATTCGTATGCGAGCTCGTCCGTGTTTCCGAAGAGCATGGCTGCACACGCATTCTCAATGACGCAAGGGGCGTCTCTTTAAATCTATCTACGATAGATATCCTCGGAATTCCCAAATTCGTTTCTGAGGCAGGACTCAAGTCCTGCTGCAGGAGAGCTGTTATTGTTTCTGGGTACCTCAAAGACGCTTCATTGTTTGAGACTGTCTCCCGTAACTATGACCAAGATGTGATGGTTTTCCAGGATGTTGAGCAAGCCAAACAATGGCTGTTGAACAGAGACAATGACCTTCCCAAAAAGCGAGTGGATAGCAATGCAGTCACTGATGACGATGAGCCCTTGTCCCATCTTTCAATTACAGACCATTAATTTACACCTCAAACCATTTTTCGAACTTCGCCCGTGTAGCTTATAATACTCTATCCTCGAAGCCTCCTCCTGTTCTCACTATCTATTAACTTTGCCCTGATTATGAACCTATAGGATAATCTTATCGGATGGCTCTGAATTTTGAATCTACTCGGTATACCGGGGCATCTGTTAAAGAAACTGCCCCATTCGAAGCGACTTAGGGGAACCCTCTCTCTTATAGCAAGACACTCTGTCCCTTATGCTAAAAGGGAATGAATCCGTCGATATTGATTCGTGACCTAACGGATTCTTCATGGTCTATCAATAACTTGCTATAATTGCTTAACGCAAAATTTCGTTACTTCCTTTTTGTGCGACCTTAGAGGATTTTTAAATCTGAACCACTTTTTGAAGCTAGGCATGATATTACGAATATCATCAAGCTTCTTCCTTGCAGCCTTTTCACCTTCCTCAATCAGATTCATGGCCTGAGAGAAATTAGACCAATGTAAATCCCCTACCTCTGGATGAATCACAATATCGGCTTCCGCCAACTCATACTTCTTCAGCTTTTCTGCCATAATCTCACTGACCCTGTAATATATGTCCACTACGGTACGCAGTTCTTCGGAGCTGATGCAGCGGTCTACAGCCACAGATATCACAATGTCTGCCCCTTGCTGTCTTGCCACAGAACTGGGAACAAGGCAGATGATGCCCCCATCTGATAGGAGCCTTGCTCCCTCCTTAAGTGGCGCTATGGCTCCTGGAACGGCACAACTTGCCATCACAGCCTGCCGCAGAGGGCCCTCAGAAAAGGTGATCTGCTCGCCACTTACCAGGTCGGTGGCCACGGCCCGAAAGAGAATTCGAGTCTTTTCAATCCGAATGTCAGGAATAAAATAATCGATTGTTGCCTGGAATTCTTCATTAGAAAGTATGCCTGGCTTAAACATGGCCTGGATCAGATAAAACCGATTTCTCAAGTAGGTCTGAATCCTCTCAGTCAGACCTACCCCTCCCTTTGCATGAGCCGCTTCAAAAGCCTTGATCGCCGAAGATTGGAATTCAGCACTGTTTAGATATTCATCCACCTTTTTTTGCAGCTCCTCTGGGCTGAAGCCAGCGGCATAGGCTCCGCCCACCAACGCCCCGATACTAGTCCCCACAATCAGATCAATAGGAATCTTCTCTTTCTCAAGTACCCTTAGTACGCCTATATGCGCAAGCCCTCTCGCGCCCCCACCTCCGAGGGCAAGGCCGATGCGCTTCCTTTTCCAAAACATTATCGTAACCTTCTCCGAAGCCTGTTAAGACTATCTTACCTCTTATACCTCCAAAACATCAAGACAACCCTTTCTCATAGTTGCGAGAGATCGGACTACCCCCTTTTCCCAAGCTCATTTACCTTTAAGACGTTCTCTTTTTCTAATCTTTTAACCTATGAACGACCTTACATAGGACCCGTTGGCATTGGCGGAGTCTGCTGCTCCGGGGGACTCGGCTCAGGAGCCGGACGGGTGGGGGATTTGGGTGTCTTAATGCCCTCGGATGTTGCACTCTTGCTCACCCATCCTTCCGTTCTATTTTCGAGCCGGACCCTGAGCCAGCCTCTCTTCTCCTCAAGAGTTTCAAAAGCGTTTCCCTGATAGATTTTACCAATGATCTTGTAGTTGATACCTGGTCCATCCCGTAGGTTGACGTAGGTCCATACGACCTTCCCTTGGCGGAGGGGATAAGGAGATGTTTTCACGCTAGCGGGTGGTAATGGGGAAGGTGGTGTTGAGGGTTGTGGTGAGGGTGGAGGTGAGGGCGATGGTGTTGGAGGAGTTGGTTGTGTTGTTGATGCTGGCAGTGAGGGTATCATTGATCCTGGTAGTGTTGATGCTGGTGCTGGCAAGGCAGGTGGTGGTGTTGAGGGTGGCGGTGGTGACGGTGGTCGTGCTGATGGAGGCGCCGGTGGCGATGTTGGTGGCGGCGGAGAGGACTCTTTCTGTCGTTGAGTAGGTTTATCGGGTGAAGTAACTGTTTGTTTCGCTATTGGTACGGTTGAAGGCTCTTTGACTATTCTTTCAAATTCATTGTAAAAACTGCACACGTCTGGGGGGGCAAATGTCCCCCATGCCCCTTTCAGAGAGAAATGAACGATCAGGTATGAATTCTCCGTTATGATCTTAACGGTAGCCGGATACATCGCCTTTTGCTCGGCTTCAAAGAATATCTGGGTGTCGATCGTCCCCGAATCTCGGTCGACAGAGAGAATTCAGTGCCCGTGAGATTGGAGGGTCTTCACTGCCAGATCGAACCCTCTATTGAAGTCGAGATGATCGTACTTGACCCAGGTCCTATGGACTGGCCGGGAGATTAACCCCCCCTCTCTAATATAATTTCTCCGGCACTCTGGAATCGGGCCTGAAGCTGTCCCCTCTTTCTTTAACTGTAGACCGATATGGGAGCAAGCAAAGCCGCATAATGCCAAAAATAGGAAGGGAAGATATTTTTGGAGGTTAAGCATAGGCATTCCTTCTCCATCTTTTCACTGCTGGATGAAGGGATGGGCAAGAAACAAAGATGCCTGACCCAAAAGGCATTCCCTTTCGTATTTTCGTCCTGCATTTTTCGTGCCGTGGAAGTCACAAATATTAGCTTTTAGATTTCAAGAAGTTTCATCTTGAATGACAGAAAGGAAATTAAAAAAATGGAAAAAATTTCGGATAATGGCGAAAAATGTCCACATTCCTCCATCCTTGGCCGGAAAGGTTCCCGCAAGCCCCGCCTTGCCTGGACAACAGGCTGTAGTTGGGGTCCCTGCCTCCATGGGCCGCTTGCGGGGCATCCTGAGAACCAAATATTGGGGTCATTATAAGCCCTTGATCTTGCGGCGCCTTGGCCCCCAGAAGCGTAAAAGTCCTCCCGCATATTCCTTGAGATAGAGGGCGTCCTAGATCAATTAAAATCGGAAGGCTTCTTCATCCAGTGACCCATCTGTCAGCCCACGGATAAAAGAATGCTTAAGAATCTTGTTATAAATATCCGCAATGGAAACCCATAGCGATTCTGTAAATTTCATATCAATTTCCTGACAGTCGGGTACAATCAACCTATTCACACAGCCACGCAAAATGTGGAGGGCGTTCAGTGGGCCACTAAAAAGAAGATAATCATTTGCTGGAAAATGATCAACAAGGAACCTTTCTTGAGAAAATATAACTCAGGAGCAGCCACACTCAAATTGCGATTCTTTCATTCGCACTGTTCCCATTTTCTTGGGATAATCATTATCTTTTGCGATTATCTCAGACTGAACAGCAGAACGTCGAGTTCACGATTCCTTTTCTAAAAGTTTTTTCACGTAATCCTGACTTCAAAAATATCTATCCCTATGAACAATTTCAGCAGGAAGTCTTTAAAAGATAATCTTCACAATCTCATTTTTCATATTGACAAAAAGAATCGTTATGATAAGTTAGATTTGTCTCTACAGTGAGATTCTCATCTATTTTTTGTAAGAAGGGGGTGGTAAATAAAGAAAGACCTTTAAGAATATTTCTACGAGTTGATTTTCCCCAGAATTGATTTGAACTGGCAGTTTCCAATTCTCCTCCTGTCTAAGAGTATTAAAGGCCATAAAGAAGTAAATTAAATCAATCGATTCCCAAGAAATTGATCGGAAATGAAACCCCGACCAAGCCAATCCTTTCATGAGAAGGGGACGGAAAGCGCCGAGTCTTTTCAAAAAGATGCCTGCTTTGCCGAAGGATGTAGCCTTGGTAATTTCGCCCTTTTATTTATACAAGTATTCCTGTTCATGAAGGACTTTTTCTTAAGCTTTGCGAATCTGATCGCCCCGAGCATAAATGGGCACTGATACAAAGTTACGCAGTTGAGGTAAACCTATGGAGAGAACTGAAAGTTTAGATTCGATGGGTTGAATAATGATTGAAATGAATCTTGAACGGATTGAACTTTCTTATGGAAGAAGATACTTGGACAAATCGATATAACGATATTGATAGAGAGACAATTCAGAAGAAAGGAGACATAACATGCCGAAGAAATTGTCAAATCAATCTAAGATGAAAGACAAAAAGGCTAGGTTCGAATTATTTGCCCCTGGAGCCCAAAGGGTAGCTCTTGCAGGGGATTTCAACGACTGGAATGTCAATACCATTCAGATGAAGAAGGACAGCAAGGGAACCTGGAAAGCCAGTGTCACTTTACCCGTAGGAAGACACGAGTATCGTTTCTGGGTTGATGGAGTGTGGCATGATGATCCCAATGCTGACCACAAAGTTGAAAATGCTTTTGGAAGCCAAAATTCTGTGAGAATCGTAAGTTAGAGGAACAAAAAAACTCTCAATTGTCATTCTGCAATAGATGACAAGCTCCTCATGATCATTTCAAGAGATAGTGAATGATTCGTCAGTGTGACTACAGAAATTTCGAAACAATCTTTGAAATTATCAATGATGCCGCCCGGGCCTATAAAGGTGCCATTCCCCCTGACTGTTGGAAAGAACCTTATATGTCTAAAAAAGAACTTCAACGTGAGATGGATGAGGGCATAGTGTTTTGGGGATATGAAGAAGATGGTGAACTGCTCGGTGTGATGGGAATCCAAGATATTCAAGATGTAACGCTGATCCGGCATGCCTATGTTCGAACGATTAAACGAAATCAGGGAATAGGAGGACGACTGTTACTATTTCTTCGTGAACGAACCGCTCGCCCCATTTTAATAGGCACTTGGGCTTCTGCTGCCTGGGCGATTCGTTTTTACGAAAAGCATGGCTTTCGGGTCGTTTCCCCGAAGGAGAAGGATCAGTTGCTAAGAAAATACTGGTCAGTCCCCAAACGTCAGATTGAAAACTCCGTAGTTTTAGCAGATAAGGGATGGTTCGATCTATTCTAATAATTTCATCTTAAAGCAAGAATGATTATCAAATAAAACAATTCAAGGCTGGGCATAAAGCTCTCCTTTAAAATCAATCCAGTAATGGTTTATGGATTTCTTTGAAGTCAGAAGTGAATTGCGGAGGATGCGCGGAGGAGATCTCTTTAAGCTGTTGGCAAGCCAGAGAATATCACAATGTTTGATTGGTGCTGTAGCGTGTTGTCTTTACCTACACTATAAAGAATTTAGTTTTTGCGTTTCAGAAATATTGGGAGAAGGGTGCCAAGTAGAGCGATTGAAGAAATTGGAGCAAGTTTATTATGATGAGGAGAAAAGCGATTTTTTGCTCCCATTCGTTAAAAAAATGGAGAAAGGCCCTATTCTGCCAGGAAGGAAACTCGCTGAATTTAAGGTGTATTTCAGAGACAACCTCACCCGGTCTATAGTCTATCTTGGAAAGATTATTGAAAGAAGAAATCGAGAAAGGGCAAATAACCTTAGAGACTTGTTAACTAAGGCGATAAGTGATTACTCGGATTGTGTTGAAGACCCTTCCACGATATTTCTTTTAAGTTCATAATGAGGTAAAGGGAACAAACAACATAGAAACTCAAAAAGGAATGTGGAGGGGATTTTTTAAAATCGGTTTTTTCCCAAAGAATAGGATCGCCTTTTCATTGGCTTTTGCCACCCGAAGGGCCCTTTTCTTCCCGATCCCTTTCCTGAGCCAGTAATAAAAGCACAAGTTTTTATTAATCAGGTAGCCTCTCATTCATCAATCCTTTAATTTTGCTTCTAGTATTATTATGAAAGATTTTGATTTGATAATCAAATTTAAAGCCAGCTCATGGCGCAGTCCCTGCAGTCATCTCCCTTACAAAGTTGATTATCGGTGAAGAACTATCACAGGGGATTGCGGAAGTATCACTGCCCGCCACTCGAATGGGATGAAAATCTATCCGGGTTGCCCAGGCAGGCCAGTTTTACGGTGATGACATTCTGTTCGAAACTGGGGAAGTCCCGAAAGCCGGAGAAGTGGGACGAGTGA
>Ga0209427_10002801_pt1 | contig 20473 bp, 13 predicted proteins | sample DeeMarSWOR136_30_FD_187465 | JGI IMG/M metagenome (GOLD analysis project Ga0209427, IMG submission 187465) | Marine sediment microbial communities from White Oak River estuary, North Carolina - WOR-1-36_30 (SPAdes) (version 2) | ecosystem: Environmental > Aquatic > Marine > Intertidal zone >...
CTTAAGTGGAAAGGCTCCAGATTATCCTCCTGAAAAACATCAATTATTTCAAGTTAAAGGTGGAAAATGTGAATTATTAGCTATAAAGCATTGTCGAAGGATCGAAGCGGAAGGAAGAGAAAGAGAATGTCGGGTTTGTGAAACTTACTGTCCACGTAAAGCTATAAAAATTGATTATGTTTAATAAAAATAACATTTGTATCAAAAATGGTTAGTAAACGAGTTATATGTGCAGGATGTTCTTTATTATGTGATGATATAATCGTGAGATCTGACGGACTGTTTATCGATGAAGTAATAGGAGCATGCCTTAAGGGAAAAGAAAGGTTTGACCAATGTATGGCGAAGAATCGTATTATCAGTCCAAAAATTCGTGAAGAAGGTGAATTAAAAAATTGTTCTTTAGAAGAAGCATTAGAAAGAGTCGATCAAATTCTCAAAAGATCATCTCGACCTTTATTATATGGATTTTCAAACTCAAGCTGTGAAGCGCAACTGAAAGGAATTGAGCTAGCGAAAAGGATCAATGGTTTCATTGATTCCAATTCCATAATCTGTCAAGGAAGAATCTTGAATGCCTCAAAAAAGTTTGGAATTACACTTACAACGATCTCCGAAATAATAAATAAAGCTGATCTTCTGTTATTTTGGGGAGCTAATCCTGCTGAATCCATTCCAAGACTTCTAAATAAAGTATTATTTTCTAGAGGTAAATTTCGTATGACCGGGCGAGAGATTAGAACTTTAATTATCATTGATCCCGTAAAAACAGCTTCATTTAACACTATGGGTGTTCGTGATGTTGCATTACAAATTGATCCTAATAAAGATATCGAATTAATTAGAGCTTTGAAAGAAGAATGCTGCTTAGATGGTAGTATCCCTCCTGAGGGTGTAGCTGGACTCGATAAAGATGATATGAAAAGATTATTATTAAATTTATCAGGTGCAGAAAATGGAGTAGTATTTGTAGGGCAGGGACTTTTAAAAACTCAAAAAGATACTAACCTAATAAAAGAACTTCTGGAATTAATCGAGATAATTAATGAAAAGCAGCAAAAAGGTAGGATCTCATTGGTTCTTATGGGAGGTCACTACAATATGGCTGGATTTGAGCACGTTGCTCTGTCCAATACTGGTAAAAACCACAGTCTTCAATATGTTAATGGTGAATTGATTGATTCTGAGGATACTATCGTTTCAAAAATTAATAATGAAGATTTTGATTGCTCTATCATTATTGGAACTGATCCTATTTCACATTTACCTAGCTCATTAGCAAGAAAATTAGCATCCAAACCGATAATTGTCATTGATAATAGAAAATCTGCTACAAGTACAATTGCGAATGTAGTTTTACCATCAGCTATCACTGGAATCGAATGTACAGGCTTAGTTTATCGATTAGATCATGTTCCATTAGAATTAAAAAAAATAATAAATCCCCCCTCAAACGTCATTTCTGATAAGGATCTATTAGAAAAAATTTTATACAATTTTGAAACACAATTTTAAGGTTAGATTTATGAAAATGAATTTAAATACTCAGAGAAAGGTAGACTATGACCAAGCAAAAGAGCACACATTTGGAGACGATACTTCTCTAAAAGAAAAATTAGCGATTGCTCTACTAAATCCAGACGATATAAAATCGCTAAATATATCTCAAAAATCACATATAAAAATTATTAGTAAATATGGAAGTATAATTGTAGCTGTTAAAGAAGAAAAAGATGTTCCTCCTAGGACAATAATTATGCCTGTCAGTATCTGGGCGAATCAAATAACAGGTATGGAGGAAAAGAATCTAGTTTTTAAAAATATCGAAGTAGATGTAGAGATCACAGAAGAAGCTATACCGGGAATTGATAATTTACTAAATAAAATAAAAAATTCCTAAGGGGAAAGAATATGGACAAACTTATTATAAAAAATGGATTAATATTTGATCCAGTTAATAAAATCGAAGGGGAAATTATAGATATCTTAATTGAAGATGGTAAAATTGTAGACAAACACAGTAGTCAATCAGATATAAAAGAAATTGATGCTAAAGGAAAAACTGTAATTCCTGCTGCTGTGGATATTCACTGTCATGTTGCTTCTCAACAACTTAATTTTTCACGACTTTTAGGTACAAATAATAAGAAGTTCCAGGCAACATGGAATGGTTTAACTCTTAATAATATAGCACAAGATTACATTTCAAATGGATATACACTCATCCTTGAGGCAAATGTATTTCCTTCCTTATCAAAGACTACTGTTTTTGATTTTAAAAACATACCTATATTAGATAAAGCAATGCTTATCAATGTAAGTAATTTATGGCCACTGGAATTAGAATTTCAAAGAGGTAAGATTGAAGATATAGCCATTTTCATACAAGATTTATTAAGAAAAGTAAAGGGATTTGGAATTAAGGTTTATAATCCATTTGAGAATGAGTTTGATTGGAATTATTCCTCTTATAGAGAAGATCTTTCGAAATCAGGAAGATTATTTAATTTTAATGCTTTGGACGTCTATGAAAATATTACAAAATGCGTTGAATTCCTTGGATTACCTCATTCTAGTCATGCTCACATTGAAGGATATGAAACAGAGCAAGCAAAAACTAATTTAATTTCAGTATTAAAAAGAATTAATTCTTCTGATATCAAGAAGAATAATAGGTTATCTCGTAACCAGATATTCCACATTGCTCATGCTTCTGCATATAATATTGATGGAGATAATACAGAATTAATAAAAATAGTAAATCAGACTAATAAATTTGATTTAGATTTAGGATTTTTAACCTTTAACGATATAAATCCTTTAATTACCTCAGATAAGAGATTAATTGAAAAAGAAAATAAGGGAAATGGAAACCATCTTATCAGAGAAGCTATAGAATTTGAAGGAGATACTTTTATAATATTTAGGGAGTTTAACAAAAAAAATAGGATTCATGCAATTATTTGGGCAAATGCATTAGAACTTGCTTTAAAAATTGAGGATAAATGGAAAGTCCAACTAAATGTTAATTTCCCAAACTATGGGAATATTATTGATATTCCTAAAATTGCTTCATGGCTTATGAGTACAGATGCACGTAATAATTTCATAGACTCGTTAGATTCAAATTTTCCCTCTAAAGCGTTCCTACAAAGCGTGAGTAATTATTTAACTTTTAATGATTTTGTTATTATTTCTCGAGCTAGTCCAGCTAAATCATTAGGAATGGGAAAGAGCAAGGGAAATCTTGGTTTGGGTGCAGATGGTGACCTTAATATCTTGAATATTAATATAAATGAAATTGATACCAATAAAGATATTGAACAAGTAAAGAGAGCTTTAATTGACATAGATTATGTAATAAAGGCAGGTAATATTATTAAAAAGAAAGAGAAAATTGACTTATCATATCAAGGTAAGATTTTCTGGTTTAATGGAAAAACTGAAACAAAAGACAGTTCGTTTATAATGTCTAAAAAAAAGGAGTTTTATCAGAAATATTATTCCATTTTCTATGACTCACAAAATAATTTAATTGAAGATATTTATTTAAGAGAAATGAGTTAGAAGAAAATATATAACTTTTCGAATAATATTTCCAATTCACTTAGTTTTTACTAAAATTTGTCCCATATTAATAATAGAAAATATGATATATTATTTAGAATAATATATTTCTGGTATTAAAAATACAAACTTACAGCCTTTTGAATGATCACCTTTTACTCTATCTTCAACCCAAATGTTTCCACCATAACTTTCTAATATCTTTTTTACAAGTGTCAAGCCAAATCCCATTCCTTTTGAACCTTTTTCTTTGCTAAATCTTTCTTCGAAAATTACCCTTTTCTTTTCATCAGAAATCCCAATGCCATTATCTATGAATTCAAATTTAATAAAATTTATGTATTTTTGTAGTTGCTTGGAGATTCTTATGAGAATCTCTACTTTAGGTTTATCATTATAATTTAAAGCATTAATTAATAAGTTTTCAAAAATATCACTTAATAGATCATTAACTTGGAGTATTATCTCATCTTGAAATGAATCTATTGTAATATCAATATCTCTTGTTCTTTTGTTGATCTTAATCAGATTTATAGCTTCCTTTAATACCTTAATCGCATTAATGGGCTTAAAAGATTTTTCTGAATTATCTAAAGAAGATAATTTTTGGACATTACTAACCAATTTTGCTCCGCGTGCAAATTGTTGCTTAATTAGCTCATAAAGTTCTTGAATATCATCTCTTCTATTTGGTTCATTTAAATATATCTCACTAAGTTCAATCGAGATACTTATATTAGTTAATATGTTGTTGATATCATGATAAAATAGATCTTTATAAAGTTCAGCTCGATTGTATGCATCTCGAAATTTCTTCTCTGATTTTTTTAATTTCTTTTCTGCTTCTTTCTTCTCAGTAATATCTCTTGTGAATCCATAAAACCCAACCTTTTTTCCACTAGAATTATATCTTAAATAGAAGGATCCTTCAAATGTACGCTTTTCCCCATCATGTCTTATAACCTGACTTTCAAAAGTCCCTTTTGGAAGATTATTTTGATATACGTTACTAAAGATTTCAAATACTTCTTTTATTGTATCTGCATCTAAAAAAGAAGCATAACTTTTTCCGATTAATTCATTTTTCGGAATTCCTAAGTATCTACTGATATAATCATTTACATAGGTATATTTTCCTCGTAAATCGACTTCAAAATATCCATCCTCAATATTTTCAATAATTTCTCTGTACTTTTTGTCAGATTCCATTAATGTTCGTTGATTCTCTTTTACTTCTGTTATATCTCTTAACAATAATACTATTTTAACTTGAGAATTATACTCATTTAGACAACCTTTTACTGAAACTGGAATATAATATCCCTTTTTATGTTGTATTTTTGTTTCAGTTGAGATAATTACATTTTTATTTATTGCCTTTCCACATATCTCCATTATTTTCTTAGTCTCATCAGGATGTATAAAATCAATAATATTCTTTCCTATTATTTCTTCAGATTTATAACCAAGCAAGCTATAAACTTGAGGATTAATAAATACAATGGTTAAATTTTCATCTAATTCAATTAGGATATCTAAAATACTATTTATAAGATTGGAATATCTCATTTCAGATTCTCCTAATTTATCATTGTATTTACTCATAATTATAACACTTTTTTTAAAAAAAACTAAAATTGGGAAGAACAGTCTTTATAAATTAGTTCAAATCTATAATTTTTAAGAAAATTAAAATTTATTTAGTGTTACTATGAAGATAGTTAAGAAATATAATCTTTTTTTTTTGCATTATTTAATAGTACTAAATTAAACATATGATAGAGGTGAAAATTAGAGGATATTATATATATGTTTTTTTTTGTTTTCTAACCTATAGCGTGATAATGAAGCATAGAATGACGGTAATATCGTGGTGCTATAATATAGGCTAAAGGTCTTCTCCTTATATAAGTTTCTAAATCCTTTTCGAAGAAGGAGTATATGCTAAGATGTATAGTAGGAATTATTAAAAATTTCCATATATCAAGTTGCTCCTTAGAGATATTATTCTCTATCATTAAGATATTGGGGTTTAAACACATTAATATACCATATTCCATTAATTCAGGAATAAACTTTGCACTTTGGGCTTTTAATATATTAGATTGTGCTCGCAATAACACTCTCCATGTCTCTTCTGCATCCCAAGGAAATAAAGAGGAGATTGCTGAAAAGAACTTATTTCCCTCGGGGATATCTTCAATAATTTCATGAAAGTAGTTATAAGAATCCAAATTGGTAGAAAATGCTAAAATCAACAACACAAATATCATTTCTTCATCAATACTTTGTTTTAAGTGTTGATATAGAATTGTCTTCTTGCCGATCATTGGTAAATCTCTTTGAAAGTCAATGAAAATTCTAAGATTATCATAATATTGCATAATTACATTTCGATTATCCTGAGTTTTTGAACTCCATATTGTAAATAATTTGCCTAGTAAAGAGATAGCTGTTTTGATCTTATGAGTTGATATATTAGCGTTATTAAGGATCTCATGAAATATAGTTTTATATTCATTTTCGGGATATTTATAATTTAATTCGTCCTCGGTAATTTTTGCATCTCGATTTGTCCTTGGAAAAATAACTTCTGGATGATTCATGAGATAAAATGATAATTTCATCATTCTCTTTTGTGCATTATTATAATTAAGTTCTTTTAGAGTAATATTATTCATTAAGGTTGTCAAATTAAGCATATCTGTATTTAGAAGGTATAAAGCCCACACAGCTGAAAATTTGCTAGTTCTCATAATATTACCAATATCATTGATAAGCATAGTGAAAGTGTCATCTAATTTTTTTAAAACAGTAGTTAACTCTTTTAAATCTCGAGAATAGAATCTCCTCCGAGCTTTTATTTCATCAATCATTGTTTCCCCTATAGGTGTAAGGAAGACTCTAACACCATTAACCTTCACAGCTCTTTCATGAGATTCAATATCAGTATTAAGTTTTAACAGATCTTCCTTCAATCTTTTTAGATCAATTTCGCTATTATCGATAAAGTGATGCAAATCATTTATTTCCTTTTTCAATTTTGCCCCTTTACCAATTTTAAGATGAGCAAAAAAACGATTTATAGTTGTAACATGATTGAAATCTCCCTCTAATGATACTAAATTTTGATATGCCTGTCTTATATCATTAGATACCTTTACATATTTTCTTTTTAAATTTTTTAAGTCACTTTCTTTTGAAGTGTGTGGAATGTTAGATTTGAACTCGGAAATTAAATTATTTTCAATTAATTCGGAGATTTCTTCATAAGATGTTAATATAGCTTTCTTGTCTTTTATATAACTTAAAATCTCTAAAGCTCTCTCACATATCAAACTTAATTCACCCTTTCTAATATTGGTATTTCAACTGAGGGTAATTCCTTGCCCTCTATTATTAAAGTTAAATTTTCATCTATATTATCTATAGAAACAAAAAAATCTTTATTTAAAGCTTCATAAATAACTAATGCTAGTTCTTCTCTTTGTTTTGGCCAAGAAATTTGACGATCTTCTAATAGATGGCGATAAGAGTCGATTTTGACCAAAGCATAAAGAAATTCATACACTAGTTTCTGCCATTCTTTTTTCTGAATTTCCTTATATTTATCCTTAGGTACTTTTTTCCAAATAAAACCTTCAATATCTGCAAAATGAATTGTTCCATCTGGTGCTACTACACAATCTTTATCAAACCATACATCTTGGTAATAAATACCTTTAACCTCATTTTCTTCAATAATTGCTGATCGTGTGAAAAGAGTTAAAAGTGCAATCCCGCTTTTTATAAAATTTAATTCAAACTTTTCTGCCTTCTTCATAGTATCAATCTCAAATAATTGAAAAGTTGAATCCAGATTAGCAATAACGTTCGAAGATTCGAAATACAAACGTACATTAGAAGGAAGTAAGCGTAGAACTTGATAGAAATGATCCTTATATGTTCTAAACCAAAAAAAATTCCTAGCCGCATTTTCTATATTTTTTGGCAACTTAATAACTGCTACTACTGGACAGATATGTGCTCCATTAATAGAATCTATTGTAGCGATTTTTGAAAATCGTAGTTCATCAAATCCATTTATAAATCCTTGAGCACCATATGGACTTTCACCCATCCAAGATTCCCCCATTATGAATCCTAAACCTGTGGATAAATTTTCAGTTTTATTTAGTAATGATAGGTCTCTACATGCGTTTTTGATTTTACTACGATTCAACTTTCCTCCAAAAAACATGTCCTCATAAGCTCCACACCCTTTAACAGACAAATAAAAAATTTTTCCTCCTATTTCAATAAAATTTTCTGGAATTATTGCGTTTCTATTTTCATCTCTAATTGCTGGTTGAGATTTATGATTTAGTCCATGAAATTCGGCAGTAGCAGGACCTAAATAAGTCGAATACCATTCTTTTGGTAACTTAAACTGCTCATTGATTTCAATTTCCTCAGGTTCAACCTTAAATAACGTAAAATTAACAGAATTTACTAAATTTTGATGGTAAAGAGTATTGTAAGTTAATTTTTCAATCAGTAGCGTCTCACCTTAACTTTAGGCATCTTTTTTCCTAAAAGATAAATTGTACCTATAATTTGAGCATCAAAATCATCATATATGTTTTTAGCAGGACTATTCCATTCGGCAATTTCTGTAATCACTTGTGTACATCCTATTTCCTTGAGCGCTGAAAGTCGAGCTAATACAAGCATTCTCCCAATTCCATGATTTCTAAAAGCAGGATGGACATAAAGACCATATAACCATCCTATTTCATCTCCAGGAGTAGCAAAACCTACGCCTAATATAATTTCATTAGCTATAGATTCTGGTTTAGGATAATTGCGTTGAAATAAATCCGACATTATTGTTTGAATCCAATGTTCTGTTCTTAATGCTGTAGCTCCAACTGCAATATCATCTTCATATGATTTAATAACCCATTTGGCATATTTCTTACTTTTTTTCCCCTTATCTTCATTTGCGATCATTTTCATTATTGCGTCTAAATGTTCCTCTTCAACAGCTTTAATATGAGCAGTATCAAAACTTAGGTCTTTTTGTTGGAGATTATTAATTTCTAAAATATTGTATTTCTCAATTGTACGAAAACCTTTTAATCCTCTTCCAATTTCCGTAAATGCATATTTAACTTTTGTATACTCTACCATCTCCCATATATGATTTCCATAGAATGTGCCAGCTTTTCCATTCTGTTCAATAAACCCAATTCCTTCTACGACACCATTTCTATGAGCACTAATGATTCTTTTTTCATGAGATCTTGCTCTAACTAAATAAGATGGAATCATTTTTGAATAAGCAGATTGAATCTCAAATTTAACAAATTGAGGTAGATTTCTTTCAACAGTAATTTTTTCCTTTCCTTTTACAATTATTTTCGATTTCCAGCGGAGGTTTTCATATATCACATAAAAGAGAATCATAAAAAATAATATAGGAGACCAGTAAGCTAAAAAGTACATTCCAAAATTGAATGGTCTAAGATAACTGGAAGATGTAATGAAAATATAGGAATTAAGCTTAAATCTGGACCGTAACCCTGTCTCCCTATCATATCCCTTATCTACTTCTGTATAAATTTCTCCAATCAAATGACCATCCTTGGTAAAGAAATTATCCACTTCATACTTAACATCAAATTCACCATACACATCGTCTCTAAAATATTCTCCCTTGCTATGAAGTTTTTTACCACTAAAAGGCATAAGATGTCCAACCCAGATGAGGCGTTCCCCACTAAGTACATTATATGAGGTATCGAGAATATCATACTGAGATGCTTTAATTCCACCGGGAATATGAAACCAGACGTTCATATCAGTAGTATTAAGGACATCTTGGTCAGTTCCCCCTAAGTAAGCTCCATTAACTAGTGAATATGAAAATGTATAGTGATCTACATCTTTTTCGGAAGTGCCATAGTAGCTTTCAGAAAACTTCCATGAAACTCGAGCCGTTACATTTGCGTAATCTCCATTGAAATCAATAGTATAATGACCTTTTGCTTTAAATGTTTCAGTATATCCATTATACCATCCTCCTGTTCCTGTTAAGTCCCAATTATATTCATATTCGAATTCAAGGTCATGTGAGGTAAATTTTATACCTAAATATGGAACTCCAAATAACTGAACAATAATAGATGTTATTACTATTATTACTAATAGAATCGTTCTCTTTCTTATAATTTTAATGCAGCTCCTTATGACTTTAGATTACGTTTTGTAATATATGTAATGCATATCTTAATTTAAAATGTATTGAATTTCTTATAGAATTAAATATAAAACGAATCCTTTAAATGTTCATATTAGTAGATTTTTGATAAAAAGAGTCTAAAAAAATTAAGATTGAAATTTAATTAGAAAATCTAAATAGACTAGTTTGAATATAGAATTTTAGATATGATAAGAATAAGACTACTTCCTTTTAAATAATCCCAAATTTGAGCATTATATGTTTTGATAATTTTTTTAACCAAAATTAATCCAAATCCCATCTTTATATTTCATTCTTAAAGGTGTAGTTTTTATATAATTTAATAATTTAAGCCTTTAAAACGATCTATGGTTGTATACATGTTTTTTCCGCTTTTTCTCAGATAGTTCATTGCCTCCTCAATTCCTTCAAGTGTTAAATCAAACATTGGAATAACACTAGAAATAATTTTTCGAGTCCAAGGTGCCCATTCTGGTCTTATAAGCTCAGGATTTAACCATACTACATTTTTTTTAAAGTGGTTAGCAAGTTCTTTAATATAATAAATCCCCGGAAGCTCATTTCTATGATAATAATATATCGATCCATATTTTTCTGTTAACTCCCAACTTGCCATTGCAGCATCTCCTACCACAACTACCTTATAAGAGTTATCATATTTTCTTAAAAAATCATTAAATTCAATAGCTTCATCTGGATTTCGCTTAGCATTGAAGTAAAGGCTTTCGTATAAACAATTATGAAAATAATAATATTTAAAATCCTTCCAGTGTGACATATTGTTTGCTGCTGAAAAAAGTAGATTAACTAAATGAGCGTATGGTGTCATGCTTCCACCAACATCCATTAACAGAACAAGTTTAACATTATTTTTTCGTCGTTGTTCGAATACAATTTCAATATCACCACCATTTTTTGCAGTTTCATCTATAGTTTTATCAAGGTTCAATTCATCTCGTTTACCAATCTCATCTAATTTTCTTAACCGTTTTAGTGCAACTTTAATTTGTCTTGTATCTAAAACAATATCCTTCCGATAATCTTTAAAGATTCGCTTTTGAGCGATTTGGACTGCCATGCGCATACCTGAAGACCCACCTACTCTCATACCCATTGGGTTTTGCCCTGAATGACCGAATGGAGATTGACCTTGAGTTCCGATCCAATGATCACCAAAATTATGTTCTCCATCCTGTCTTTGCATTAGATCTTCAAATTGTTTTTGCATCTCTTCCAGATCAAAAAACTGATTCATCATTTCCTGGAAGGATCCCTCTGTTTGTGATAAATCAAGATTTTTTTGTAACCAATTCCAAATTTCTTCTTTTATTTCGCTTGGAACATTTATTAATAGTTTATCACCGATTTGGTCACCATACTTTTCCAATAGAGCCTCAAGAAAATTTTGTAAATCTTCTGTATTTAGGTATTGTTGATATTCTCTCAATAAAATTTCCAAACCTTCAATAAATTCTGGATACGTTATTTCCTTATTTAACCAATCCCAGATTTCTTGTTTGATATCTTCAGGAAACTTAATCATCACTTCTTTAAAAAAATTCGCAAACGCAATATCATAAATATCAAAATGATGTTCATTTTTGCATAAAATTGAGCGTGAAGTATAATAAAATTCAACCATATTATGGATAAGTCCCTGGTTGAGAGCTTCCATGAGAGTCATATATTCCGTAATGCTAACAGGTAACCTTTCTTTCAAATAATAAAAGAATTCGACAAACATTTTGATAAGATAATAATTTTATTAACTATAATTAGAAAATACATACTATAGACTATCTAACTATTTCTACATAAATAAAATTCGTACAATTAATAAAATTTAACTGTTGGTTTTTAAATATTTTTAATTTTTTTATGTGTTAGTCTCATAGATTTTACATGGATAATTTAAAGAACTACAGAATTTGACATTAAGATCAAATAAAATTAAATACGTTGTAAGAGAATTATAACTTACATATTTAAATATAAAATCTTCATTAAAAAAATTTAAGTGAAAATCAGTGAAAACAAAAATTAGAAATATTATAACAATCACAATGATTTTCTTGATGGCATTTTCAATAGTTCCGAGCTTTTTCATTATTCCATCGAATGTTCATCCTACCAATAATTTTGAAAAGTTTGATGTTCAAGAACCTAGCTTGAAGTCATCTCAATTTATGCCGAGAACTATCCGAGTTGCGATTTATAATGAACCCAATATGACTGATCCCTATTATGTAACTGGAGGAGGAATTGTATCAAATAATTATACAGCTCTTAAGAGTTTATTAATAGGGGCAGGATATCAAGTAGATGAACTAACTTGTAATGATATTTTTAATCATAAATTAAAAACAGCTGATTATGATGTTTTTATAATGGTAGATAATAATCCAAGAGAAAATATCACAAATAATGTGAAAGAATTTTGGCTTGGTGGAGGGGGAATTATGAGTTTTGATGGCGCTATAAATTATATATGTTATGCAGGTATGCTTCCTCCAGATTCTGAAGGATCAGACGGTTATGGAATCTATTGGGGTTATCCAACTTTTGAAAATATTTCAGAGATCACTACTCGACACCCAGTTACAAAAACATATCAGATTGGTGATACATTTGGAGAAGATGAATACTTAAATTGGGCAGCATTCGATTGGGCTCAACTTATGACAACAAGTATAGCCTCGGATCTTGTAAAATTGGCTACTAACTTTGGTTTATCTAACGAAGCAACAGTTGTGGCTCACAACCCAAGTGCAAGGGGTGGAAGAGTTCTTCAAATGTTTGGTGATGGTAATATTATCGATGGAAATAGGTCTGATATCATAATAGATGCTATTGATTGGCTTTGTCCACGACCAAAAGGCCGTATTGTTTTTGATTTGTCACATTTTCCTTATTATGGAGTTGATCAATGGGATCAAGATGGCGGTTATGCTAATTACGGAGAAAGATATAATATCTGGCGAAATTATCTTGTTAATCATTCATATACTTTTGATAAACTTTATCCATCAAAATCTGGTAATCTTACCTCAAGTAATTTAGCTCCCTACGATATGGTAATTTTATGTACTCCTAATGAAAATTATACTGCTAGTGAAGTATCTAGTGTGATAAACTGGGTAAAAAATGGAGGAGGTCTTTTCGTAATAGGAGGACGTTATAATGTTGTTTTAGATCCAGATAAAAATATCAATTATTTACTTTCATTAACGGATCTTAAGATCAATTTGACTGATTCTGGTTCTAACATTATTGATTATCAAGTTGAGCATCCAACAGTAGAAGGATGTACAGAATTGGATTCTAATTTTTCCCCCGGGTTAATAAATTATAGTGGTAATGCCTTTCCTATCTGGGGAAATAGTAACAATACCATTGTAATTGGAGGTCAAGAGTATGGAAATGGACGTATTATTTTAAGTGGGGATATCTACTTTTTACGAATGGATACTATTGGTCTTCAAGATAATTTACAATTTGGTATTAATCTTGCTAATTGGCTCACTGCAAGTCAAGCTAAAATTCTTCTCTTTGTAAACGAACCATATAGCCCCAATTATTATAGAACTCCAGTAGTGCAAGCTTTGAATGATCTTAATGTTCCATTTTTCTTAACTTTTGACTATATATATCTTAATCTCTCATTATACAAATATAACTGGGAATTAGTCATTGTTGATCAACCTTGGTATCCAATGGATTTAGATATTTTTATCGATTATGTTGATTCAGGAGGGCGAATAATAATGTCAACATTTATGGTTGATGATAATCCTTCGCATCCTCTATGGGCTAAACTTGGTTTTAGTTTTGCGGCAAATGAGTTAACTCCCGTTCCTATTTATTTATGGAGTCCTAGTCATAGAATTTTTACAACTCCTGCTAACTATGGAGCTGCTAATTTTACATCTTTTATTGATTATGGTGATGTTGGAGATCTTCTTACAATCTATCCAAACGCTACTGCCTTAGCTGGATTTACCAATACAACACAAACAGGTAATGCTACAATTGTATTACGAAAAGATGGAAAAACCTTATTTAATGCCTATCTTATTGATCAATTTTCAGGGGATGTAGATGATTCTACCTATGAAGATCGTTTAGAGCTATGGATAAATGAAATAGCATATATGATGTATCGGAGTCTTGGAATTAGTATCAATACTCCTCTTGATTACCAGATTTTTGGAGCGAATATAACAGATTACTCTATAAATGTTGCTGGCATTTATCGTAATAAGATGTGGCATACATTTAATGATAGTTCAAAATATTATGTGACTTCAACAAGTGGCGAATTAAGTCAAGCAGGATGGGATGCATTATCAGATGGTAATGTATCTCTCAAATTCTACGTTAACAATTTAATTGGTTATCAGAAATATGATGAGGTTATTATTGTTAAAGACACAACTCCACCAACGATAAAGATTACTTCACCCATCACTGAGGAAAAATTCTTTAAAACACCTCCAGAATTTATCTTTGAAATCCGTGATCCTCATTTAGATAAAATGTGGTATACCATTAACAATGGTACAGCAAAATACTTTTTCACAACGAATGGATCAATCAGTACGCCTGCTTGGGAAGTATTGACTAAGGGTGATATAATTATAAACGTTTTTGCTAATGATACTGTCGGAAATGAAGCTTCAAAGTCAGTCTCTATTATAAAGAGTAAAAAGATGCCGCCAGGAATTCCCGGATACAGTTCCTATCTCATAATTGGCGTAATTAGTATTATATCATTGATAATTCTTGAAAAACAATTAAAGCGGATTAAATTTAAAAAATAAATTTTATTTAAATAGAATTTATTAACTATTTTTTTTTATTTTTTCTATTCTTATAAAGAAATGTAAACCTATTGACTTTAAGATATAATATTTAAACCCATGATTTCTATTGCTCTGAATTAGCTTTTGAAATAATTCTATTTATTAAAGTGTGAAAAATTATATAAAGATATGAAAAGGAATTCTTCAATTTGACATAATTAGACTGAATTGTTTAAATAAAGAATTGATTAATTAAGGAGACAACGTCTATTGTTAATTTGTTTAAACTTTAAGTTCAGATCACCTCTTATGCAGTTCCACAGAATTTTAGAATATTCTAAATAAAAATAAGATTACAAATGAGCTTCAAATAGCTTTATATAGTAAGAAATAATATTGGTGCATAATCCACTTAGAGTGTTGATATCCATGCATAAAAAAAATTTTAAAAAAGTAAATATTTTGGCACTTTTTGCAATATTCTTGTTCATATTCAGCATCAAATTTAATTATAATTGGATTGAAGATACAGATAATAATAATAGTAATTATAAACTGAAGGTTTCTTCATTAACATCTCCAATTTACATAGACAACTATCCAGAATTCCTAAATAACTGGACTTGGGCGCAAAGTCAACCATGGTTCGGAGGAGGTTCTGGAGATTCAGGTGATCCATATAGAATCGAAGATATAATAATAGATGGTGGTGGAATAGATGATTGTATTATAATTGCTAACTCAACTGCATATTTTACGATTCAAAACTGCACACTTTATGACGGAGTCGGAGGAATCTCATTATTCAATGTTACAAATGCATATATAGTCGAAAATAATTGTTCTAACAATGATTGGGGAATATATATAGAGGATGGTTCTCATAATAAAGTTGTACGAAATAATATATTTGGTACTTGGGCGTCCGGAATTTTCTTAAACTCAATTAATAACACGGTTATTGAAGACAATATTCTAGAAAATAATTGGCAAGGTATTTATTTAAACAACAGTAATTATAACAACATTTCAGGAAATACTGCACTTAAAAATGAGTGGAATGGAATTACATTAGTATCTGGTTGTGACTATAACAGAATCTCAGGAAATACAGTTTATAATAATACACATTTTGGAATTTATCAATCATCAAGTAACTTTAATCACCTTATAACAAATACAGTATATAATAACACACTTTGTGGAATTTATCTAAATTCTTGTGATTTTAATAATCTTACAGGAAATTCAGCATATAATAACAAATGGGACGGAATCAACAGTGATAATTGTAATCATAATAATTACGCATATAATAAAGCCTACAATAATACTTATGATGGAATTTATCTATATAATAGTGCGGGTAATAATATTACAGGAAATACAGTATATAATAATGGATTTAATGGAATTGTATTAGAAGGGAGTCTTTTCAATAAGATTGGAGAAAACATAATACATGACAACAGTTTGCATGGAGTTTTTTGTAATGAAAGCTCTTACAGTAGCGTTTATACAAACATAATACATGATAATAATGAAACAGGAATATATGTTAGTCTTAATTCCAACTTCAACTCTATTGGGGCAAATATATTCCTTAGAAACGGGAAACATGCTATTGATGATGGTTCGAATAATACGTGGAGTATGTATGAAGGAAATTACTGGGATAATCATACTGGTCCAGATATCAGCCCCAAGGATGGATTTGTCGATATACCATATGATATAAGCGGTTCTGCAAAGAGTATAGATTATAAACCTATAGCAGAGAATGGTCCTCCCGAAATATCTGTTGCTACACCTAATGTTGGTGATGTATTTGGCAATGAAAGTCCATCTTACACTGTCTCCTTCAGTGATCGTCATCTCTACGAGACATGGTACACTATCAATGGGGGTGTTAGATATAATGTGGTATACTATGAATGGTATAGCACATTTACTAACATTAATGGAAAAATAGAACAATCTAATTGGGATACATTTCCTGATGGCAATGTTATTCTTACCTTCTATGCAAAGGATCGAATAGGTTATATAAAATCAACTGAAGTCGTAATAATAAAAGACACTTGTGTACCAATTATTATAATTAAGAACCCGATTGCGGGTGAATCGTTCGGTAAGAATGCACCTTCTTTTGAGCTAAATATTACTGAAATCAATTTAGATGAAATTTGGTATACCGTAGGAGATTCACCAGCTACTTATTTTGCTAAGCTTAATGATACAATTGAACAATCAGCATGGTCTACACTACCCAACGGAGAGATTACAATTACTTTTTATGCAATTGATAAAGCAGGAAATGTAGGTTCCAACAATATTACAATAATTAAGAAAAAACCAATTAAGGAAATCGGGTTAGATTATTTCACAACTAATCTCCTAATTTCACTAATATCTAGCATAGCACTTATAGCTATAGGTATTAGAATCTATAATAAAAAGCATATAATTTCCTAATAGAATTAAATTTTCACTTTTTCTATTTATTTTATCTGCCCTAAATGATAATTGCTTTCTAAGATTCATTCGAATTTTTACTAACAAAAAGTATATTTTCCGATTAAAAAGTGTTTTTTAGTGATTTCATATGAAAGTAATCTTTTTATATCAATAACTCGAAGTATTCATAAATTAAGTTCTTTTAAACAAAAAATAACAAATTTGTAAGTGGTAAAAAGTATGCCTTTAATTGGACATCTATTTTATGGATTTTGTTTATTAATCCCATTAATGTATTATTCGAAAAATAAATTTAGTTATAAAATTGCTTTCATTTTTTTAATGAACCAAATTTACGGACCCGATATGGTTGCTCTTTTCTTTATAACACCGTTTCATTGTATAATCGGTTTTCTTATACTAGCTATTCCCTATTCATTAATTTTTTCTTATGGATCTAGATTTTCTTTAGTTAAATCGGCAAATGGATTTCCTTTGAAGCTAGTAGATGATGGGAAAAGAGAAATAAATTGGAAAAATGCATACTGTGTAACAGCTGCAGGTGGATTTTCTCATTTTTTCATAGATCAATTTTTTCATAGAGAATTGGAAATGAATTTATTTGATAGTTTATGGTTTAATATCAAATTACCACATGTTGATATAATGGAATGGAGCGGAGATTTATATCATTATTATACTCCTTTACGGCTTGCTAGTGAATTTCTTATAGTTATTTCAATTATTCTCGCATTATACTTTTTTATGAAGGGATGGAAAGAAACCTCAAAGTTATTTTTAATTTTTTCAGGGCTTTCTCTTGCATTAATGATAATTAACCCATTATTTTTCCAAGGTGAACGTGAATTGTCTGTTTTTTTTGAAATTGCTATTTACATATTATTACCTTTATTTCTGCTTTTATATGCTGCTCGAGATGTTGAAGATCACCCTATAGAAACTCCTCGTGAGTCAAACATGGAACCACAAAAACGATTAAATATCATGGCTATTGTTTGTATTACTTTTGCAATATTTCTAACTATATATTCTATCGCTGCAGTGGTTATGTCAGAATTCATTGCTGAACTCCTCATGGATTCACCAACTTCTGAAATTATTACTTCAGTAACAATATTTGGATACTTTTATGGTACTATTGCCGTACTTTTGCTAATAGGTTCAGTAGGATTCTTATTTAAGAATAATCTTTGCCGATATATTGTCATCGCTACATCCCTCTATCTTATAATTTTTGGATTCCCAATCGCTATTACATTTTTCTTATGTGATAAGGATATAAAGGCTCTGTTTATCAGAGAATCATAAATAAAATTACAAAGTTAATTTTTTTCTTTTATTTTTAATTTATTGCTAAGAAAAGGATATTTTCATGTCGGAAATTTTAATTTATCAACTGCTAGTTCAAAATCTTTTTCTTTCTTAATTAATACACCGAGGAAAGGAACTGATTTTGTCAATTCTTCTATGGAAATTCCACTTTTGAGCAATACACCTATCCAATCTAGAAGTTCTGATGTCGATGGCATTTTTCTTAGTTTAGTTATTGCTCTTAAAGCATAAAAATGTTTTAGACACTGATCAAGTAAATTTTGTTTTAATTGTGGATAATGTAATTTACAGATCTGAGCCATAAATTCTTTAGAAGGAAATTCTATCCAATGAAATATACATCTTCTCAAGAAGGCATCAGGAAGTTCTTTTTCATTATTAGAAGTAATAATTACAATTGGTCTAGTCTTGGCTTTTATAAACTCTTTAATTTCTTTCACATAATATTCCATAACGTCTAATTCTTGGAGTAGATCGTTTGGAAATTCAATATCTGCTTTATCAATTTCATCAATTAGTAAGACTACCTGTTCATCAGATTGAAAAGCTTCACCTAAAGGTCCTGATGTTATATAATCTTTAATATTAGAAACATCTCTATCATCACTCCCAAAACGACTGTCATTCAATCTTTGAACAGTGTCATACATATAACACCCATCTATTGCTTCAGTAGTACTTTTTATATTCCAAACAATCAATCGTTTTCCTAATGCTTCTGCTATGGCATGTGCTAGTAGAGTTTTTCCAGTTCCGGGTTCACCCTTCACTAAAAGAGGACGTCCTAAAGCAATAGATACGTTGACAATATTTCTTAACTGAGGATCTGCAAGATATTTTACTCTTTCAGTATTTACGTCTCCCTTAAACTGATTAAAATCAGTATTACTCATAATTAAAAGAAATTAATTTAGAATTAAATAATTTTTGAATCTATTTCTTGAATTTATAAAAATAATAAAAAAATTTTATATAGTCTTTATAAAATTGTTAATTATTCAAACCTTCTTAGAGGATTAATAATATTAATAGAAAAAAAGAATTAGGATGTGATGAATCATATCAAAAGAAGATGAAATGTTAGAGGAATTAAAGAAAATTCGTGAGTTTCTTACGCCTCCTCCCCCACCTCCCAAACCTAAAAACCTACTAGAAGAATTTAAACAATTTTTAGATAAATATAAGGTTATAGGACTTGCTGTTGCTTTTATTATGGGTATTTATCTCGGCGGATTAGTACAATCTTTTGTTACTAATCTTGTTATGCCTATAATCGAAATATTTTTGCCTGACATTGATTGGGAAGCGATGAAGGTTGGTCCATTTAGAGTAGGAGCATTTATTGGAGATTTGATTACTTTTGTGATTGTTGCATTGGTGATATTCTTATTAGTTAAACTTACTACTCGAATTGGTGAAATGGAAATAAAACTCCCCGGTAAAAATTCTAAATAAAACTACTTTTTTTATTTTTTTTGTCTTAAATTAAAATTTATGAGTATTAAATCATTTAATTAAGATTTTTTCTGATTAGAATTTTGTTTTTACTAAAATTTAAAAGATCTAAGTTGATTATCGAATTGATAAACCATGACTAATTCAGATGACGCGACTTTAATCAATATGATCTGTCCCTACTGCAAAGAAAGTTTTAGAAGACATGTAGAATATCAAAAAAAAAGTGGTCTTTTTACTATTTTAATAAAGAATCATTCTGAAAATGCTGAATGCCCTCCTTTTATTGCATTTATAGATAATAACGGTAAGCATAGAGGTTCTCAAAAGATAGATAACGTTGAAGAAAAAGATTCTATCAATGAAGACCTGCTTGAGAATGCTATGAATATGATTAATGAAATAAAAAATGATATAAGATTCTATCATTTAAAAGTACCACGAGTTGGAGGGAGAGGTTTTGAACATAAAGTAGCAAGTGTTTCAGATAGAACTTTTATGAGTTCAAAATTATATGGCACTTTAATTGACTTTTTACTTGAAAATAAAGAAGATAACACTTTTGGGACGATTTCTATTGACACAAATTCTAATT
>Ga0209427_10002802_pt1 | contig 20469 bp, 12 predicted proteins | sample DeeMarSWOR136_30_FD_187465 | JGI IMG/M metagenome (GOLD analysis project Ga0209427, IMG submission 187465) | Marine sediment microbial communities from White Oak River estuary, North Carolina - WOR-1-36_30 (SPAdes) (version 2) | ecosystem: Environmental > Aquatic > Marine > Intertidal zone >...
GACTTTATTGGCGGATAATCCAATGGATTACTGTTAAGCCGGTTTCTAAATTCAAGATTGACAGTCGGCAAACAATACTTAATAATCAGCAACTTATTGTAAAGCCCGGGTGGCGGAATAGGCAGACGCGCTAGCTTGAGGGGCTAGTGAGCTTCGGCTCGTGCTGGTTCGACTCCAGTCCCGGGCATTTTTCGTATGAAAGTGTGAACGGTATCGCTGTTCAGCGGGGATTGAAATGACGGATTTGCAGGAAACAGAAATAACGGCCCAGGAACCCAAAGCCCCACTGGCCGGCCGCGTGATGTCCATTGATGCACTTCGCGGATTCGATATGTTCTGGATAATCGGCGGCTGGTACATCTTCGACGGCCTGCACAAGGCACTCAATAATACAACAACTGGCTTCATAATGAAGCAGCTCAAGCACGTTGAGTGGGAGGGTTTTGTTTTTGAAGACCTGATTATGCCGCTGTTTTTGTTCATCGTCGGCGTTGTCATGCCGTTCTCATTTAACAAGCGACTCGAACGCGGCGATAGTAAATGGAAACTCTACGTTCATGTTTTAATGCGCAGCATAATTCTTTTCATACTCGGCATGATGGCACAGGGCGACTTGCTTAAACTCGACCCGTCCAAGCTGAAGATTTTTTGTAACACATTGCAGGCCATCGCGGCAGGTTATCTTATTTCTGCGATAATCATTTTGAATATGCGTCTTCGCTGGCAGATAGTGACAACAGTGCTTTTGCTGCTTTTGTTCTGGGCTCTGATGATGCTTGTACCCTTCCCCGGCCGGGTTGCAGACCGCCTCAACCAGGATGCAAACCTCGCGGCTTATATTGACTGGTATATCCTTGGCCCATTTGACGATGGTCTCAACTACACCTGGATACTCAGCAGCATGACATTCGCCTGCACGGTCATGCTGGGAGTATTTGCGGGGCACCTGCTGAGCTCGAAGATAGATAATTACAGGAAGGTCTATATCCTTGCTGCTTTGGGTATCGGCACCCTTGTAATCGGCTCTTTATGGGGCGGCTGGTTCTTCGGCATCGGCAAATTCTACTTTGGTTTGTTCCCCATCATAAAACGTCTGTGGACGAGTTCATTCGTTATATTCGCTGCAGGTCTCAGCTATATACTATTGGCGGCATTCTATCTTGTGATAGATGTATGGGGCTTGAAGAAGTGGGCCTATGGTTTCGTGGTCATCGGTACCAATGCCATCTTCGTATATATGTTAACTCACTTGATTAACTTCCGCTCCGTCGTCCCCGGATTCGTGGGCGGGCTGGACAGATTCGCAGGCCCGTGGAAGGATTTTATACACGCAGTTGCCGGGTTTGCCCTCGTTTGGCTAATCCTTTTCTGGATGTATCGCAAAAAAACATTCATTAAAGTGTGAAGTTGAAAATAAAGGGATTAGGGGCGGGGAAAACGCGGTTTTTATTTGGTCATATATAACAATAGATTCTTGACATCAACAAAAGGATGGTCATAATTACCAAAGTTTTCAATTAACCCCTGCTTTATCGCTTTCTCCCCTCTCTCCTCCTCAAAGCAGGGGTTTTATTATTAAATAACATTTGTAATCGGCTATTGATTATTTACTATTTTCTATTGGAAATAGAGAAAATTCTGCCTAAATAAATGTTGACAACACTGTTTCTATTGTCCATGATATTAGATATTTGTGAAAGTAGTAGATTCGAAGAATTCAAACGATAGGTCAGATTTCTGTCCCGTATGGAGAGGACACGTTCTTTCCGGCGGGGGGGAGGTTACATTATGCCAAATGCACATGGAAACACAGGAGAGAGAAGAATCAAGACGGGGATATCGAAGACTTTCTGGTGTGAAAGAGACAAAACCTCAAAGAGTTTTAAATTTACCGAAGCCTCTATGCCCGGCATTATTCAAGAAGGGCAGGTTGCCTGGTTTGATGAGCTTTTCGAAGGTGGTATTGTAATCCCTTGCCAAGTAAATGAGCAAAAGCGCGCCCTGACCGTTCTAATTTCCGGTCCTCCCGGCAGCGGGAAAAGCACTCTCGCTTTGGAATTGGTTTATCGGCTGCGAGAAGAGAATCGTGGCAGTGAGGCTGAGAATTGGCATTCTCTTTATGTCACGTCGGAATCTTGCACGGAATGGTTACGAGAGAAGGTTGAAAAATATGGTTGGGAAATCGGAGATAGATGCTTTCATCGCCTTGGTGACGAGACAGGCCGTCCTGAGATTCCACATGTTGACATCCTCGAGACAAGCAATTTCCAGGAGTATCTCGAAGGTAAGATTGCACTTGGGGCAAATCTGTCGCAAATCCTTGGTATTATCGTAAAAATACTTGGTGGTTTTCCTGTGAAAAGAATGACAAAGCTTTGGAAACAACTTAGCTTAAGCAAGCGGATGAAAAGGCAGTTACTCTGTAAGGATCCTGATGTTCTTGTGATTGACAGCCTTAATACGGCAGGGTACGAGGAAAGGTCGGAACTATTCAGGAGGTTTACCAAACTGACTACCGCGGGGCCTAAAATGATTGTGATCATTCTTGATACTGTCGACGGTGGTGACAACCGCGGAAGCTGTGAATTCTGGGGATATATCTCTGATACGATTATAAGGCTGGACAGAAGGTACGATTCCAAGTATATGGTCAGGACCCTGGAGATTGAAAAGGCGCGCTATCAACCCCATGTGTGGGGAGTTCATCAACTTAAGATCTATGCCCCCAACGAGCTTGTGCGACTCTCAACAGAAGAGGCGGATAGCATGGCACATCCTAAGGAAGGCGGCAACAAGCTTGAGGATCTCTCAGAAGAAGAAGCGCGTAGAAGAGAAGAAGCGATTAGAAGGGCGCACCCATATCGTGAGGAAGGCGGCATCTTCATCTTTCCCTCAATCCATTATTATCTGTCTATCTACAAACGAAAGAGTCCCCATGCTCTGCCGGTGCGTGATGAAACAAGACCAAAAGAATTGAATAGCCTGCTTAATGAGGGTTTTCCAAGAGGACGTTGTATTGGGCTTATAGGAGAAAGGGGAAACCACAAGAGTCATCTTGGCTACCTGCACATACTCAATAGAGTTATTAATTATAAAGAGAAGGGGCTAATCGTTTCTTTGAGAGATGATGAAGGGATGGCGAGAAAAACCTTGCGATCAATTTTGGATGAGGAAGAGGAATTTAACTCAAAGCTGGAGGATTTAGAGAACAAGGATAGGCTTGAGATATTGTACTATCCACCTGGATACATTACACCGGAAGAGTTTTTCCACAGAATGTACCTGAGTATTCAAAGACTTAGGTCTAAAGACTCCCAAGCAAGGGTAACACTTCTATTCAACAGCCTTGATCAATTGAGTGCCAGGTTTCCATTGTGTGCGGCAGAGCAAATTTTCATACCGGGAATCATTGAAGCACTCTGTGCCGAGCAAATTACGAGCCTTTTCATAGGTGTAGAGGAGTCAGGCCAGCCCCCGGAACAGTACGGATTGCTTTCTATGGCAGACGTGATATTATCTTTCCGGAAGCGTATGTTTGAACAGTTGACTTATTTTGGACATCTGGGATTCTCTAAGAATACGGTATCGCCTGACGATTTCAATGAGATAAGACAGGGCCTTGGGCGCAGGCCAAGGGTGGTTGTCCTCCAGGTTGAGCGATTTTCCGGAGGTGAAACTGCCGGTAAAGGAGGAATACTTGAGCTTGTGAAGGCTGACACACCTTTAGATAAACTGTATGACAAACAAGGCCTGTGTTTTACTGAGTTTTCTCCTCAGTTTGACCAAGGTGGAATATATAGTGTTGTTAAACGGCCATCAATCGAGGACGACGGGATGACATAGGTATTGAGCAAAAAGCAAATTTGAGCTTATGATTTGACTGAAAGGTAGCTAAGTAGGCCGTGATATACAATTTTTGTCTTGTCGGTACAGGATGGCAGTCGTATATCTACCACCTTGCCCACATCAGTGTATTACGAGTGAGAGCGAGGGCTAACAGTAGACTTTGACCTCTTCCAGATCCGAATTGGTCAATTCCCTTAAATATTTATTCAGCTCAGAATTGCTAAAGGAACTCAAAAATTCTATCGTAATCCGAGGATTATATTTTTGGATAGATTTGATAATTTGAGTTCTATTTTTCTTGTTTTTATTACTATTACTCATTTTTTCTACCTCAACCTCTAATTACCAAGGTTCATACTCTTTTTTTCGGCAAACGGACATACTCACCTAAAATTCTTTTTTTAAAAAATTATCGGCACACATTTTATGTTTGCTCATGTTCAGGTCCTGATTGGAGACCGAGATATGGCAAAATAATTGTTATAAGTAATGAAAACAGGGATGGTTGTAAGAACGAGAAGTATGTCATCTAAATCTGCAAATCTATAGATATCATGATAATTATGTTTGTTTTTTTATTTTTCCGGACAAGCCATTGCTACACAGTTTTTCCGGTATTAGCAAATCTGTAATTGATAATCAATAGTCAATTGGTTAGGTTAGGCCTAATCTTTCAGCCTCTTTATATAGCCCGTAGTGTTTCATTTTTTTAAATAGGGTTGTGCGGTTTATCTGGAGCGCTTTGGCGGTTTCCTGTCTGTTCCAGTGATTGGCTTCAAGCGCCTGGCGAATAAGCTCTTTCTCCGGCCCGGCCAATGCTTCTTTCAGGCTCTTGGGCTGATATGCTTTTTTCTGCCGGCCTTGCTCTTGTTTGATTGCATTCGGCAAGTCATCCGGGCCAATGAACCTGTCTTTACTTAGCAACACCGCCCGCTCGATTACATTTTCCAGTTCGCGGACGTTGCCGGGCCAGGAGTAACGCTCTAAATGCTCCAGCATCTCGTCAGTCATGCCAAGTCTTTGTTTATTATGCTGGGCACAGTACATACGCAAAAAGTGTTTTGCCAGCAGCCGAATATCTCCGACCCTCTCACATAACGGGGGCAGATTTATTGTCACCACGTTTATCCGGTAATACAAATCTTCCCGGAATCGTGCCTGCTTTACCTCTTCGTACAGGTTCCGGTTGGAGGCGGTTATAATTCGTGTATCGACTGTTTTGGTCTTGTTGCTGCCGACCGGCTCAAATTGTCTGTCCTCGAGGACCCGCAGGAGTTTTACTTGAAGTGCCGGTGAGGCGTTGGAAATCTCGTCGAGAAAAATTGAGCCGCCGTGTGCGGCCAGGAATTTGCCTTCCTTGTTTTTTACTGCATCGGTGAATGCTCCCTTGACATGGCCGAATAGCTCGCTTTCGAGCAGTGTCTCCGGAAGCGCACCACAGCTTACCTCCACAAACGGCTTATTGTGTCGGCTGGAGCGGTGGTGTATGGCTCTTGCCAGCATACTTTTGCCGGTGCCCGAAGGGCCGGCCATCAGGATTGTGGTATTGCTGTCGGCAATAGCCTCCACGAGATCGAAAATTTTCGCCATCTTATAGTCTTGGCTGATAATGTTCTCCAGACTGTATTTCTGCCGGAGTTGTAATCGCAGACTTTCGTTTTCAATCATGAGCGATTGTTGCTTGAGGGCCCTTTCTACTGCCATCCGCAAATTGTCATCTGAGATCGGCTTCGTAAGGTAATCGTACGCTCCTTGCTTAATAGCCCTGACCGCGCTTTCAATCGTGCCGTAGCCGGTTATCACAATGGCTACCGTTTGAGGATGCTCTTGTTTGATTGTTTCTAATAATTCCAGTCCATCGCCGTCAGGTAAATTAACATCCGTTATGACGAGAGAATAGCTTTGCCTTTCCAGCTCGACAAGGGCGGCCTTTATACTTTCGGCTCCGTTAGTTTTGAATCCTTCGAGCGACAAAAACTCACACAACGAGTCCAGTATGATTCTGTCATCGTCTATAACAAGAATGTTCTTTTCCGTCATCGAGATATCCTCACCGTGGTTTATGGATTTTCTTATGGACTACTTGCTATCGGCAAATACACCGTAAATATACTTCCGCCTCCAGGAGCGTTTTCAGCGGTTATTTGACCTTGATACCTTTCGACTATGTCCTTACATATTGCTAATCCCAGTCCCGTTCCCTTGTCTTTTGTCGTGAAAAATGGTTCGAATATGGCATCGGTATGCTCTATCGGTAAACCGGTTCCCGTGTCACGTAGCTCCACCACGGCGGTATTATCCGCAGCCAGCCGGGTTGAGATGCTTAGCTGTCCGCCGGACGGCATTGATTCAAGCGCGTTCTTTACAAGGTTACAGAACACCTGAAAGAGATTACCATTTTTGATTTGTGGTATGTCGTGGCTATAGTTTCTTGATACCCGAACGTTGTAGGTTTCAGCTCTCACGTCCATTGTCCTTAAGGCATCTTCTATAATCTGCTCTAATTCGACGTGTTCCAACGATGTGTATGTAGTGCGGGAGAATTCCAACAGCTCGCTTACGATTTGTACCATTCTCAGAAGTCCCTGGCGGCACTGAGTGAGGTACTCTTTTGGTTTTTCGAGCTGTTTATCCTCCATAATTCTCATCGCAAGATTAATATATCGCAGAATCCCGTCCATAGGATTATTTAGTTCATGTGCGATCTTGGAAACGAGCTTGCCGATTGCAGCCAGCTTTTCGGCGTTGGCCAACTGTTTCCGGACATTGACCTTTTCTGTTATGTCTTCGATTATAACGGTTCCGCCGAGGATTCGGGCTTTATCGTCTTTCATAAGAGGCGTGCAAGCGATTTGTAAAAGATTTGTTTTGTCGTTTAGTTTATAGTTGATATTTTCAAACTCAAAAGTTTTTCCTGCTGACACAACTAATTTTAATTTTTTGGTCCATCCGGCCCCCGCTTCACCGGGATTTTCCGCACCTTTTGCCAATGATTCGTCAATGAAGTCACCTAAATTGATTAGCTTTGCTGCCTGGGAATTGGCCTCGATAATTTTCAAATCAGAATTGAAAACAATAACTCCTATGGGTAATGATTGAACGATTGAATTGCCAAGAAGCCCAAATATTAACTTCTCATTTTTGGCGTCGGTCTGTTCTCGACCGCCGTTTTTGCCCGGCTTTTCCGGTTGTTGTTTCCGATGAACTGTCATAGCTCAAATAACAACCTCTGTGCACAGATTGCCCTGCGTGGATGTTGCGAAAAAACAACACACTTGTCCTTTTTTCGGAACGATGGAGCTGGATATTTAGTAAGAAACGTAACATTTTATAGAATAAGCAGCTAAGCACACTGCTATTCGTCCCGCAACTCTTATAATTATTTTTCAGCGTTGCCATTTGTAAACGTTTTAGTACCGCCCTTGTTTACTTTATCGTGCGCAGACGATGCTAAATCGGCCGGTTTGCCTAACTTTATATCAGCTAAGCACTTGTAAAAGTAAAAATAGGGCATTTATTTATCTGTTTTTTGGAATGGATTTTGCAATATGGGACATAAACCTAAGTATTATTTACTCATAAATGTTAATTACCGGCAGCTCTGCAGGGAGGCATTTGATGGGTGGATCCGATAAGCGAAAGTACAAACGGTTGCCGATAAAGCTTGATTTGACTTATCAAGAAGCTGATTCGAGTAAAAAGAAATCCCGTGTCGGCTTCACAATGAATGTAAGTCCCGGTGGTTTATGTTTTGAGACCGCAGCCGATGTATTTAAGCCGGGCAGCCTGTTAAAAGTGGAATTGTTCATACCTCCGACATCCGGTCTGCTTGAATTTGGGGGCAGGATGTCAGGTCTTGGCAAGGTTTTGAGAGTTCATACTATCGGCGGTTCTCGCACGAACACCGAAATGCCTTCTGTCAGGTCGAGTGTTGCACTGGAATTCTGCCGGCCCTTGAAGCTTAGCGTGTAAGAATTATTTATTCGGCCAGACGCCCTCAAAGACTTCCACGGCCGGTCCGGTCATATAGACATTATTATCTTCTTCGCACCAGTTCAAATGCAGGTCGCCCCCCGGTAAATGTGCGGTGCATATTCGCCGGCATCGGCCGGTAAGCACCCCGGCTACACAGCATGCGCAGGCACCACTGCCGCAGGCCATCGTTATTCCACTGCCTCGCTCCCACGTCCGCATAGTAAATTCAGTAGAGTTATCAACCTGAACAAAATGTACGTTGATTCGGTTTGGGAAAATGCTGTGGTTTTCAATTATCGGCCCAAACTTTGCCACGTCGACTGCTGAAAGGTCATTGCAGAAAAAGACGGCATGTGGATTGCCCATTGACACGCATGTCATTACGAACGCCCGGCTTTGGAACATCATTGGCTGTTCGATCATTTCTTTGACGGGCAAATCGACCGGAATATCTTTGGCTGAAAGTTTGGGCTGACCCATATCGACACAAACATTTTGTACTTTATTGTTGTCGTCGATATCCAATCCCACTGTGAGGACCCCGCCGCCGGTTTCAATATTCAATGAAGCAGGAAAGGGCGGCTGTCCCGGCACCGAAATAGCCCCACCGGCTTCGGCAAGTTTGTGCTCGTAGGCGTATTTTGCCACACAGCGGATACCGTTGCCACACATCTCGGCTTCCGAGCCGTCTGCGTTGAAGATACGCATCCGCACATCGGCCGTCTGTGACGAGCCTATGAGAATTAAACCATCAGAACCAATGCCGCGATGACGGTCGCTGATGATCTGCGCCAGCTCAGCGGGATTCTCAATCTTTTCCTTGAAACAATCGACATAGACATAGTCGTTGCCAAGACCGTGCATTTTCGTAAATTTCATTGTCATATTCCTTGCAAAAGTATTGTTTTAGTATACTCGCGCGGACGGACCAAAACAATATTGTTTGTAGAATTTAATAAAAAAGGATGATACAGATAAGTGCCCGGATATGCAGCTACGCAGCATTTACGTGCTTTTATATTGCAAATTCCTTCTTCCTGCTGTTCAACTGGGCTTTTAGACGTTGGACGATAGATGAGTGCATCTGCGAAACGCGTGACTCCGACAGATCCAGAGTTGTGCCGATTTCCTTCATCGTCATCTCTTCGTAGTAATACAGGACGACAATCAGCCGTTCGGCACGTGTCAGGCCTTTGGTAAGCAAATTTTTCAGGTCTCGCTTTTGAGCTTCTATCGGGGGCTCATCGCTTTTTTTATCTTTGATTATGTCTATTTCGCGAATGTCCTTATCGCCGTCTCCTTCGCCATATTGTGTGTTCAATGATACAACGTTTACGGCACTGGCATCTCGCCGAAGCCTGTTAAAATCTTCCATGTTGAGATTCAGTTTTTCAGCGGTTTCTTTTGTTGTGGGCTTGCGGCCCAGAGATGCCTCGAGCGACTGTGTGGCCTTCGTCAGTTGGTGTGCGCGAGTACGGACTAATCGCGGCACCCAGTCCATACTGCGTAATTCATCAAGAATTGAACCTTTTATACGAGGAAGGCAATATGTCCCAAACTTTACACCTCTGGCAGGATCATATGCCTCGATAGCATCCATCAAGCCGAAAGTTCCGGCACTGATAAGGTCGTCCAATTCGACTTTATTGGGCAATTTGCTGTGTACACGCTCAGCGGCATATTTTACAAGGTGCCTGTAATGCTCCATGAGCAGGTTACGGAATTGGTCACCATGAGTTTCGTGGAACTGCCGCCATATTTCGTCGATGTCAAGTTGCTGATTGCTTTCCATTTGATTCCTCCGTGAAAGTTTCCCTGCTTTACAGGGCCCCGGATTCTAATTGCTTTTGCAGAGCCAATTACGACGTCCCATAAATAAGTTTATCTTTACATACTCGCCGGCTCTGCCGACACACACCTTATTAACTCTTTATCGACCTTCTGGCCGATAACTTAAGAAAACCTGTCGAGAAGTTACTAAAAAATCCCCGATAGTTCTGTTCACTAAATGCCATACGCTATGTAAAAACTGAAGTCAGTCCTTGTTTTCGCTTCAACAATTCTGCTGCAACTCTCTGGTTGAGTGTGTTTTCCAGGAGCTTGTTTTTTTGCAGCTCAATGTATTCATCTCGGTCTTCGTCAAGAAGGTCTTTTGCATATTTATCGACTATCGGTTTCACCTCGAAGCAGCCGTCGATGCCGAATTTGACGTTATCGGTGTCACGCAGCAAAAGCCGGCGGTTTGCGATATGCTCATCGATTGCACTGTTTAGCAGGTCGGAAAACTCTTCGGCCGCCAGGTCTTTGGGTACAAATCCAAGACGGTTGATATTCCTTATGTTTCGGGCAAGGATTTTTTGACGGGTGCGCGTGAACTCGATTATCTTAACAAGCAGCTCGGTGACATTATCTGTAATCAGTGAAGCTATTTTCATAATCACTCCTTGTTTTACAAAGCTCGTCATCTCCGAAAAAAAACAGCAACTCGGCACGTGTATCGCATATTCGTCATATCATAAGCAGCTCTTCGGAATACTTTTATCAGGGAAGTATAAGAGTGGGAAAAAGCGGGGAAGAAAGATTCTGATTTGTAAAACTGTATTTCTCATTCCCGATGCTTCCTTGCATTCTTTGAGTTTTTACAGAATCCTGTCTGTCTTACAACCGCATAGAGACAAAACGTTTCTGCTTTTGTCTCTTTATTTCTTTAATTATTTTCAGATTGAGAAGAGGTGTTCCCCGATATGCCCACGGCCTCTTCTTTATTTAGAATCTTTCTGATTTCCGAGAGAGTTTTGGTCTTCCTGAGCTCAATGATTTTAGACAGTCTTTCAAATACCGACTCATCGTAGAGTCGATGTCCGCCATCCGTCCATTGTGCCTCACGAATAAGTCCCATTATCGTGTAGTTATGAATAGTTTGACGGGAGAAGGGTGTATAGCGAACTAACTCACCGATTCGATAGAGCTTGACAGGTATTTGTAACATGTGGCTCTTAACTTCTCTCTGCATCGCAAAATCCTTTTATGTTCAAGTAAATAAAGTACTTATGGATATTTTTTATAGCCATATTACTCAACTTAAGATGTTTAAAGGAATTTTACATTTTGTAAAATGTAAAAGGCCTTTTATCGGATGTCAACTTTTTTTTGATTTTTTTGAAATTTTTTTAACTTTTTTTTGTACTCCCCGATCCTTTTAACAAGGCGCCTTTGTTCGAAGGACTTATGCAGGGACCTCGGGTTTATCTTTTCCGAAGTGTCTTGGGGGGCCGTTGCCCAAGTGTGTTTGACGTAACATTTCAGGTTCATTTTAGGTTTTGTCCGGTGTTTTTCCCAAATGCCACTACTAAAATGTCCGATAGAGTGATAAGTGGATTCGTAGTATCACCCGGCACTGTGTGGACAGAACGATATTTGTATAACTTTTGAATCATGCATCAAAGCGATAATAATACTGAGACTACCCTTAAGGATTCCGGTGGTCATATATCCCTGGTTGAGCAGTTGACCCCATTGGCTCGGAAGATAAACTGTCTTGACATCGAGCGGATAATGGATGTTTGCATGAAACACATTCCGAATCTTGTCGGCGCACGACTTGCTTCACTATATATACTTGATGAGACAAGCAATATTTTGCACCTTCAGAAGCACAATCATCCGTTTCTCATAAATAAGATAGTCTCGCTGAATCAGAATCCGCCGTCTCTTATGGTAATGGCGGTAAGAAGTAAAGAGATTATATTGGTGGGCGACATAGACACCCACAAAAGGCCCATAATCAAAAAATCGCAACGTGCCTTTTCCGAGAATTATAAGACCAAAAATTGTGTTATCGCTCCTCTTATATGCCAGGACAGGGTAGTCGGCGTACTTAATTTGGCTGACAAGATAGATGGTGACGGTTTTGATTCCGAGGATATTGCGTTGATAGAGTTGTGCAGCCAGTTAGTCGGCGGGTCCATCGGCAACATAAAGCTGTTTGAGAAGATACAGCACCAGGCGACAACGGACGGCCTGACCGGTCTTGCGAACCACAAGACCTTTTATGAAATTCTTGAGAAGGAGCTGTGGAGGTCACGCCGGTACGGCGGGCAAATCTCGCTGATTATGATTGATATTGACAATCTCAAGAGGATCAACGATACCTACGGCCACCGTGCCGGGGACAAAGTCATTCGAGAGATTAGCAAAAAGATAAAAGAGTGCATCCGACAAATCGACACGGCCGCACGATATGGCGGCGATGAGTTCGCGGTCATTTTGCCGAATACATCGCTCAAAGACGCTTTTATTGTTGCAAAGCGTATGGTCGATGTGGTTGCCCATTCGCCGGCAAGCTGGAAAAAAGAGCAGATAGCACTGTCGATTAGTGTGGGCCTTGGTCAATATGACGCTGACACAAATCCCGAGGATATTACAAGCGGCTCCGACCGGGCACTGTACACAGCAAAGCAGGCAGGCAAAAATACAGTAAGAATTTACGAGCCATCCAAAAAATACGACCAGTAGCTCTTCTATAAATTTGGCCTCACTTAGGGAAGAGAGGCCGAATTTCATGTCCAGAAACTTACAACAGACCTCAGGAAAAAGCAATTCAGCGAAAACAGGCCCCAAAGAATGGATGTATGCGAGTTAATCCGACGGGCATTTCATAGAAATTCCACGGGACATTGTCTTGGAAAAACCGAAAAATCCATAAAAAAACTTGACAAACTCGTTGTTTTATATTAACCGTTCAGTGCTAAATCACTATCAAGAGTGACATAAGTAGTGTCGGAAATGATGGAGAACAATAAAAAGAGGGGGATATTCGAGAATAATGGCTGTAAGATGTTATTTGCTCTAAATTTACGTATTTTGCAGAAGACTTACAACAACTAATGAAAGGAGTACGGAGAATGAAAAAAGTATTTTTGTTTACGATGATGGGCTTAACGTTAATAGCTTGGAATGGAGTAGTGGGCGCTTACGCTGCGCCCGTAATTTCCTTTATGGAGCCTCCTACACCGGCCGATGGAGCAAGCATTGAAGATACATCGGTAGAAATCGAAGTCTCCATAACAGAATCTGACCTCAAAGATGTACTCTTCAACTGGGACGGCACTGATTATTCGCTCTACGATAATTCCCTCGTCTTGATGTTCAATTTTGATAATGTAGCTCTTTTGGGAGAGGATTATGTGGGTCATCCGGAGTATGGTGTTGAAGATCTTTCGGGGCAGGAAAATCATGGTATCTTAAGTGCCACACCCGGAATTCCGCAGTATGTTGCGGGCAGGTATGGAGGCGCTTTTGATTTTACTGGTGGTCAGAGCATACTTGTGCCACACGATGATTCTTTGAATCCAGGCTCAGGTGATTTTGCTATAGTTGTCTGGATTCTTACAAGAGATGACTATGATGGAGACATTTTGAGAAAAGGCTCTTCTGATACTACGGAGCCCGATGCATGGTATAAACTTGAACACTCTCCATCAGTCAACGATAATAAGATAGGCGTAAACTTCAATACGGATGGAACGGACGCACTCTTTGCATCGGTTTCCGCTTACAACGATTACCAATGGCACTTTGTGGTCGCCCAGAGGAAAGGAGATTCGGCTGAGTTATGGATTGACGGTCTGCTGGATGGAACAGCATCTGTAACGGGGAGCATCTCAAATACGGCTAATCTTTCAGTTGGAAGCAAGGACACCCAGGATGACGATTTTCTTAATTCCACCCTTGATGAAGTCAGAATCTACATGAGGTCCTTCAGTCAGGATGAGATAAAAGAGCTTTATTATTCCAACCTGAGCAAATATGACACAGACAAATGGACTTTGTTTGTGAATCAATCCAACTTGAGCGATGATACAACATATACATATCAAGCCACCGCCATAAATGCTACTCCTGAATCAGACTCTACTGAACAAAGAAGTCTCACGGTTGATTTGGTTGGGCCCCCAAGCGTAACGCTTGAGGCACCTTGTGATGGGAGCATCTTGAATAATACTGATGTAACCTTTACATGTTCTGCAACCGACAGCACCGGGCTTCTCGAAGCAAGCTTGTATATCGGCAGCACGCCGGAGACGGTTACCTTCAGCGGGCCGGCCGGAACCGATGACGCACAGCTTTATGCAACAGATGATTCTTCTACCCCGGAAGTCGAAGGGCCGGATACGAATGCAGGTACTGCCGCCAATATAAATGTCGACGGTTCGAACCCGCACGCCCATGCGGTCATCAAGTTCCTCGGCGTATTCGGTGACGGGCCCGGTCAGGTGCCATTAGGCTCAACCATTATTTCCGCCACTCTTGGTGTCAACTGCACTAATTCCGGAAATATGATGAAGCTTTACCGGCTGACTGAGAACTGGAATGAATATGAAGTAACCTGGAACAATGCGAGCTCTGGTGAGCTCTGGTCAGACAGCGGTGCTGATGGGCCTGTTTCCAATGCCGGCTTTGCCATTAACGGAGACTGTACTGCTGCGGGCTGGAGAACAGTGGACATTACTCAGTTTGTGCAGGAGTGGAGCGACGGAGCTGACAACTTTGGGATTGTCCTGACGGATTCGGGAGCAACCGACGGCGTCGATTTCGACAGCAGCGAGTCGGCCAATCCGCCTGTACTGACGGTGACCTTCGGACAATCAGGTCTGCAACTGATAGAAACAGTAGCGATGTCGGGAACGAGTGATTCGGTATCCTTTCCCACTGTTAGTCTTCAAGACCAGCAGGACTACACATGGAACTGCCTTGTAAGGAACACTTCCCTCCTGGAAAGCTGGGCACCAGTTGACTACCAACTGACGGTGGATACCGCCTACCCCGATGAGCCGATACTGGTTCAGCCCGCTGACGACTCGACTGTGGCAGGGCTTTCGCCGACGTTGGAGGTAACAGTTAGCGATCCTCAGGGAGATTTACTGGATGTAACCTTCTATGGCGCATGTGCCGGTTCGACGGACGAGTTCACCATCGTTGTCCTGCCGGATACACAAAAGTACGTTGTGAACCCAGCCTATTCGGAAATCTTCACCGCTCAGACTCAATGGATCGTGGACAACAAAGAGGCGCTAAACATCGTCTTCGTGACGCATGAGGGTGACATCGTGGACAACTGGAACAACACAACCCAGTGGGGATATGCGAACACCAGTATGAGTCTGCTGGATGGTGTCGTCCCCTATAGCATCGTTCCGGGAGACCATGACCATTACGGCGAAGACCCGCCGGGTTCGACTGAGTACTATGAACAATACTTCCCGGCCTCAAGATTCGCCGATCCTCTTACTTATCCGTATTGGGGCGGCAGTTACGCCGGGAATTATGGCGGGAGTTATGATGAAACCTACCCACATACAAACAATAATAATTATCAATTAATTACAATAGGAGGACAAGATTATATATTTTTGAGTTTGGATTTCTGCCCTTCGCAGGATGAAATTGATTGGGCCAATGGAATTTTAACAACGTATTCAGACAGAAAGGCTGTATTAACAACACACGCCCTGTTAGATGGGAACGCTGATTACAAAGGATCGGGTGATTTCTGGCTTTATCCGGACGGCACCTCAAATTCGACGGGTGATACAAGTCTTATATGGTATGACTTAATCAGGCAACATGAGAATTTACAGATGGTTCTTTGTGGACACATGCATGGAGAAGCAAGAAGAACAGATGATAACTTGGCTGGAAAGCCTGTCCACCAGCTTTTAGCTAACTACCAAAGCCGGCCCAATGGTGGCAACGGCTGGCTGCGAATTATGCGATTCGTACCGGCAGAGAATAAAGTCTATGTCCAGACATACTCGCCCTGGCTGGACCAGTATGAGACGGATGTCGATAGCCAGTTCACGCTCGACCTTACGATGAACGGGTTTACGGTAATCGGCACCGATACCGGCGTTGCGAGCGGCTCGAATGCCTCTGTGGTATGGGACGGCTTGTCAGACTCAACAGAGTATGAGTGGTTTGTCGAAGTAACAGACACGGCACAAAATACGCAGGTGGGGCCCAAGTGGAGCTTTACAGCGATTGACAATCCGCAGCAGGCCACTAATCCGAACCCGGCTAACGCGGCAACGGGTGTGGATATCGAGGCCGACCTTAGCTGGACTAAGGGTGTCGATGCCGTTAGCCACAATATTTATTTCGGCACTGATACAGAACCACATAACCTGACTCCAGTCAACACGGGTGTAGAAAATTATGAGCCGGGGACGCTTAATCCGGCGACCACATACTACTGGGCGGTTGATGAGCTTGACAGTGGTGGTGGTTTGCTTGCAGCCGGGGCGGTTTGGAGCTTTACAACCGCATCGGCTCCCGGTCAGGCAGGCAATCCCAGCCCTGCTGACGGGGCTGTGGATGTTGCCGTAGATGCTGTTTTGAGCTGGACGGAAGGAAGTGATACGACATCGCACGATGTGTACTTCGGCGCAACCAGTCCGGGTATACTCCAGGGTAATCAGACGGATACTACTTTTAATCCCGGTAGTCTTGAATACGCAACCACTTACTACTGGCGTATTGATGAAGTCGGGCCGGGTGGTACTACAACAGGCACAACGGTCTGGAGCTTTACAACCCTGCCGTCGCCTCCGCCGGGTCAGGCGACCAATCCCGATCCGGAAGATGCAGCTGAAGGTGTTGCCATAAATGCGACTCTGGAATGGACAGCGGGAACCGGTGCAGTGTCGCAAGATATATACTTCAGCACAGAGTACCCGTTTCCTCCTTTTCCTCCTCCTGTCAAACAGGCGTCAACTACCTACGACCCGGGCCCACTTGAGGAAGGCATCACGTATTACTGGCGGATTGACGGATACAACATCGATGATGTAAAGACAGAAGGAGTGCTCTGGAGCTTTACGACAGTCCTTCCGGAGCCTCCAACGAAGGCAACACCATCCGCCCCGGTTTATGAGGGATCGGCCGTAAACGTACCTGATGTAGGCGTTGCCGTTATTCTTGCATGGTTTTCCGGCGACAGGGCGGCCTCTCACGATGTCTATTTCGGAACGAGTTTCGATGACGTAAATGACGCTGATAACAGCTCTCAAGAGTTCAAATGTAATATTCTTCAGGAAGAAGGTACGGTCATTCCTGATTTAGGGATCCGCTTTACCTGGGACCCAACACCTGTTGCTGATGAAGACCTGCCTTATGAGACCAGTTACTGGTGGCGTATTGATGAGATTAATCCCGGCGGTGTAACCAAGGGCGATATCTGGAACTTCACCACTGAAAGCGATACACATCCGCCCGTATTTATATATCCCCCCGATGCTGTCTCCATAACTGCTCAGTCGGCAACAATAAACTGGACGACCAACGAGCTGTCTGACTCGTTGGTAGAATATAGTCTGGATACGTCCTACGGAGAGTCGGTTTACGACGGTGCTTTGGTGAAGGTACATAGTGTCACTATTACAGGCTTGCAGCCGGGCACGGCGTATTATTATAGGGCGACATCAACGGACCAGGCAGAGAATTCAACCACAGAATATCCTTACCAGCTCTTCTTCACGACTGAGACACTGCCTCCGGAACTTCCGTGGAGTGATGATTTCGAGAGTGGTGACTTCGACGCAGGCGGCTGGACAGTCGTTGCCGCTATTACTTCCGTCGATGATGTCGCAGCTTACACAGGTAGTTATGGTGCTCACCTTAAGAAAACAGGGACGATAGAAAAATCGATCAGCACTGCCGGTTATCAGGCCATCCATGTGAAATATGCCCGCACAACAAACAATATGAAGTCCAGTGAATTTCTCTTTGTGGATTGGTATGACGGCAGCGGTTGGCATGAGCTTGAGACCACGCAGAATACATCCTGGGGCACTGTGGATATTCTCTGCGGCGGTGCAGGAGCTGATAATAATCCCAACTTTAAGGTAAGGTTCCGTATCAATGGTAAGTCGGCCAATGTTGAGGCTATGATTGACGATGTTGAGATATTCGGCACTCCTTCGGGGCCGGACACCAACCCGCCTGCGCCGGACCCGATGACATGGGCGTCAGCACCGCAAGCGACCGGCAGCACCTCAATTTCGATGGTGGCAACAGCAGCATCTGATGCCAGCGGCGTGGAATACTACTTTGCCTGTACTGCTGGTGGTGGTCACGACAGCGGCTGGCAGGACAGCCCAACATACGAGGACACCGGACTGACCACTGGTATCGAGTATACTTATAGGGTCAAGGCACGCGATAAATCACCCACTCAAAATGAGACCGGCTGGTCAACTGAAGCTTCGGCAACACCGCTCGACGTTCCGCCCGCAATGCCGACAGGACTCGCTGCAACACCGGGCGACTCGCAGGTAAGTCTGGACTGGAACGACAATACCGAAACTGATCTGGCAGGATATAACGTCTATCGCAGCCAGACTTCGGGCGGGCCATATACACAGATTGCTACTTTAGTGGCCACAAGTGATTATCTGGATTTGGGTCTGGTAAACGGCACTACGTACTTCTACGTGGTTACTGCCGTGGATCAAGCTTCAAAAGAAAGCGGCAACAGCAATGAGGTATCCGCAACCCCGAATAGTCAACAGACGATGCACGTCGAAAGTATTGATATTGTTCTTGTGCCGGCAGGTAAAAATACAAAGGCCGAGGCAACAATACTTGTCTATGACCAGAGCCAGGGGCCTGTACAGGGTGCCACTGTAGTAGGCGACTGGTACTTAAACGATGAGCTGATTGCGACCGGCTCCACCGGTACTACAGACAGCACAGGATATGCTGTGAACACATCACCTCCGGAAAAGGCAAAAAGCGGAGACACTTTCAGATTCGAGGTTACAGATGTTGTCTTGAGCGGATACATCTATGATCCGGGTCAAGGCGTAACATCCGGTTCAATTGAGGTTCCATAAAAGTGACTATAATCTGGCGCTTGATTGGATTTTGCGGTTTTTGCAGCCGTGTTCAAAAATGAACACGGCTGTTTTTTTCAATTTGCCAAACATCGCCAACCTCATTTGTCAGCCCGTTAGAAGTAAGCTGTGAACACACTCCAGAGGGACCCTGAGAGGGGTAATTCTACGAATCGCCGATAGGCACTTTACGGAATTTTGTATAAAAAAGCTCAGAAAAACTTGACAGACTCGTTGTTTTATGTTAGCCGTTCAGCGCTAAATCACCATCAGGAGTGACATAAGTAGTGTCGGGAATGATGGAGAACAGCAAAAAAAGTGGGATATTGGGGAATAATGGCTGTAAGATGTTATTTGCTCCAAGTTTACGTATTTTGCAGAAGGGTTTTTATTTAAAACGGAAAGGAGGTATTATTAGGCGAGAAGTTGTTATTTGCATATTATGTGTTCGGAGAAAGTTTTAATAAAACAGAAAGGGAGAAAAATGAGAAGAATATTTACACTTGCAATAGTAGCCATAATGTTAACAGCTTCGATAGCAATAGGAGACGTAACAATTGCCTTTATGAGTGATGCAAGACCAATAAGCAATGGCGAAGCTGCTTTGACTTATGATTTTGATCAATTGCTTGAGCAGATGGATGAAGGATGGACATTAGATGCTCTACAACACATAGGAGATATGGACTATATTGCATATGAGGGTGGACAAAATACCCTTGATGCATATGCGGCTTCGACAGCCGGTGGTGTGCCACTATTTCATTGTATAGGAAATCACGAGCTTAACAATCAATATGATTTATATGATGTGTGCGACATATTTGTGAATTATCCTTTTAGCCCCGTTGCCGGGCCTGAAGGAACTGAACACACCACATACTATTATGAAGTCGGCGATTTGCTGGTTGTTGTAATAAATGAGTATTGGGACGGAAATAATGATGGTGACGGTGACTGGTACACTCCAAGCGGCGGGCCGGATGATGATGACTCAACTTTTAAGTACAGCACCAGCGATGGTGGTTATATTCCAGATGAATTATATGATTGGTTGGCAAACGTATTGAGTACGTCTAACAAGACTTACAAACTGGTTGTCGGACACGAACCCGCTTATCCTGTTGATAGACATGTTGGAGATTCTCTTGATAAAGATCCGGCAAACAGGGATAAATTCTGGAATCTGCTAAAAGCAAAAGGAGTTACAGCTTATATGACGGCACATGACCACAATTTTCATCTTGATGACCACGATGGTGTTTTTGAGGCTGACTCTGGAGTATGCGGCGGGCATGAGGGAGGGGATAACGATCATTTCGCCACAATAATCTATGTCCATATAGATGATCAAACCGGCAACTTTGAATTTAAGGTTGTTCACGAACAGCCAGACGCAGGTAATTGGGATAATCCGGTCGTAATTAGAGAAATTCTGACACCACCATCCCCGATGGCGACCAATCCCAACCCGGCTGATGGAGCTGAGGATGTTGCTGTAGATGCTGATTTGAGCTGGACGGCGGGGGCGGGTGCAGTATCGCACGATATATATTTAGGCATTACCACACCACCTCCGTTTATCCAAAATCAGGCCGAAACAACATATGATCCTCCTGAGTCTTTGGAGCCTGATACCACCTACTACTGGCGGATTGATGAGTTTGACGGCAGCACGACACATACAGGTACTGTCTGGAGCTTTACAACAGCACCGATACCCGGTCAGGCGAGCAATCCCAATCCGGCAGATGGG